>Ga0209347_1000067_pt1 | contig 297406 bp, 327 predicted proteins | sample AutmiccommuBRH23_FD_187382 | JGI IMG/M metagenome (GOLD analysis project Ga0209347, IMG submission 187382) | Deep subsurface microbial communities from Mt. Terri, Switzerland - Autotrophic microbial communities BRH/23 (SPAdes) (version 2) | ecosystem: Environmental > Aquatic > Deep subsurface... | reverse complement strand
GGACCAGATCATCGAAAGCCAGCCCGATAGACATAGGCGAATAATTCAAGTCCCTTGCAAGTTCGGACGGTGTGGTCGCTGTCTCATTTCGCCGGAGCACGTAATGAAAAAATACGGCCTGTGCAGCGGGCGAGAGACTATCGGGTGTCTCTGATTTCTGTGTCCGGAAGTGTTCACGCAAATCCATACCCAGTTCCGGCGCATAGAACTGGTTTCCGGGGACAATGAACGAAACGCCCTGTCCGATCAGACGGGACCGGTCACGAGCGCTTAGCGCTGATATACCGATGATCACTGGCCGAACGACCTGCGCTTCGACCAATCTGACATGCTTGGCGATATCCCCCGGCGTATCGGCAGCATCATTCACGAGCATCAGAAGGCACACCCGTCCGGCAATGTCCGCGCGGTAGAAGCTATAGGCACGCGTCAGAAAGACCGGCAAATCCGACGGGGCGGTTTCAGGTTCGACTGTCATAGTCGTATGCAGAATCTGACCGACATAGCTGGCAATTTGGCCAGCCAGGCGCTGAGGATCTGGAGCGGGATCATCGTTATATAACATCGTATCCGGACACTAACATCAATAATGTTAGTGTTCAATCATAATGTTAATATACTGCAATTACCTGAAAAACGGAAAGTTTCAAAGAGGCTCCGTTCTGAAAGCCTGAATAATGCCTGATATGCATCAGAGTGAAGGGTCTGAATTTTAGTCCGGTCGGAAGGGAAGTGGGTGTCACACCCCATGCACCTTCGATGCTGACATATCGCGAGCGATCTTGTCTCAAACACCCACAGTCAAGGAAATCTGGACGAAGAAACCCGTACACGGTCGCTGCGCACGACGATTACAGCACCGCACGAACTGAGCTGTGTCCTGCTGTGTTGATCGCGGCTTTCTTTGTACACGCTCAGTGCGCCGCCGTCCGATCGGTTTCGCGCACGATCGAAAGTACAAATTCCCTTAACTGATCGGACAAGTTCGCGGACGCGGAGATGAGATGCTGACGCCAGCTTGCTCCGCGATCAGCGGCTTCGCCTAGCGCGGCTGCGAGCTCGTCCTCGCGGCGCTGCATGATCAATGCTTCCATGAGGAGACTCGCCTGGACGATGTCCTTGTCTGACTTGATTGCACTCGGGCCTGCCACGCGGCGCAAGACGCTGACGATCAGTTTGTGTGCCGCATATCGCTCCGGTGAGGGCACATTGACCAATGCTCCGAACCGCGTGAGCACAGCGGCCTCGACCGTGTCCTTCAGGAGGAAGTCCAGGTAGCGTAACGGGACTGCGTCTGATTTGAGACTCGGCAGTCGGACGGGGTCGTCACGGTCAGCTCCGCGATTGGTCGTGAGAACATCGATCCGGTAGCCGCCGGGCCGGGCATAGGTCGCCGCGATATTTGGATTGGTGATTCCCGGGACAGGTCGAAAGCCCGGATCAACCGATTGCAGGACGTCGAGAAGGGAGGTGTCCAATGCGTCATCAAGACTGACCGAGACGCCATAGTCCTGCGCAAGATCGAGATCGCCCGTGCGTATCGCCGCCCCCGGCAGGCGCACGCCGAGCAGGCCCGAATAGGTCTGGAATGCTATCGTGCCCACAATCACGCCGCGCAGACGGAAAGTGCCCGCCTCTACCAGAGCTTCAATGATCGATCCGGTGAGTGAATCCGGTTCCGGTAGTCCGGCCCCTGTGAGAGAGCGTCGAATCGCCCTTCGCGCATCGGCGTCCGCCTTCGCCCGCTGGGCTGTTTCAATGAGGCCGCGGCGTTCGGGCGTATCGGCACCGATGTAGCGCTCCGGTGGACGCCCAGCTGGAGCCGTTGGCTCTTGAACATACCAGTAATCGCGGCCGGAAATTTTGCGCTTCCGGAATGTTGAACCTGTCGGGAACTCTGAAATGGCTGCGATGCGCAGCTGGTCCAGCAGTTCGGCATAGCTGGTCTGGATCACGAGAGGGAGTTGAGAAATGGACATTTACCGGCAAATTACGATATTGCCGGTAAAAGGTAAATGATTCTCTTCGAGACCCGTTGCACTTTTCTCCAGCTGATCCGCCACGCGTATCAGCTTTCCCGGTCAAATTCTCGGTCGCCGTGTTTACGACGCAAATTTACCTGAACGCCTTGCATACTGGATGAGGCCCGCGAGGCCATCGCGATGGCGCTGATCAACTGCTGCGCTGAGGGCAAGATACGGGCTGGCGATCTTGTGGGAGCCTGATGACCTGGCGTTGGACCGTGCTGGGTTTGGGCACCGATCTGTGCCTGCTGCTGGCGCGCCCTGGCAAGATCGAAGCCGAGCGTTCTGGCCTCTGCCTGCCATGCCTGGAACAGTGCGGCGCGCTCCCTTGGCCGCTTGGCCTGGCGTGTGCGCAGCGCTGCGAGTTCCATGCCCTTGGGCGTACGGTAGCCGTATCTGTCGGCGGCCTGTTCGATGGCCTGCCTGCGTTTGGAGAAGGCACGCTCGAGGTCGCGGGGGATCGCCTTCAGGCGAAAGCTGCTGCCGTAGCGTTCGACAGAATGGCCCTCGCGTTCGAGCGTGTTGGCGAGGTGCTGGCGGTAGAGTGCGCCGGCTTCCTTCTGGGCCTTGTAAAGGTCGCGGCTGACGAGACTGCCCCAAGTGCCGTCGCGGCGCGGCGCTGTGTTGAAAATGAACGCGTGCGTGTGAAGCTGAGGATCAAGATCGCGGCTCGTGTGATGGTGGAACCGGGCGATGGTCAGCCCGGCGACCGGCTCGCGGATTGCGCCGCCCTTGCCGCGCCGGGTGAACGCGTGATGGTCTTCGAGATGGGTGGTCGCAGCGTGAACGGCCTGGCGGTGCGCGGCTTCGATTGTCTTGCGATCTGCTGGAGGCGAAAGCGCCCACATGACAGAAACCGATTTCGGGGCCGAGAAGGTCATGTCCCATCCCGGCGCATGGGACTTGCTGATCAGGGTGAGACGTTCGCCGGTCTTCGGGTCGATGCCGTTGAGAGCTGCCTCGAAATCGGCTTTCGAGACGGGGCCTTCAAGGGCGAGGCGTTCGGCGCCCCGCCCGTCCCATTCGCCATCTGCTTCCGCTTCGGCCTCACCCTTGCCGGTATAGTACTCGTCTTGGGCCATGTGCTTGAAATAACTGACGGCTGCGGCAACAGATTTCCGGGCGGAGATGGAGGCAACCATCAGTCCACGCTTCCGGGCTTCGGCTTGCGAATGCGGGCGATGACGTCAGCCGAGAGCAAGCCCGCTTTTTGCGGTCGCTGGATCGGTGAGGCAGGGCGCACAGGTGCAGGATTGGCGCCCAGAGGTTCGTGATTGGGCCGGGTCCAGTCAGCCGGTATATTCGCCGGACGCTGGGAGGGAAGGATCGTGATCGGCAGGTCGATTTCGTATACGTCTTCCCCGAAGCCCAGCACCAGCATCCGGACCTTGCGACCCTTACGGCCAAGACGAGACGATAGTTCACTCGGCGTCATCACCGGACGAAGCGAGTGTTCGGTCGATATGTTGACCGAACTGTTTCCGCCGGAATGGCTTTTACTGCGTGATTCCTTTTCTATCTCCTGCATGCCGATGGCCCGGCTGATGTCGTCGGCCCCTTCACCGGGATTCATGCGGCCGATGATGTGGGTGCCGATCATCGACAGCCAGGCATTGGTCCGGTCGCGGCCATACCTGATGCGGATCTGGGATGTGTCCTGAGCAGCCAGCACCACGCACACGCCCTTCGATCGCCCGAGGTCCAGCAAGGCGGCCAGGTCATCCATCGCTTCAAGTTGCGGAAACTCGTCAAGGAAGAGCCAGATGCGGCGCTGGCTGCTTTCGCTGAAGGCCGGACTGCAGACATGCGATGACAACAGACTGACCAGCCCGCCGATCCACGCATTGGTCAGCTGGGGGTAGCGGCCATCGCGTTGCAGGATCACAGGATGGGTGGCGTGGGGGTCGGTCAGCCAGTTCGCCGCGCTGAACTTTTCCTGATCCCCTGCGCTCCAGGCTTCTGCCATCGCTTCCAGCACATGAATATGCGCCTTGAATGTGGTCAGGATGGACATGGCCGTCTTGCTGGCCGGATCGCCGATCATCTGCGCGGCGGCCGGATGATGGGCAAGCGCCATGTCTTTCAGTTCGTCGGCACCCAGCAGAGCGCGGGCATGGAGATCGCCCCACGTCCAGGCGGTGCCATTTTCTCGCTGGAGGCTGACGATACAGGCAACGAGCAGCTCGCGGGCGGCCTCTGCCCACATCGGGTCGCTGCTTTTCGGGATGAACCGGGCGGCCAGCTCCCGCGCGTCCTGCTTGGTGACGCAATCAGCCGAAATGTCCCAGACCGCTGATCGCTTGTCCTGCGGTGCGATCAGCGTGATATTTCCCGGCAGGCGTTCGGTCATGTCGCCCTTGGTGTCGAGGATGAGCATCTTGTCGCCCCAGCGCATGGCTTCCAGGATCATGTGCTGGATGGTCTGGGTCTTGCCGGATCCCACAGAACCCGAAATCAGGCAGTGACGCGATTCCCGGTCCCGGCTCATGGGGAGGCCGGGTGGAAAGTCGATCCCCGCACCGGTCTGCCTGATCTCCTTTCTGCTTGTCCTTCTTATCGCGGCGTACGCTTTTCTTCCGGTCAGGCGCACGGGACCGCGTACGACTTTCGGTGCCGACTTTTCCGCCATGGCAAGGCGCGCAAAGCCGAGCAGGCTGAGGGCTGACAGGGCGCCGAGGCCTGCAACGCCATTGTGACGAAGATTGAACGCGTCGTACGTGCCGTAGTGCTGCATGACAGCCCTGCAGCGCGGCCAGTGGTATGATCCGGCGGGATCATGGATGATGGATGTGATCCGTGCCTTGCCGCAGCGATCCATGAAGGCCGCATCATGACGCGCGAACAGGCCGTCTTCGGCGATTGCGCCCGGACGCATCCAATCGAAGCCGACCTTGTAGGCGCCATAGGCGGCAAGCGCGGAGACGAAGCCGATGACGAGAAGGGTATTCTTGAGAGAGCCCATTTATGCTTCCTGACGTGTCGGTTGACCGCTGAGGGCATGGAGCAGTTCGTCGAACATCGACTCCAGGCGTCCGAGTGATCCGCCGTTCTGGTGGGTTGCACTGGCAACAGCCTGCAGGTCCTGGGACAGGGCAGCGAGCCTGCGCTCGATCTTGAGGAGTCGGTCAGCTTGCGTGAACGGATCGCCATCGGTCAGGCCGGACCGGATCAATTCGCGCGCAACACCTGTCGGCGTGCCGGAGATGCGCCGGGCGCGTGCCGTCAACTGATCAATGTCGGACGCGGCAAGGCGGATGGACAGAGGCCGCGTCGGTTCAGACATGGCGCTTGGGCGAGGTGTCGGCGTCGGACTTTTCGCATTCGGCCAGCCATTTGAGAACAGTCCGGCGCCGGTAGCGCACAGCTGAACCGAGCTTCATGTAGGGCGGTCCGCCGCCTCGGCAGCGCCAGGTCGCCAGGGTGCAGACGGGCACGCCCGTCAATCTGGCAACCGACGGCGTGTCGATGGCCTCATCGAGCCAGCCGGGATTGTCCTGAAGGATATCCTCGATTTCGGGAAGGGTTTGTTCGGGTCTGGACATGGGACTCTACGCCTCTCTTGATGAGTGAGTTTGAGGCCAGCACGTCGGGCGCAGGCGAAAAAGAAGAATGATTTCGTCTTATTCCATCCTCATTTGTGCATGCGCATCACTCTGTGACATGGGCAGCAATCCCGTCGCCACGCGCGCAGTGTCATGCATCGCCGCGCATGGGCGGTTCGCGATTGTCGAGCATGCCGGCAAGCCGCCTGAGGATCGTGGTTTCATTCGGGACATCGGCAGCCTCGAATTCCTGAAGCGCGCGTTCGTATAGCCGGCCAGCGAGTTCCTTGCGTGGCATATCCGGATCGCTCTCGTTGAGCTCCAATGCCCAGGCGGCGATCGAGGGCCATGCGCCGAGGGTCGGACGGCCGCGCCTGGTCTGGGCCGCGTGACTGTGTCGATCATTGGCAGGCTCAGTGATTGGGTGATGGTCCGACGCTTGATCGTGGTTGAAGAGACGGAGGAACCGGGACGACCGCTGGTCGAGCCAGGCCTGCAGCATGCGGCGCGGAATATAGAGCCCGGCGAAATAGGCGCGACCTGCTTCTGAATACGTGTTGAGGGGCAGGCCGACCAGTGCTGTCAGGGCATCTTGCGCGCCATGCAGATACATTCTGCCATTTCCATTATTGAGCAGATCGTCCCAGGCGGACTGATCACCTGGCAGGAGCCTCATACAATACATGACGCTCAGCAGGGTCTCGCAGCCGCCTTCGTAGTATTTGAAGGGTCGCGGTTTGAGACTGAGTTGCCCTTCGGTGAGACTTGCAGACGGTGCTTCGATCGGGATTCGCAGCCAGTTGTCCGGATCATCGCGTTGTGAGTGATCATAGTCATTATCTTCATACTGGCAGGGCGGATTGTAATCGCCGCGCCAGGCTGCCTGTACAAGCATTTCCAGCATGGCATCCGGGGTCGCGTTGGGCTCTCGGTTCGCCAGAAGCGCGGCTGCGGCATCGAAACGGATGAGCGTATCGTCCAGCGGCGAAATGAATTGGGTCATACCTGACTCCTGTCTATCGACTGGGCCCAAGCAGGAGGCGTGCCAAAAGCGCCATTAAATAGAAATGTATATTACAAAAGGTAGAAAATGTGTGATTTATCCGCCAAGGCGAAGGAGGGGCAGGGCAGTTACACCACGGGAATTTCTATTGTGGTGTAACGCATCGCGCGCGGCTCCTTCTCTTGAATTCAAACGATTTATCAGGCCCTGCTTCAGATCTGCCAGCATAGCGTCGAATAATAATTTTTCGAATAAATCACAAATAATAAAAAATTTACGAGATTTGTAATCGTTTTTCGACTATATAGAAAAACGTGAATGGCTCCAAATATAATGACTTTTCGGAATGAATGACAAAGATATCGATTTTGGACGAGATATAAGAATTATTCGGGATCGTATGGTCCCGGAGGACACGCAGCCCGTCGGCTACGCTGCGCTGATAGCGGCATATGACCTCTTCATCCCGCCTCCCCATTTGCTTTCAGCTTTTCGCGCGGACTACCGAGTGGTGGAAGTGCCAGACTGGACTGTCTACACGAAGCGCCACGCGCCAGAGCCGAGCCTTGCAGGCCACCTGACATTTGCCTTGAAGTATGAAGGCGTGGACCTGCTCGTCCTGAAATCCCTGTTCCGGGCCGTTGGCCCCGGTGCGATCGAAGAATTCGTGACAGCAGCGCCGACCAGCCAGTATGCACGCCGTGCCTGGTTTCTCTATGAATGGCTTCTCGGCGAAGCAGTGGACCTGCCCGATGCCCTGACGGGCAACTATGTGGATGCTATCGACGAGACGCAGCAACTTGCCGGCCGCTCCAGGAATTCCCGTCGTCATCGTGTGCGTGACAATCTCCCCGGCACACCGGCATTCTGTCCGCTCGTTTTCCGGACGGCGGACATTGAGGCCTTGCTGAAACTGGATTTGAAGACCGAGGCAGCCGCCGCAATCGGATCTGTGCCAGGGGACATGATTACGCGTGCCGCCGCTTTCCTGCTGCTCAATGATTCAAGAGCCAGCTATGCGATCGAGGGCGAAAGCCCGCCGCAGGACCGGATCCAGCGATGGGGCGCAGCGATCGGGCAAGCGGGCGGGCGCTCGCTCAGCCATGCAGAACTCCTGCGCTTGCAGGAACTCGTCCTCGGTGACACGCGATTTGTGCACAAGGGCTATCGCAATGAAGGCGGGTTCGTGGGAACGCACGACCGCGTGACCCGTGCGCCAATTCCGGACCATGTCAGTGCCCGGCCTGAGGATCTGCCCGCCTTGATGGATGGGCTGCTGGCCTTTGACGATCAGTATGCGTCCTCGATGGACGCCATCGTCGCCGCTGCCGTCCTGGCATTCGGATTTGTCTATATCCACCCATTCGAGGATGGAAATGGCCGGTTGCACAGGTACCTGATCCACCACGCCCTCGCGCGGGCTGGGTTCAACCCGCCGGGCCTGGTATTCCCGATTTCGAGCGCTATCCTGGAGCACATCGAGGCATACCGCCGCGTGCTGGAATCCCACTCTCGCCGGATACTGCCCTTCGTGGACTGGCGCGCGACGCCCGCTGGCAATGTCGACGTGCAGAACGACACGGCGGATCTCTATCGATATTTCGATGCGACGCCCCATGCGGAATTCCTGATGTCATGCGTGCGCCAGACAATCGAAACGGACCTCCCAAGGGAGGTCGCATTCCTGAGAAGCTATGATCGCTTCAAGGCCGGTGTGGAAGCGCTTGTCGAAATGCCCGACAAGACGATTGATCTCCTCTACCATTTTCTCAGCCAGAACGATGGGCGGCTATCCAAACGGGCCCGTGAAGGAGAGTTCGCGTTGCTGACTGCGCCGGAGGTCGAGAAGGTAGAGAGCGTGTATTCAGAGGCGTTTGGCGGAGACTAGAAACAGCATTGTGAAAAGTCGCAAGGCCGCTTAAACGCCAAGGGCGCTCATCTGGTAACCCGTGGTAACCCGCGGTAACCCGACCTACAGACATGAGCACTGTATTTTCGGGAAAATTCGGGCTCCGTGGTAACTTTGGTAACTTTTTCAAACTTGACCCAACAATGTATATCAAAGTGAGGCAAAACAAGAGCTGTTTTTATTGGATATTCTCAAAACGCAACAATGCAATTCAACCCCTAGTATAAATTCCTAATCTGTAGGTCGCGCGTTCGAATCGCGCCGGGGTCACCACACCTGCGAAACCGGAAAAGTGGCAGAAGAGGACTCGAACCTCCGCGACCTTAGGATCACTACGACCTGAACGTAGCGCGTCTACCCATTCCGCCATCTGGGCACGGGGTAGGCAGGCGGGGCAATAGGGATGGATCGTCGACCCGTCAACAGGATTTGCTGATTTGAACAGCATCGCGATTTCAGAGGAACTCAGTGTGATCTGGCGTTGGGCTATCGCCCGCCACCAAAATAGCTGACTGCAACATGATGCCCTTGGCGAACCTGACCCACGCCATCATTTGCAATTGGGTTCGCAAGGCCGGAAAGCTGCCAGTCTGAGCGCATGTTTGGTGCGCGTCAGTTCGCTTCTTCCCGGATGTCCTTGTTCAGCTCCGCGAGCTTCAGGCTCACTTCATAGGCCTTGCGAGTTTCCATGCTGGCCAGGATAAGTCCTGCCTGTTCGCTGCGCATCAAGCGCAGGAAACTACCCGCAAAATCCGGGTCCATCTGATTGAAAATGGCTGCCGCCTGGTCCGGTTTCATGGTGCCGTACATGCGGGCCAAATGCGTCAGGTCGTCTTCGGATGCTTTTTGCATTTCCTCCCAACGTGCGGCGAGGGCTTGCTGTATAGCATCAAGATCGGCCGCACGTTGATCGAGCTCCTGTTTGCGAGCCTGCAGCTCCAGCTCCTGATTTGTCAGCGCCTCGTACTGGGTTTCCATCTGTTTCTGATCGGCCATCAGTGAAGCGGCTGTCTCATCCGTAAAACATACCTGATCAATCGGCTGAACGGCGACAGCCTGGCTTGCTGGATCTGACGGAGGATCACCCTCCATGGCCTCGCTTGGCGCCGCTTCGGTTGTGTTTTCCGCAATTGCGAAGCTGCTCGGAAGGAATCGTACGGCTGCGCCAATTGCGAAGAGGAAGCCGAGAGAAAGCAGGACGTAGGAACCGCGTTTATCCAGGGTTTTCATGACGTTAACCCACTCGGCGTGTCGCCGCTTTTTGCTTTACCTGAAGGGGGGGGGTGAGGTCTGGAATGTCACCTGCCGCATCGGTCAGATCGCGCAACCGTTGCATCAGCGTCGTCATCTCCATGATCCGGGTCTTGGACTGATCCAGGATGATGCGCATCATGATGCCGAGCTCGGTTTGCGTTGCGGTAACCTGATCAACGGCATTTTGCTGAGTGGTCTCTAGCGAGGTCTGAAGATTTTCCAATCGCTCGCATGTTCGGTTGGCCTCTTCAAGCAGGCTCGACAACCGGATTGCCATTTCCCCGACATGGGACCGGGTTTGCTGGGTTGAACTCGACATAGCCGCGATGGACTTTGACATCGCCATGATGGTCGCGCCAAGTCCGTCCTTGGTGTTTTGCAGAGCCTTCAAGCGTCTGTTCAGCACAAAACAATACACACAGGCCGCGAGCGACACCAGGACAATGGCAAAATCTGTCGGTTCAAAATTCATCATCTTATCTCAACAGGAATTCGGTGATCAGGACGCCGTCAGAAACACCATTGCCAAGCACAAGCTGCGACCGGCGATCCAGCTGATCGCGCATATGCGAATAGAAGCCGGGATTCTCAAAATCGCTCAATTCAACGGAACGCAGATAATTGGTGAACGCGTCAATCAATACGGGTTCGGCGTCATGGACTGCCGGTAAATCGCCACTGTCGCTGATAATCGCGACTTTCATCTTGAGGTAACGCGTCGCAGGAGCGCTTCCGATGGTAATGAGGATATCGCGCAGCTCAACATAAGACTGATTCTCCTTGATGGCTGCTGCGGCAGGTGTAGCTGATTCGGTCACTTCGCACACCGGGGCATCAGGCACTGTTGCTGGCGTAAGGAAAAATACGGTCGCAAAGGAACTGGCGAGCGCGCCGACTGCCAAAAGGGCAATGCCGAGCATACCACCTCCCGCTTTAACCTCGGCAGGAGGCGCTCCGGTTTCGGCGTCTACCGAATCTTTAGTGCCGGCTTTCTTGCCCTTGCCCGCAGCCATTTGAAACCAACCCGCCCATTAAATCCCTTAATCGACCTTAAACAAATGTGGGGTAAAGGAACCGTTAACAATTACCCGCATAATTTTAACCATTGCAGTAATGCTGCCGAAAACGGAATTGCCGGGTCATGAGTTTTACCGCCACTTTGAGAGCGCTGCCCTTGCAGCGGCAACTGATGCTTGCGTTCGCCGTGCTCGGTGTGGCGTTGGCGATGACGTTTCTTGTGAGGGGGGCGATCCAGCAACCAATGGCGCTGTTGTATTCAGGTCTCGAACCGGCCCACACCGGAGAAATCATCGAAGAGCTGGAAAAGCGTGCCGCCAAGTATGAAATCCGGGGCGACGCGATTTTTGTAGCCCAGAATGATCGGGATGCTGTCCGGTTCTCGCTCGCAAAAGCGGGTCTGCCACAGCAATCCGTTCAAGGTTATGAGCTGCTCGATGAAGTCAACGGATTCTCGGTGACATCCGAGATGTACAACGCCGCCTATTGGCGTGCCAAGGAAGGCGAACTGACCCGCACCATTCTGGCCATCCCGGGTGTTCAGTCCGTCCGCGTGCACATCGGCGCCAGCCTGCGTTCGGGATTCGCGCGCTCCGAGCCCAAGCAGACCGCTTCAGTTACCCTTGCCTCAACACACGATCTTTCGGGTAGCCAGGCGCAGGCCATTCAGTATCTCGTGGCGCTCGCAGTCTCCGGTCTTAACCCCGATGAAGTCGCGGTCATCGACTCGCAGAAAGGCATCCTCGCAGGACCTGGCATTGCATCTGCCAATCAGCCAAATGCAAAGGCCGAGACACAAGAGGCTTTGCTTGAGCAGAAGATTCTTCGGTTGCTGGAAGCGCGTGTTGGCCTGAACAATGCCCGCGTATCGGTCTCGGTTGATGTCAGTCACGAGCGTCAAACAACCTCTGCCGTCATGTTCGATCCCGACTCGCGTGTTGTCCGGAACCGATCCAGTGGTGATGTCAGTGAATCCAGCGGCGGGACTGCCGCCGGCATTACGGCAGCAAGTAATCTGCCCCAGGCCAATGAGGAGCCGGGTGGGGCCTCTACTAGCACAGCGCGAAACTCGTCAGAAAATGTGACGTACGAAATCAATGAAACGCGAACCCAAACAGAGAAGCTGCCAGGCGCGGTCGAGCGCATCTCGATCGCCGTCCTCCTGAACGACCAGGTGCTCGGCCTTGATCCAGCTGCGACCGATGTTGCCGCGCTGACCGATCAGATGGTCGCCGACTTCAAGCAATTGATAGCATCTGCTGCCGGCCTCGATACAAGCCGCGGCGACGATCTGACTGTCGAAATTATGCCATTCCAGGCACCGGTCGTCACGGACATGGTCGCAGCTCCAGGCCTGGTTCAGCAATTGACCGAACGCTACCTTTGGTCGGGTATCAAAATCCTTGTCATGAGCCTCGTGGTAATCGTGCTGGCCTTTGGTGTCATTCGGCCACTCCTGAGTCAGAAGAGTGCGTCGCAGGATGGATCCGCCACCGGCGACGGCATCTTTGCAGTCGAGGGTGGCGGCTCGCCCGATCCATTCGTCTCGTTGAAGGACTACACGATCGGTCGCCAGGATGATGCGGCTGCAATTCTTCAGGAATGGCTGAATGAAGACCGGAAGGCGGCAGTGAATGAGTGAGGCATTCCTTACCAATCTGCCGAGATTTGACAGCGACGCAGCGCGCCCGAGCTCCAGCCAGCTTCGACTGCTGCTGGGCCAGATGCCAGCTGATGATGCCGAGAATGGACAAGCTGGCGACGTGCCGCCTGTGCCGGCGTCATCGGAATTCGCGCCAGCCATTGCGACTGACGCCGATGTCGCACCCGGCCGTGCCCCGGAATTTGCGGAGATCGAGATCATGCTGTTGGCAATGGCCGACGCGATTGAGCGGATCGAACGGGAAGCGCGCGAGCAAACGGTTCGCGTCACACAGTCAATCTCCGCAAGGCTGTTTCCGGAACTTTCGCGTCTTTTTCTTGCGGACGAAATAGGCCGCCACTTGCCAGTCATGGTGCCATCGTCAGCGCCCGCCGTCGAAATTCGCGCGCAACCAGCACTGCTCGAAAAGTTGCGTGCCGCTGTTGAGAATATGCCCGGTCTAACGGATCGCTGCGCAGTGGTGCCGGCCGTTGAGGATGAAGACGCGCAGGTACGTGTCTCATGGGAGACCGGGGGACTCACGTTCGATTTTGATGGCCTGCTAACAGCATGCCTTGCCCAACTTGATTCACCTCAAACCAGGATTGAAGAGTTATAATATGGCCAACCCTGAAGAAGCTGTTCAGCCGACCGCCGAAGATGATCGCCGCGAGTCTTCGAACTCGAACAAGTACCGGCGGTCCATATTCAACGTGCCTGTCACCGTTACCGTTTCCATTGGCCAGGCGCGGCTCAGCGTTTCGGAAATACTGGAGCTGCGACCGGAATCCATCGTGCCCTTGACGTCCCGCATTGACGATCCGGTGGACCTCGCTATCGATAACAAGATCATTGCGCGGGGCGAACTCGTAGAAACCGAAGATGGGACACTCGGTGTAAAAATCACCGAAATTGCAGAGCAGGCCAGCGATGCCCTTGGCTAGGCTTGGCGGCACAGCCCGTGTTCTGACGATCCTGATTCTGGCTGGCGCGTGTGCGGCATCTGCGGCATACGCTCAAGGTGTGCCGCCTGAGGCGGCCCAGGGCCTAAACAGCGTTCTGGACGGGGCGAGCGGGGGCTTAAGCCGTTCTACAATTCAGCTCTTCTTGCTGGTATCCGTGTTGAGCCTGGTGCCCGCCATCGCCATGATGGTGACGTGTCTGCCATTCATGGTTATTGTGTTCTCTTTCATGCGGCAAGCGATCGGGGTGCCCCAGGCGCCCCCAAACATGATGATCATGGCGTTGGCCATGTTTCTCACTTTCTTCATTATGGAACCTGTCTTCATGACGGCCTGGGAGACCGGTATTTCGCCATACATGGACGGGATATCGAGCGAAGAGCAGGCTTGGGTTCAGACCACGGACCCCTTCCGTGAATTCATGATGCGCCGCGTCGAGCCCGACACGATTGCGGTCCTCGGCGATGCCGTTAACAGGCCTGTGCCGGAAGGGGAGGCGCCGCCTTTCTCGCTTCTCGCAACCGCATTCATGCTCTCGGAAATCAAGCACGCATTTCAGATCGGCTTTGTGATCTTCCTGCCATTCATGGTGATCGATCTGGTCGTTGCATCTGTGCTTATGGCCGTTGGTATGATGATGGTGCCCCCGACAGTCGTTTCCTTGCCCTTTAAGCTTGGGTTCTTCATTTTGGCAGATGGTTGGCTAAAGATCACTGAAGCGGTGTTGAGAGGATACTCGGGATGAACGCGCAGCCCAAACCCGATCTGGCAGCAGCCAGAATTGTCCCACTGGGATCAGCGCAGACGCGCCCCACCGCAAAGGGTTCGACGATCACGCCATCACAGCGCGTGGCGGTCATCATTGCCTTGCTTGGTGAGAGTGCTGCAAAGCCCATTGTCGAGAAGCTGGACGATGCTGCCTTGACGAAAGTGGCCGCAGCATTGCAGGATATTTCCTTCATTGCGCGTGATGAAATGGTAGGCATCATTGTCGATTTCCTGACCCATCTTCGCAAATCGAACGGTGCAATGCGGGGTGGCCGCGAGAAGGCCCGCGAAGTGCTCTCAGGCCTTCTGGATGCAGAGCGTCTGGCGGCAGTCATGGGAGAGGAATCGACTGGCGCTTCTTCGGAAACGGCCCCAGAAGCCTCTACAGAAAGCCCTTGGGTGCGCCTGGCAAAGAAGGAACCCAAGCAGATAGCGCACTATCTTGATGGCCTGACTCCGAACATTATCGCGCTTATTCTGCGCAGGCTTGACGTCTCGATCGCGTCCGAGGTGCTCGGGCACATGAACGGCGATAAGCTGGATGCGACGATGGGGTTCATGGTTGAAGGTCACACGCATGATCCGGGAATAGATCTGGTGCTCGCCCGGATGATTGAAATGGAATTCCTGAATGCGGAACAAGTCGGGTTCGAAGAAAACAATGAGCATTTATCTGAAATTGGCGAGCTGCTCAGCCTGATTCCTGCGGAGAAACGTGACTCGCTCGTGAGATTCCTCGAGTCGAAGCATGAAGACAAGTTGAAGTTGATCCAGCAATCGATGTTCACGATGGAAGGCCTGCCGACGATACTGCCCATAACGGCCGTACCGGTTGCCTTCCGCGAAATGGACGAGGAGACGACGGTCAAGCTGCTCGTCAGCCTCAGGGGTAATTATGCCGAGGTGTCCGAATTCCTTTTGGGCAACATTTCGGCACGCCTGGCAGACAAACTCCGGGACGAGTTAACCGATGCAAAGGACCTCACACCGGCACAGGCAGAAGCTGTCCAGCGGGACTTCCTGTCTTCGCTGATGTCACTGAAGCGCCGGGGTGTTATCGAACTCGTCAAGCCTGAAGAAGAATAGTTCGGTCGCCAGGGACGCTAAAGAGAGTGTGGACTAGCGCACAACGAGCTCGGCGTGGATGGCGCCGGCAGCCTTCATCGCACGAATGATATCGGCCATTTCCTGCGGCGACACACCGAGGGCGTTCAAACCCGCAATCAACTGGGAAAGCGACACATTGGGTTCCATCACCGCAATGTTTCCGCTGCCCGTCTGGCCGATTGTGATCTGCGAACGGGGGAGGGTGACCGTTTCTCCCGATGAGAAGGGGTTCGGCTGGGACACGATGGGAGACTCGACGATTTTGATCGAGATGTTACCCTGCGCAATGGCGACCTTCGAGATTGTGACATCTTCGCCCAGCACGATCGTTCCGGACTTTTCATCAATCACGATGCGCGCGGGGGTCGCGACTGTGACAAGCAGGTTTTCAATACTAGCAAGCACCCGCGCAGGTGAATCCGATATGGTTTGCAGATCAAGATCGACCGTGCCTGAGTCACGCATGGACGCGATATTTGCACCGACCGCGCTATTGATGGTGTCTTCAATGCGTGCTGCGGTCGTGAAGTCGGGATTGCGCAAGGCTAGTGTGACGGACTCTCGCTGATTGAAGGCGTAATTGATCTCGCGTTCGATACGGGCGCCGTTTGGCACCCCGCCAGTGGTAGGTGAGCCGCGCGAAACGCTGGCACCTGCTGCCTGTACATCTATTCCGCTTACGACGATGCTACCCTGAGCGACCGCATAAATTTCATTGTCGGCGCCTTTCATCGGGGTGAGGATCAGTGTCCCGCCCTCAAGACTCTTGGCGTCGCCGATCGAAGCCACTGTAACATCGATTGTGGAGCCATTGCGGGCAAACGAGGGGAAAGTCGCTGTAACAAGCACGGCGGCGACGTTCTTGGGTTTGATATCCTCACCCTGCACGTTAACGCCAAGCCGTTCGAGCATGTAGGACAGGGAATCCTCTGTGAACGGCGAATTCTTGACAGAGTCGCCCGTGCCGTTCAGGCCGACAACAATACCGTATCCTACGAGATCGTTCTCTCGAACCCCTTCGACGTCAACGATATCTCGAATGCGAGGCTGTGCCAGACTGGGCGCAGGAACGCTGATCAGAACGGCGCAGAGAAGGGCAATAAGTCTGACGGACCACTTCATGGCATTACCTTAAATAATTCATCAAGCTGAGGTTCGCCAACCGCGATGTCAGCAGGTAGGAGGCTTCGAGATTGCTTTCCAACTCACGTAGTTCCGATGCAGCTTCATACTGATCACGCGCAGTGGTTTCGTTGAATGTTGCGGTCAGGACTGTTTCCTCGATGTCGAGGGCTTCCTTCCGGCGCTCGACCTGAGATTGCGAAATGCCAACATCTGCACGCCGATTGGTCAACGCAGTTTGTCCATACTGAAGCGCTTCGGCGGCCGCAAAGACAGCTGGGCTATTGCCATCAAACAGCGCGAGCGTTTCGTCAGGCCCGGACAGGGCCATCACGGCAAGGCCTGATACGATCTGAATCAGGCTTGGATCGGTTCCAGATACCGCATCGGGATCTGAGGAGGTCTCGGTTCCGCTATAAATGTTCTGGCGCCAGCCCCCGCCGGGCGTATTGAAGTATGTGTCCATGGACGCCGCAAAGTCGGTGGCGTCGGTCGCGGTAGCTGCCATGAGGCGCACGTCCGAGAGCAGGTCTTCGACGCTTGCCAGTGGCGGAGTCGAAGTTGCGTCGCCGGCAAACAGGTAGCGATCACCATATCGGGTGTTTAGCGCCGAGAAGGTCTCTGCGAGGGCAGCAAGCGAATCCCGGGCTGTGGATGCCTTGGAGCCTTGATCATCAGAGCCCATCGCCGCTTGCATGCGGGCCGACAAGCCGTTCGTCCGATCTTGAATCACTGCCAGGCTACTCTGGGTGATAACCAGCCGGCTGCCGCGAAGGGTAAGTTGCGTGCGTTCCACCGCCAGATCATCCAGTGCTTTCTGGCCCAGCATGGCGTGGCTGATACGGCCGGATAGTTGCTTCGTAAGGTCGGAATAGCGACCGGTGACAGCTTCCGTGGATGTCGTCGTCAGCCGGTCTCGAAGCGCAACGGTCTCATGGCTCAATCCAGATGTCGGCAAGTTCGTGAAAGACGGAATACGCAGCATATCAGATCTCCATCAGTCGGTTGATCATCTGGCTGGCGATTTCTATGACTCGGGCGTTGGCGGCATAGGCCTGTTCGATCAAAATGAGTTCCTGCATTTGAACATCAACGTCGACGCCATTTTCCGCTTGCTCGGCATCACGCAACATCGTGTGCTGTGTCGAGATCGAAGACAGGACCGTTTCGTTCTGTACGCGCTTTTGTCCCGACATTGTTGCAAACTGTGCCACCATTTCGGTGGAAGAGAAAGCGCCCTGGATGCCGTTTGAGCTGATTGAATTGACTGATTTGATGGATCCCAACATGGCGTTGAGAATTGTGGAGTCTCCGGTTGGTCCTTGTGCAATTGCTCCCAGTCCGTCACGCAAACGCCAAGTGGCGCCGCCTTGAGCCGGATCAACCGCAGCATTGATCGCGATGCGCGCCGCCAGGCCGGGCGCTCCGGTGCCGGCCGAATCAATGAACAGGCCGGGATCGCCCGGCGTCTTAGTCGGATCGATCGCGTCGTCCGAAAGCCGCGTAATGAGGTCTTCGGCCAGTGTGTCCAGCTGTGTGCTGAATGAGGGCAGGTCCTGATCGCGCAAGGTGAAGAGCGCGCCGAACAGTCCACTGGAAACGGCGCCATAGGAAGATGAGCCGGGGGTCAGGGATATCCCGTCGACCGAAAGTCCTGACAGGGCACCGTTTCCGATTGTCTGGTCGGGTCCGAAAGCTGAGGACGCATCAAACTCCACCTGCCGGGCAGTGCCGGCCAAAAGGAACACACCCTCCGGCGTGACGACGTCGATCATGCCGTAATTGCGTGGCACAGCCTTGACAGACAAGTATTCTGAAATGGTGTCGAGTACCCGGCCGCGCTCATCAATCAGGGCTGCAGCCTCCCCGGTAGTGCGGTCCATACTCGATATCTTGCCGTTCAGCTGCTCGATGGTCTTGAGCGCGGAATTGACGATATCGCGGCCTTGGGCAATTTCACGGTCAGCTTCCGTACGCAAGCTGACGGCGAGCTGCGACAGGCTGTGAAATTCCTGAACAATCGCGTTTGCCGAATTCAATACAACCGAAGCATCAGCGCCGGATTCAGGTGTGAGCGCGAGATTGGAAAGGGCGGATTCGAAGTTTGCGAACGTCTTGAAGAGACCATTCCCGTCAGCAGTGTCGCCGACACGGGAGGAAATGGTACGCCATGTCGAGGACAAGACGTCGGCCTGGGCCAGGTCGCTGGTCAGGTTTCTTCGCTCTGCCGTAATGGCTTCGTTCTGTGACCGCGCGATGCCATCCGTGCGAATGCCCGATGTGCTCCCGGCAACGACGTTCTCGGAGAGCAGAACAGATCGCCGCACATAGCCGGGCGTCGATGCGTTTGCGACATTGGTCGCAACCACACCGGCCCTCAGGCTGGTCACCTGAAGGCCGGATCGGGCAGAATGGATGGCGCTGGATAGTGACACTTAAGCTGATGCCTTCTGTCTCTGGAAATCAACGCTTGAGATTAGTGGTTTCCTGCAGCATCTCGTCGACTGTCTGGACGATTTTCGCGTTCGATGAATAAGCCCGCTGAGTTTCGATCAGGTCAGTAAGTTCCGCCGCGATGTCCGTCGTGGACTCCATCAGTGAGTAACCTGATATCCCGCCAACCGGGCCTGCGCCCGCGTCCCAGAGATAAAGGCTGCCACTCGATGCCGAGACAGCAAACGCCTGGGAATCCATAGCGCGCAAACCGTTCATATTAGGAACGTCACCCACAGGAATCTGATAAAGTGTTCGACGGAGACCCGTGCCATAGACGGCCTGAAGGAAGCCGTTTTCATCGATTTCAACAGAGCTCAGGTCACCGATAGGCGCGCCATCTTTCGTCACAGCCGTCGGCGAAAACGGTGCGGCAAGCTGGGTGACGCCAGCGCTGTCATTGGGACGGCCAATGTATACGCTGACCGGACCGTGTGGCAGTGTCAGCGAAACATTGCCTGTCGCCGGATCATAAGTCGCACCCGCGCTGGCCGTGGATGCAAGTATGCGCCCGCCCGATGCCGCAGCGTCGCTGAATTCCAGGTCCACTGTTCCGATCGAAACGGCAGGGTCGCCTGCACTGTCATAGATTTGTACAGTCCACTGGTTGCTTGCGCCCGACGCCGGAACGGTCGGAGTGAACTCGAATGTCAGTGAGTTGGCGCGGCCGAGATTGTCGAAGTACTCGACCGGCAGATTGTACGATCCGGTGGCAGAACCTGCGATCGTTGCATCAGCTGGCAAGTTTATCCCCAGATCGATACTCGAGGTCGGCGTCGCCGTGTATTGCGACGTCGCGATATTCACAGGCTCCAGGTTCACGCCGCTGTTGCGGCTGACGTTTCCGATGTCACCGGACGAATTCGCAGGCCAACCAAGAAGGAACAGGCCGCTTTGTGTCCGCAGGTTTCCGTTTTGGTCAGGATAGAACGAACCCGTGGGCAGGAGCATCATTTCGCGGTCAGACGGGGTTGCACTCAGGCCGCTTTCGCTGGTTACCGGAAACAGGCCGCGACCTGCGACAGCGATATCCGTGGCGCTGCCAGTGTCGATCAGCGACCCGGTCGCGGCGATATCCTTGAATGTGTTGACCCTAACACCGCCTGCGGCATACGCGGACGAGCGTTGCTGCAAGACCATGCTCGAGAATTCGACCTGGCTGCGCTTGTAGCCGGCGGTTGACGAGTTTGCGATGTTATCTGAAATGGTGGAAAGGCGCGCGGCGTTGACATTCAACCCCATGACACCTGCATTCAGGGACGACGAGATACTCATTACGGTTGCTCCTGCAAGGTAGTGCAACCGAAACTAGGTAAGGATGGTTAATGAGCTGATAACTCATTGCTCCACTCGTCTTAACGAGTCAGTATTGTTATTGATATCCTGCGGTTTTGCGCTGCCGACGGATCATCCTTCATAAGTGGGTCAGTGTCGGCTTTTCCAGATACTTCGAGAATCCGATTCGGGTCGAGACTTGAGCTGAGCAGCAATTTGCGTGCAGCATTGGCTCGGTCCGAAGACAGGTTCCAGTTGTCGTATCCCGCCCCGTTGCGATAGCTGAGGCTGTCCGTGTGACCGACGATCTTGATGTCATTCTCGAAAGTCGCGAACGAGTCGGCGACAAGGGCCAGCATGTCTGACAGCAGATTGGACGGAACACTCTGTCCCACAGGAAACAGCGGTGCGTCTTGAGAATCCGTGATTTCCAGAACAATGCCTTCGGCCGACATCTTGATAAGCATATGCTCTGAAAGCTTGCTGCCTTCTTCTGTCAGGGATTGCTTCAGTGTTTCCAGTTCGGTCGAAATCGCCTTTTCCTTGGCGGCATCAATCTCGGATTTGCCCTCGAACGAAGCTGAACTCGGGTGCCGGTCTGATGCGCCAGTGCCGTCTTTGGCGTAGGTCTCCTCGGTCATGATCGACGACCCGTTGAGGCCGTCTGATCCGCCACCGGATATGCGGGAAATCGGAATTGTCGGGCTGAAATAGTCGGCGAGGCCCTTGCGCTGCTCTTCTGTCGTGGCGTTGAGCAGCCACATCAAGAGAAAGAAAGCCATCATTGCAGTTACAAAGTCGGCATACGCAACCTTCCAGGCGCCACCGTGATGACCGTCCGCCTTCACCACGCGTCGCCGCTTGATGATGATCGGTTGAACGATCGCTGCTTGTTGAATTTCCATTAGTCCCACCGGCTTTTCTGATGAGACTGATCTATCAGACAGCCATGAAGGATCATTGCTTAGCCAAAGCTTAAATTTGGTCGTTGCGTTAATGCTTTTTCAATGGGTCAGACACCATTTGGAAGGGATTAACAATACTTCAACCAAAGGTGATTCGTGTCCGCGGTTCTGCGAAAAAAGATAGAGTCCGGGGCCGGAATTCCCCCGTCGATTCTGCAGATGCAGGAGTTTTGGGAGCAATTGCTCTCCAAGGCTGATGACTGGGCGCGCAACGCATTTGACGCCGAAACGCAGCCGATTGTCTCATGCCGGAAAGTTATCGGCGGTCGGGCGGCAAGTGCGCTTCTGGAGAAACCGTTTACCTTGTTTTTTGCTGCGGATGTATCGCCAGGACTGTGCGCGATTGCCCTGGATGAGCGCTGCGCGATCCAATGTGCCGCGACCCGCTTGCACCAGGACGCTGCAGGGCTTGAGGGCGCCTCGTCCCTGTTTCTCAAGCTTTTGTCCGAGCAGCCGACGATTACGCTTTGGCAGAAGTTTGCTTCAGGAATGCCGGACCACAATACAACGAAGAGCCACACGCCGCAGGTTGAGGCTTCAGGTGCGGCCGGTGCACTGGACGCGACAAGCCGCTATCTGGAGGTTGAGCTTACGCTCACCTTCGACGGGCAAGCCTCGCATATCAAGCTGCTCTACTTTGTCGACTATATGCAGCGCTATGCACGCACCTATGTCCGCCAGCTGGCTGAGCGTAAGGCGAAGGCGTGTTCGCAAAGCCCGAAATCACTTAGCGACAGCGTGCGGGCATCCGCGATTGCACTAGACGCTGTCCTTGATCGTATGACGTTGACGATCGGAGAATGCTCACAGCTTGAGATCGGACGTGTCCTTCCCCTGACCAAAGCAGATGCTGGCCGGTTGTTTCTGTCGGCGGAGACAGTGAACGGTAGCGTGGATATCGGAACGGGAGCGTTGGGGGTCTGGAAACGGCAGCGGGCTGTGAAGCTGCATACACCGATTTCAGAGAGTTTTGCCCGGGAAATTGTTGAGTTGTGAGATCGCTGCCGGTGACATGCCGGGGCTAAGGGAGTTTCGTAGTGAACGCTATACTGGGCTTGGTCATTACAGTGGTAATGGTCTTCGGTGGCTACCTGCTTGCCGGGGGCAAAATGGGTATTATCACCCATTCACTGCCATTCGAAATGATGATGATCGGTGGCGCCGCAGTGGGTGCTTTCCTTGCGGGCAATGATATGAGCACGGTTAAACATACCGGTGGTGACATCGTGGCCGTCTTCAAGGGCGCCAAGTGGAAGAAGACTGATTATCAGGACATTTTGTGCCTGATGCATGAGCTCCTGAACTTGATGAAGCAAAACCCCGTCGCGCTCGAAGCGCATATCGAGACGCCCGAGGAATCCAGTATTTTCACCAAATACCCCAAGATTCTCAAGGATCATTCCGCAATTGAACTGATTTGCGATTCCATCCGGTCGATGATCATGAATTTCGATAATGTTCACCAGGTCGAGGAGCTCTTGCAAAAGCAACTTGAGCAGCTCCAGGAAGATAAACTTCACGGCTCACACGCACTTCAGAACATGGCTGATGCCCTTCCCGCGCTGGGGATCGTCGCTGCCGTTCTGGGTGTGATCAAAACGATGGCCTCCATTGACAAGCCGCCGGAAATTCTAGGCGGCATGATTGGTGGAGCGCTTGTCGGCACCTTTCTCGGCGTATTTCTCGCTTACGGAGTCGTTGGGCCATTTGCCACCAAAGTTAAGGGGATACGCACCGAGGAACATGCGTTTTATACGATGATTGGCGAAATTCTCGTCTCGAACCTGTACCTGAATCCGGTGAACATCTGCGTTGAAGTTGCCCGGCGCCATGCGCCTTCGCGCGTGCGGCCATCATTTGATGAAGTGGAACAAGCCATTCGGGAGGCCAAGCGGGCGGCATGACTCGTTTTCCCTGGATTCTGCTGCTCAGCCTCTGCCTGGTCCCTCAGGTGCTTGCGGCTGAGCCGAATTCAGCGGCGGCTGACAAATCCGACCGAAACGCCGAGCTTTCGTCCGATCTCGATCAGTTCGTCCGCGGCGCAATAAATGAAGGTCTTCTGACGCCCTCCAATCCAGGCGACTCAGCGCCTGCCAAGCCGCATGTCGATGGCATGGCCACGATGATGCCAAGTGAACAGGTTACGGAACAACGGCAGGTCGGTACTGCTCATGAGGGCATGTGCAATGGATCTTATGCGCTCGACTTTTCCGGCCTTCAGCAGTTTAGCCGTTATCAGGAACTTTATGCAGTTCGCGATAACCAGGACGCTGCGACAGATCACACGGTCACTCCAGTCACGAGTAGTGAGCTTGCCAAGGCTCACATTGCTCTCGGCCTTTACTCAGAGGCCCTCATGGTCCTCAAGCGTACACAGGGCCCTGAAACCACGCCCTACCGGAAACTGGCCGAGTTGCTGGAAAGCCGGCAACGGCCGGACATCGAGTACTTCCGCGAGATGGCTTCCTGTCGTTCTCAAGCAGGCCATTGGCACGCCCTCGCTCAGATGGTTTCAGGCGATACGGACGGGTTCCAGAATCTCCAGAGCGCGCTGACCGAATTTCGCAAGCTGCCGCTTCAAATGCGCATCGACTATGCCGCGCTCGCAATCCCGGAACTTGAGCGGCACGGCGACAAAGCGTTAGCTCGCAAGCTGTTGGCTGACTTCAACGAAGTCGATATAAGCAACTCTCCACAGCTTCGCTTTGTGGACGCACTGGTCAAGCTTGACAGTGGGGATTCCGGTGCCGAGCGCACTATCGTCGGGTTTCTGTCGCATCCGCAATTCCAGGAACAGGCGCTTGCCGCCATGCTGAGGCGCAAGCGCCCGCTGGACCCGGCTTACCAGGAGATACTCCTTACCGATCTGATGCAGAAGTTCGGCCAGGAGGATGGCGACCGGCAACTGGCCGCCAGCCTCCAATTTGCTCTTGAGGAGTTGAGCGCGCGTTCCAAGTACCAGCCCATTATGGAACTGGCCAGGATGCCGGCGCTTCAAAACCCGGCCGCGCAAGCGGAAGTGAAGCGGCAACTGGTCGCTAGCCTGCAACGTGATTTGAGCAGTGAAGATCCTCTTCGCAACCTCGCTGCCATCAGTGCATTGGCGAGTGAATCAGGACTGCTCGACGACCATCCATCTAAGGATCAACTGATCAGAACAGCTACGGAGCAGGCTATTCATTTTGGCTTTGGATCAATTGCGAGCACGCTTGCTGGCAAATCTGAAACCAAGGAAAATGCGACGCTTCAAGTCGCGGCTCTTGCGTTCCTCCGTCGCGACTACACGTCAGTTTATGCTTTGGCCGATCAAAGTCCGGGCGATGATGCCATTACTCTGCTGGCCGCAAAAAGTGCAATTGCAGAGCAAGACAAGCCTTTACTTGCCAAGTTTGAAAGCCGGTTGCCATTGAAACCAGAAGTGACCCTCGCGCTGATCGAGCAAGACGCCTTGTCAGGCTACTGGATTGTTTCCGATCATGTATATGCAACCGCCAGTCAACTAACGGGCACGGAGCATTTGCGCCGCGTTGCGCGAGTCGAAAGCCTGAAAAGCGCGGCCCTCAGCAAGCCGCTACCGAGAGCGCCGATGACGATGGCGCGCATCCGGGAAACGCTTGGTGCGGCGTCCATTGCGTCCGCACCTGCCTCCAGAGGGAGCAACTAATGTCCAACGCCATTTACGCCACCCTAGCCCGCCAGCACGGCCTGATGCAGGAAATGCAGGTCGTCTCCAACAATCTCGCAAACTCGAGTACGACCGGTTACAAGACTGACCGGGCGATATTTGCTGAATTCCTCGTAGGCTCCGATTCAGGCAATACGTCGCTTTCAATGGGCAGTCTGGCTGGCCATGCCTTTGAAATGGAACAGGGCGGCCTCAAAGCGACCGGCGGCCAGTTTGACGTCGCCGTCCAGGGTAACGGGTTTTTCTCGATCGAGACACCGCAAGGCCCCCGCCTGACACGGGCAGGGCATTTCCAGCTTTCAGCGGATGGCACACTGGTCGACATGATCGGTAACAGTGTGCTTGGCGTCGGCGGTGGTCCCATACAGATTCCACCCGAAGCAACCCAGGTAACGATTTCCGCCGACGGCACAATTTCGGCTGATGGTGAATTGATTGAACAGATCGGTGTCGTCCTTCCCGACGGTGAGTTGATGCGCGATTCCAATACCTATTTTTCCGCGCCTGGCGGCTATGGAAATGCGACCGACTTCAGCGTGGTCCAGGGCGCCCTCGAGCAATCGAACGTCTCACCGGTACTCGAAGTCGCGCGTATGATTGAAGTGCAGCGTGCCTATGAAGCAGGCCAGACGATACTGGAACGCGAAGACCAACGAATCGGACAAGTCATCTCGACCATACGCGAGCGATAATCGTGATTACTGAACAAAGGAGAAGAGCATGAAGTCACTACAGATCGCAGCGACCGGTATGGCCGCGCAGCAACTGCGCGTTGATGTCATCTCGAACAACATTGCCAACATGAGTACGGCCGCCTACCGGCCCAGGGTCGCGGAATTTTCTGACCTGATGTACCAGCAATACCTGACGCCTGGCACGATTACCTCTCAAGTCGGCACAACCGTGCCGGCGGGCATACAGATCGGTACGGGCGTACGGCCATCAACGGTCTCCATGGAAATCACCCAGGGATCGCTTCGGGAAACAGGGTCGGAACTCGACCTTGCAGTCGATGGCGCTGGATTTTTCGAAGTGACGCTTCCGTCCGGTGATTCCGCCTACACGCGGGATGGAAAGTTCAACCGCAGTGTCGATGGCGAAATGGTAACAATGGATGGGTATCCGCTAGCCGATGGTATCGCGATCCCTGCCGATGCGCGGAGTATATCGGTCAGCCGGGATGGTGAAGTCGTGGCCTACTTCGACGATCAGGCCGCGGGGCAGGCAATCGGAGCGCTTCAGCTCGTTCGTTTCGTCAACGAGAAAGGCCTCGAAGCGCTTGGTGACAACCTCTTTCGTGAAACGGCTGCATCTGGAACTCCTGCCCAAGTGGTAGCCGGTACGGAAGGGTCGGGATTCATTCGACAAGGATTCCTCGAAGAATCCGGTGTGGATGTCGTAAAGGAAATTTCCGATCTCATCGAAGCGCAACGAGGCTACGAGCTGAATTCCAAAGTGATCACGGCGTCAGACGAGATGCTCGCTGCCACGACCCGTTTGAGGTAGCGCCATGATCTCGCTCATCGCACTTGGACTAGGCGCTTTGGCAATGGTTACAGACGCGTCGTCACTTGTCGCAGCCGAGGTCATTCGCGCAGGCGACCGTGTGTCCGCCGCCAACGCCGTCACCGAAGGGGAAGCATCTGCGGACATCAATGACCCCTTGTTGGGCCGGGAGGTGCGCCGCACGATCTATGTCGGACAAGCGATCACGGCGGACAATACGAGATCGCCAATGCTCGTGAAGCGTAACCAGGTCGTGTCGATCAGATACGTGAAAGGCCCGTTGGAAATTACAACAATTGGCCGTGCCATGGGCGAAGCCGGCGCAAATGAAACAGTGACCGTGCTCAATCAGGATTCGCGACAATTGGTACAGGGAATCGTCCAGGAAGAAGGATGGGTTTTAGCGCAATGAAAAAGCTACTCTCAACAACCGTTCTCGCAACAGCCCTCACGGCCTGTACCAGTTCGCATCATTCCGGCTCCCCCGTGGAGCACGCTGGCTATACGCAATGGACCGTGCCGGTAAGCGAGTTGGCCACGGATACGGATCCGAACCCTTCCCTCTGGGCGACCTCACCCAATGCGCTGCTGAGCATGCGTCGCGCCAAGGAAGTCGGTGATCTGTTGACGGTCGTCGTCGAGATGAACGATCAGGCCAGTCTGAAGAGCTCATTGTCGCGCAGCAGGGATTCAAGTGAAGACTTCAGTGTCGATGCCTTGTTCGGCCTGCCTGACGTGGTCAACAACGCCTTGCCCGGCGCAGCGAGCGTGTCACCGGCAATCGACTTCAACCGAAATTCGAATCTGAATGGCAGTGGAGCCGTGAATCGCGCTGAGAAGATTGCCTTCACGCTGGCGGCGCGTGTCGTCGGTCTCGAGCCCAACGGTAATCTCGTCATTCAAGGGTATCAACAAACGCGCGTTGGACATGAGGTCCGGTACCTGAGTGTCGCAGGCGTCATACGCGCTCAGGACATTACCCGAACCAACACCGTTTCGTATGAAAAGATCGCTGACGCTCGCATGTCATATGTTAATGAAGGCGACACGACAGGGTCCGGCGGTCGCAAGCTGGTGCCGCGGCTGCTCGATAAAGTCGTGCCGTTCTAGGGAACTCTCATGAAGAACATTATTTCTGCCGTTATCGTCATTGTCTGCATCATTGTGGGCGGAATAGGCGGAAACTTCCTCAAGAATGGGGCCGGTGCGACGTCAGGCGCTTCAGATCACACCAGCACACCGAAAGACAAATCTCACGCGGCGGAAAAGGCAGGCGGGCACGGATCAGAGCCAGCCGAAAAGAAAGACAGCCACGCTGCAAAGGATAGTCATGGCAGTCCGGCTTCGGGCTCGGTTGACTATTTCAAGTTTACGCGTGAATTCGTCATTCCGGTTATGCGGGAAAGCCGGGTTGAAAGTCTGGTGATCCTGAACATCAATCTTGAAGTCGATTCAAAAATAACTTCGAAATTGTTCGCCATGGAGCCCAAGATTCGCGACAATATCATGACGACGCTGATTGAACTCAGCAATGATGGCAGTACCCTTGAAGCGATTGCTAGCCTGGAAAATTACGAATCCATTCGCGCGACAGTTCTCATGAATCTGCAAAAGATCGTACCCGAAGGCATCAAGAACGTCTTGATCGTGGATATGGCCAAGCAGCAGCTCTAGCCTATCTCGGACTGTCCATACACGCATGTTCGTGGTGACTTACAGAGACCAGACTGCGTAAAGACCTATCAGTTCAGGTCGAGCTTGGGAGCCATCGTCCCGGCATACTCGTCAGCGCGATACAGGTCGATGCCCATCTGGTAGAGCCCCTCGGGTGCCTTCGCGTCGCCAGTCAGAACGCTGCCACTCCAGCTGAAGTTTGTCTTACTCTCGTCGAGTGTCTCGTTCCAGACCACTTTTCCGGTATCGTCCTTGACTGTCAGGACGGCGCGGTCGACTTCGTCTGGAATGTCGACTGTGAACTTGATGGCCTGCTCGGAGAACGGAACCCAGGTCGATTCCACCGTAACTGTTTGCCCCAGCCATTGACTGGCAACAATGGCATAGAGGTCACTCATCTTGGCGGCAATGACATCGAGGCTTGAGTTCGATTTCACGTTCTGCTCCAGCGACGAGAATGTCGCAAGCTGCTCGACAAACTGGGTCGAATCAAGTGGTTCAAGCGGGTCCTGATTACGAAGTTGAGCCGTCAGGAGCTTCAGGAAGGTGTTGAACTCTTCTCCGATTCCCGGCTGCTCCGCCGACCCGGTTGCGATGCCTGCGGTTGTGTTTGTTACCGGTGCTACAGTGGTCATGGGTGGGTCTTTCAGAGCTTGATGTTCAGGCCGCCGCTCGACGTCGAGCCGGGCCGAGAGGTTTGTGCTGCGACCAGGACAGGAGCACTCAGTTCCTGATTTCCGGCGATGTCGGCATCAATCCGGCCGTTACGCGGAGTTTGCTGACCCGGATCCTGCTGGGCTTGCTGTTGTTGAAAGGACATATTCTGGCCGGACAATCCCTGTTTTTCCAGAGCGTTGACCAGCTCAAAATGCATCAGGCGCAGTTGCCGCATTGCTTCCGGGGATTCGCCCGTGATGGTCACATGTTGAAGGCCCTGGGAATCGAATTTGTAGTCGATGGAAACGCGCCCCAGTTCGGGCGGATCGAGTTGAACGACGATACGGTTCTTGCGGTCGTCGGGCGACGCCAGAGAATCGGAAATCACATCGACGACCTCAGCTGGAGTTGCTGTTATCAAGGCATGCGTTTGTGTGAAGCCGGTTGGAACAGGGGCGGTCGCCGTTTGCGGCGCTTGATTTTGTAGCAGGAAAGGCGGTGCGCCCAGGCTCATGTCCTGAGATGCAGCAGGCTTATCGGTCGTCACGATATCCGAGAATGATGCTGCATCAGTTCGCTGTGGTGTCGAAGCTTTAAGTTCCGGATCGGTCAGGGAAGCATCATTAATGAACCGGTCACGATCCGATTGCTTGTGGTCGGAGGCATTTCCACTGGTCGCCTGCGCTGCCGATTGCGATGCAGGTGTGGCTATGGTGCCCGTGCTTTCGACTTTATCCGTCGATCCAGTATGGGTCGGTGAGTGTGCGGCAAGGCTTGCTGCGACGCCTATTGGGGCAGACTGAACGGCAGGCTCAGTATCGGTGTGATTTGAAGCGTTGGCTGCATCAGATGGAGGTGATGGTGATTCGCTTTTAGATTGTAACGCTGGGTCAGAAACTTCATGTGAGGCCATAGCCGGTGATGCGGGAATTTCAGCAGCAACGGGCAAGGCTCTTTCAGAAACAGGCGTGGCGAGCGTCTCGCCTGCAGTGCTTGACGAAGAAGTCGTGATCATGTCGGCCGTGCGGGTGTCCGTGACGAGCTCATCAGTCATTTCCGAGGTCAAGTCAGCTGCAGAAGCGAGCCCCGGGGCCAGTTCATTTGCGGAACTGCGGGTCGCCAAGGTAATATCAGCACTCAAGGAGAGGTCGAGCAATTCCCCATCAGGCGAGGCATCCGGCTCGGGTGTCTTCTGCGCAACATTTATGAGAATTGCCGAGACAGATGTCTGCCCTGCCTCAGTCCGGTTCAGACTTTCCGGCTCCTCATCACGAGGCGGCACCCTGTCGAACTTCGACAGGCTTTCTCTGAAGTCGGCGCCTTTGTGGTCCGTCTCCAGAGGCTTTTTCCCTGGTTCGGAAGCGGGCCTGGCCGGACGACTGAGGAAATCCGCTTCGAGGGTGAAAGCCATTTTTGAGCCTGTAATTCTTGCTGTTAACCAAATTAAAACCACGCCGCGTAAAAAGTAGGTTAATTCTCGAAGTGATTTCATTCACTTTTCGATTTTGTATGCTTACGGAGTATCAAATGGCAGGCCCAATTGCCTATCCCGGTATGAGTGCACCCAGTATCGGGCCCCTGGAGCGTGTGAATGCAGCCTTGTCTGACGCTGATGTATCGAACATTGGCCAGCGCTTTGAACAAATGCTTTGGGCCGAAATGCTGACTCATGCGGGTTTGGAAAAGGCTTTTTCGCAGGGAGGCGGAGAAGCCGCCTCTGCATTTTCCAGATATGTTGTCGAGGCGGTTGCAAAGGATATAGCTGAGTCTCACCCGCTTGGTCTTGCCGACGCCGTCAAATTCAATGCCGGTCCTGCGCCGCAACCGAGAGTGGATAAGATATCGTGAACCATCTCGAACTCGGCGCCCAGACGGGCAGGCTTAGGGATATTCTTCTCAATGAGAGAAACTTGCTTCTGACAGGGCGGGCGCGTGATGCAGCTGCCCTTATGCCAGACAAGATGGAAGCGATACAGGATCTCGAGGCGTTTCTTGCTGATAGGGAACTAAATTCCCATCCTGTCGGGCATCGCGCAGATATGGAAGAAATTGTCCGTCTCTCCCGAGAGAACTCAGCGCATTTCGATGCGATCAGGAATGGTCTGCGCCATGCCATTGAAAGACTCGAGTCAATGCATGGCAGTGCCTATGTCGGATCCTACGCGCAGAACGGAAGTAAAATTCCTTTTACGGAGGTTACTGGTCAGTTCCGGAGAAAAGCGTGATCGATTAACCCTATCTACACAATGCGATCTTAGGGATAACTGTAACAACCAAGATAGGTTGGCGGTTTTCTCCGCTGTCAGGATGACGCGAGTTTGATCAATTTCATGGCTGAGGTCATGGAGAAATATTTAGAGGTACCAAACTGTGTCCAGTATTCTTACCAATAACAGCGCCATGGTCGCGCTCGACACCCTTCGCAGCATCAACAAAGATCTCGCTACGGTTCAAAACGAGATCTCGACAGGCAAGAAAGTGTCGTCCGCCAAGGACAACGCTTCGATCTGGGCCATCTCGACTGTCATGTCGACCGACGTTGAAAGCTTCAAGACGATTTCCGACTCGCTGAACCTCGGTTCTTCGACTGTCGGGGTTGCGCGTTCGGCTGCTGAAGCCGTTACCGAGAACCTTCAGGACATCAAGAACCTTATCGTTGCATCCCAGCAGGGCAACGTCGACCGTTCGAAGATTCAGACTGACATTGATGAACTGACAAAAGGCATCCAGACGATTGTCGGCGCCGCCCAGTTCAACGGCCTGAACCTGCTTGACGGCAGCTCGACCGCCGATGTTGACTTCCTGGCATCGCTGGATCGTTCGTCAGGTGGCTCGGTCGCCGCTTCGTTTATCAGCGTTGAGCGCCAGGACCTGTCGCTCAGCAACTCGGCCACTGCTGCCACGTTCGGCGCCGTGGCGAACGCCGACATGACGATCATCAACTCGGGCGCGAACTCGGGCACGGCAACGGCTGCTGCCGCAGCAGGCACTTTGGACGTTACGATCGAATCTGTCGCCGATGGCCACAGCTATCGCATCCTTCTCAATGACTCAGCGACCAACAACTCCCTTGGTCAGCGTACGTTCGAGTATGTTGCGAATGCTGACGATAGCGCTTCCTCGGTCGCGGCAAACCTGGCCAACCAGATCTCGACCTTCTTCTCGGCAACTGGCGAAACCAACTACTCGGTCTCCCGTGCTGATGGTACGATCACGATCGCTAACGCCTCCGCAGCTGCTCTTGCCGTTACGGCGACGGCGACGACCGGCGGTACAGCAGGCACGACCACAGGTGGTCTTGGCAACCTTGCCACGGTTGATGTTACCACGGACGCCGGTGCAACCTCTGCTCTGACCGCTATTGAAGGCCTGCTGCAAACCTCGATCGACGCTGCGGCTGCCCTCGGCTCGTCCCAGAAGCGCATCGAAAGCCAGGGTGAATTCGTGAACACACTGGTCGACGCCATGACGTCGGGCATCGGTGGTCTCGTTGACGCCGACATGGAAGCTGCTTCCGCGAAACTGCAGGCTCTGCAGGTTCAGTCGCAGCTTGGTGTTCAGGCTCTGTCCATTGCGAACCAGGCACCGCAGTCTCTGCTGTCACTGTTCCGCTAATACTGACTGGTGGCCCGGGCGTTTGATGCGCTCGGGCCATTCCCACTACGTCGCCAGGAGGGCGCTTTGCATAATTTGGCATTCAAGGCTTATGGTCAGGTCCAGAAACGCACCGCGAGTGACAAGGGAATTGAGCACGCACTCTTCCTTCAGATCACCGAGGCTCTTGAAGAGGTCGCCAGGTCAGACTCTCCCAGTCCGTCAGCCAAGGCAGACGCCATCCATCGCAACCAGCAACTGTGGACGCTTCTCACGACCGATTTGCTGAACCCCGCCAATTCACTTCCGATAGATTTAAAATCCAGGCTCCTGCAGCTCTCCAAGTTCGTACAGAAAACGAGCATGGAGATTCTCTCAGGTACCGGCAACATAGCCGACCTGATTGAGGTCAATCGTCCGATCATTGCCGGCCTCGCCGGTTCCGCTCAGCCCGATTTGCATGGTGAGGCAGCCTGATGTCCGGTCTCGTTCTGAAAATCGCCCCTGGTGAACGCTTTATCGTCAACGGCGCCATCCTTGAGAATGGTGACAAACCTGCCCGCATTCGGATCACTGACAGTGATGTCAGGGTCCTGCGCTGCCGTGACGCTTTGCGACCCGAAGAAGTCAACACGCCCTGCAAGCAAGTCTACTATGCCGTCCAATTGCTGATCACGGGTGATCTTGAGGAATTCGGCACGCTTCCGGCGATCGACGATGAATGCGCCAAGCTTCTCGATGTTTTTAAAGCCATCGATCCTGAACTCATTCCGACGCTCCGTTCGATGATCAGCCGGGGAAATTACTATTCGGCACTCTGTCACCTCCGGCAGATTCTGATCTTGGAGAACCAGCTCCTGGCGCGATTCAACAAGTCTCCTGTGACACTCGAAGATGCGAAAGTCGCCTGACCCATGTTTCAGCCCGTCATTCCCCTGACCGGCAATAGTGGGTGGAAGTTCCTTGAGGCGACCTATGAGCGCCAGCTTGAGAGCCATTCCAATTCTGCGCAGGTCAAACTGGACCGCGATTATCTCATTGAAAAGTTTTCCAAGCCGATTTCGGTCGAAAATTTTCTCGATGACAGACGCTTACTTCGTGTTGCGCTGACCTCATTTGATCTAGGCGGCGAGGAATGGAAACGCGGGTTCATCGACAAGGTACTCACCGAAGTTGCTGATCCGGAAAGCACGTTTCTGGCCCGGCTGAACAACTCAAAGTACACTGCGTTTGCGAAAGCCCTGAAACCCATTAGCGGGATGATTTACTTCTCCCCGGAGGAGGTGGCAGGTATCGCAAACAATTTTGAGACGGCTTCTTTCAAGGCCTCCGTCGGTGAAGTCGACGACAGCATGCGTCTCAGCCTCAACTACAAGTCGGAAATCGGAAAGATTGCCGGATCAGGCTCTAGCGAAGAGGCCATTCTTTATAGGATGCTCGGCGATGTGCCGATCCGAACCCTGCTCGAAGGCGCCACGAACCTGCCTTCGGATATCGGCAAACTGCCGATCGAGCGCCAGGCCGTCATTCTCAAAGAAAGCCTGCAGCGCACTTTCGGCATTCGCGAAATGTCCGAGCTCACCTCACCTGAAAATATCAACCGGGTGATACAGAGGTTTCATGCGATGGAGTCGATCGCACAAGGCATGACCAATTATTCGTCCGCATCCGCCGCATTGACACTTTTGGGAGGCGGCTCTGGCCTTGGCAGCCAAGGAAGTCAAAATCTGTTTTTAAGTCTGCTTTGATCAGAGCTCAATCGGTGTTGCGGGCATGGTTTGCACGTCCGGACCGCTCTCTGACTTCAGGATTTCCTCCAGACGCGCAAAGGCGGTTTTGATGCCGCTCTCATTCCGTGTTCCGGCATACTTGTCCAGCAATGCAAAGAGCGCGATGGCCTTATCGGCCTCGGCATCCTTGCCGAATTCATACAGGTTTGCCCTCAGCATCGGCGCAATCTCTTCATACAGGGCGAACATGCGGCGGCATTCGCGAATGAGGGCGTTCTCCTCGTCTGTTGCAGCATGGGGCAAGCTGCGCGACACGCTCCGGAGAATGTCGATCGCCGGATAGCGACCGCGTTCGGCAATGTCGCGCGCGAGGATGATATGGCCATCCAGGATCCCGCGGATCATGTCAGCGACCGGTTCTTCCATGTCGGATCCGGCGACAAGTACAGAATAGATTGCCGTGATGTCGCCTTTGCCGTCCGTGCCCGGACCGGCCCGCTCGGCGAGCTCTGCAATCACGCGGACGGTTGAAGGCGGAAAGGCATTGAGGGCTGGCGTTTCGCCAGCGACCAGCGCGGTCTCGCGATGCGCCTCGGCAAATCGCGTGATCGAATCGAACAGGAGCAATACATTCTGCCCCTGGTCGCGGAAGTGCTCTGCCGCAGTCATCGCGCAATAGGCGGCGCGCTTCTTGGCGCCGGGGGGCTCGCTTGCCGTTGCAGCCACAATGACGGTCTTGGACAGGATCGATTTCGGCAGGACATTTCGCACAAAATCGTTCACTTCGCGGCTACGCTCGCCGATCAGGGCAATCACGACCCGTTCGGCCTGCATGCCCGCTGCGAGAGACCCAAGAAAGGTCGACTTTCCGACACCCGAGCCGGCAAACAGTCCCAGCCTCTGCCCTCGGCAGATCGGCAGCATCGTATCGGTGACCATCCAGCCGGATGGCAGGCGTGGCCCGATGCCGCGCCGGGCATGTGCGGGCAGGGGTGCAGCATGCAGCCTGCGGGGAATCGAGCGGGTTGCAGGAGACGCCATATCCCCGGTGGTAACGTCTCCGCGATAGTTAATGATCTTTCCAAGCCAATGGTCGCCAGGTTCGATTCTGGCTTCCTGTTCAATCTGGACCTGGTCGCCGATCCGAATCGCATCGCAGGGGGAAAACAAGAGTGCCGTAACGCTGTCACCCGAGATGTTCAGAATTTCCCCGAGAACCGTAAGACCCTGCTTTTCAATGATAATCTCATTGCCGACTCCAGCCAGTTCGCTGATTCCGGCGATCTTGATAACACCAGGCGCCACGTCGGTGACGGTGCCCCATAGCTTGAAAAGCTTCATCGATGAGGCAGTTGCACCCGTCCGCATGGAAACCGGCCTTCACATGTAATTAACCCTTTCTTTAACATATATTACCAAACCTTGTGATGCGGTTAACCAAAGTGAATCGATCATGATTTCCGATCTGCCCATGTTTCAGGTTTTAGGTGCCATGGCGCGCCATGCTGCCGAGAGCCAGAAGGTGAGCGCGACAAATATCGCGCACGCTGACGAGCCCGGTTACAAGGCGGCAAAGATTGAATCATTCGAGGCCTTCATAGCGCGTGCGGCGTCTGGAACCGAGCCTGGTGGTGTTTCGGCATCCTTCAAGACGCTCCTGGCAGACACGCAAGCTGCACCGAATGGCAACACGGTCAGCCTCGAGCAGGAATTGTTCAGTTCGGCGGAAGCCATGGGCCAGCACAATCTGGCACTGACCGCCTACACGAAAACCCTCGACCTGTTGCGAACGGCGATGGGCAAGGGACGCTAAGGGAAGTCAATCATGAATCCTCTCAAGGCAATCATGCAGCAAGCGGTCTCCGGGATGCAGCTTGAAACCCGCCGTATCACGGTGGCGGCAGAGAATATCTCCAATGTGGATACGCCCGGCTATCAGAAGAAGATGCTTCTCATCGAGCCTCAACTGTCGGGGTCGAGCCAGTTCCTGGCGATGAAAGAGATGCTCGACGAGACAGCTGGCCAACGCGACTACAATCCATCGCATCCAATGGCCGACCCGGATGGTTACGTGACGATGTCGAACGTATCTCTGGTCATGGAAATGGCTGATCTGCGCGAGGCCAACCGGACCTATGAGGCCAATCTTAACGCGTTCCAGCAGGCGCGGTCCATGTACTCTTCCCTGCTTGATATTCTGCGGCGCTAGAAAGGCGATATGCGATCATGTCTACAGTAAGCTTCAACGCCTACACGGCCCTCAACACGACACGGCCGGCAGATACAGCCAAGGCCGCGACCAAACCGGATGCCGACAAGAATGTCGTCGCCGAAGGTATCAACGACTTCAGGGCGGCCCTTCAGCAAGCCGAAAAGACAACCATGCAGACGGCCGTTACGGGCGCTGACCCGCATGCAATGGTCGCTGCCCTGGCGAATGCCGAACTGATGCTCGATGCTGCCGTCACCATTAGGGACAAGGTGGTCGAGGCGTATCAGGAACTCCTCCGCATGCCTGTTTAGAGGCCGGAGGTCGCCATGTCCGAAGCTGAAATTTTCGAGGTTCTTCGTGCCCATATCTGGGGCGCCGCAATGATGGCCATGCCCATCCTTGCCGTGACGTTGATTGTAGGCTTCGGAATCGGCCTGCTGCAGGCGCTGACATCTATCCAGGAAGTCACCTTGACCTTCATTCCGAAGATCCTGGCGGTCGTGATCGTATTTTTTCTTTCGCTTGGATACATGACCAGGCTGTGCCTGGACCTGTTCAATAATTCGGTACTTCCACTCATTTCCAGATAGGTCCCACGTGCCGTCATCGAACACCTTCGGCCTGGCCCGGCCTACATCACTGCTGGCCATCGGCCTGATGCTGGTCATCCTTGTGATGATCCTGCCCATCCCCGCTTGGGTCATGGATGTTGGCCTGACCCTGTCTTTTGCGTTCGCGATCCTGATCTTCGCAACCTCGGTATTTATCGAACGGCCGCTGGATTTCTCGTCATTCCCCAGCGTGCTTCTTGCATCGCTTATCCTGCGCCTTGCGCTGAACGTGTCATCGACCAAGCTGATCATCGGCGAGGGCCATACAGGAACCCAGGCTGCCGGCGGGGTAATCGAGGGCTTCGCGATGTTCATCATGGGCGGGAACCTGTTCGTGGGTCTCGTCGTGTTCAGCGTTCTTGTGATCGTGAATTTCATGGTCATTACCAAGGGTGCAGGCCGCATGGCCGAGGTGGGTGCACGCTTTGCCCTTGATGCCATGCCGGGCAAGCAGCTGGCGATCGATTCCGATCTCGCCGTCGGGGCCATCACGCATGAAGAAGCCAAGAAGCGCCGCCAGAAGGAACAGGAAGAGGCCGCCTTTCTCGGGTCGCTCGATGGCGCCTCGAAATTCGTCAAGGGTGACGCCATTGCCGGCCTGATCATCACCGTGCTGAATCTGGTCGCAGGCATTGCCATAGGTCTGACCGTCCACAATCTCAGTTTTTCGGAGGCTTTGAGCATTTATTCGGTCCTGACGGTGGGCGATGGCCTCGTGTCGCAGGTTCCTGCCGTCATCGTGTCAGTCGCCTCCGCGCTGCTCTTGTCAAAGGGGCGAGAGGAAGGTGCCATCGATCTGGCGCTCGTGGCCCAGCTCGGCACCAACGTCGCCGCGCTGATGATCGTTGCCGGTATCCTGTTCGTCTTTGCGCTGTTCCCCGGTCTTCCGTTCGTCCCCTTCATGCTGGCATCAGCCGGGTTCGCGACGGCATCGGTCCTCGTGCGGCGCCGGTCCCGTGCAAAGGACGCTGAAGCCGAACAGGTCCCCGAGAATACAGCACCGGAGCCAGTGAAGTTTGGCGACTCGATCCACGCTGACGAAATCCACCTCGAAGTCGCGCCCGACCTGGTGAACCTCGTCCTGCTCGGCGATAACGGCTTCGAAAGCCGCATTCACAAGATCCGCCGCTACATCGCCGAGGAATACGGTTTCGTGCTGCCGCCGATCCGTATGACCGACAATCCGACTCTCAAGAAGAACGAATACCGGATCCGGATTCAGGGCGTCCGGATCGATTCAGGCCTCCTGCGCCCAGGGTTCATTCTCGCGTTGATGGAGGATGATCAGTCGCCCCACCTGCAGGGAGAAAAGGTCAAGGAGCCGGTCTACAAGGCGGCAGCCCGTTGGCTGCCCAACGGCAAGAAGCAAGAGTTGGCAGCCGCTGGTGTCCCTGTCGTTGAGCCGATCGAAGTCCTCGCCACCCATATGCTCGAAGTCATCCAGTCAAACTTCTCGCTGGTCTTCACGCGCATGGTCATGCTGGACACACTTGATGCGCTTACCACTGTGACTGATAATGATCGGGCTGCGGCCAATCGCCGGTTCCTGGATGAGTATATCCCGGCAAAAGTATCCCCTGAAATGCTCCTGTCGGTCGTTCGCCTCCTGCTTGAGGAGCGTGTCTCCGTTCGCAACCTCTTCCTGATCATCGAGACGATCGCCGAGGTCAAGGCTTCGGCAACCGGCCTGCCGCGCATTGTCGAACTGGTCCGCCAGCGCCTCGCCTTCCAGATTGTCGACCGTCTGCAGGACGATCAGGGGCGGCTGCCGCTCGTCCAGCTTTCGTCAGCCTGGGAGCAGAAATTCGTCCAGTACGAAGTCAATAACGAAAATGGCAGCTGCGATGTTGCGCTCCCGCCTGAAATGTTCGGCGAATTGACGTCCGAGGTGCAGTCCAAGCTGAACGATGCAGCCAAGAAGGGCATCATGGCATCCGTGGCGACCTCGTCGCGCCGCCGGCGATTCCTTCAGACCGTGCTGGCCAGCAAGGGTATCCGCAATTCGGTTCTGGCCTATGAAGAGATAACCGCAAAAACCAAACCGTATATCATCGGCGTTGTCTGATGGTTGAGCTCGCCGCCATGGCGGACTCGCTGGCACCATGGCTGGCGGTGTTCTTCCTGGTTGTGGCGCGTCTGACGTTCATCATATTCTTCATGCCCGGCATTGGCGAGCAGGTCGTGCCCGTACAGATGCGCCTGATGATCCTGCTCGCCGTCGCAATGGCACTCGCCAGCACCGGCGTGGTCGAGGCGCCGCCGCTGACTCCCCTGTCAGGCTTTGGCGGGCTCCTGCTCAGCGAGCTTACGATCGGATTTTGTCTTGGGGCTGTGCTGCGCGTCTCGGTCTGGATGCTCAGCATTGCCGGTACGATCATTTCCCAATCCATTGGCCTGTCACAGCTGCTGGGTGTCGCGCTCGAGCACGAGGCGCAAAGCCTGACGGCCAACATGCTGTCCATGGCCGGCGCAGCCATCCTGTTGTCAGCAGATTTTCACCTGACGGCCATCGCGTCACTGCTGCGGCTGTACAATGAAATCCCGGTAGGCGCCCTGTCGGCTCTGGATTGGGACCTGCTGATCAATCGAAGTTTTTCGGCCGTCGGATTCGCCGTGCTGCTGGCATGGCCCTTCGTTGCCGTAAACCTGCTGTACAACATATGCCTCGGCTTCATAAACAAGGCACTGCCACAGCTGATGGTCGCCTTTGTCGGCGCGCCGCTGATGATCGGCGGCGGCACAATCCTGTTCGCCTTGTCTGTCGTTGGCTTGCTCATCGTGTGGAAGGACCGGGTACTCCAGGTCGTCGGATGGTTGTAGGGTAACGCATGGCCGAGCAGGAATCCGATAGCGGCGAAAAGGAATTCGAAGCCACCGATTCCAAGCGCCAGCAAGCGCGGGATGAGGGCAACGTTCCTCAGTCGAAGGAGGCGAACGCCTTTGCACTGATCGCTGGTGTTCTCGGTGCGGGCGTGGTTCTGCAGGGCGTGATCGGGAACAGCATATTCAGCGAGTTCTCCGGCTTCATGTATCACGTGGATGCCTATGCAAATGACGTGTTTACCGGTGGCGGTGCGCAGACAAAAACCTGGCTGTCCGGGGCACTGCTCCAGTTCCTGTCGCTTTTCGTCATTCTTGCTGTGGTCGTTCTGATTGCGCTGGTTGTCCAGCGATCCATTTCGTTCTCGTTCAAGAAGATCCAGATGGACATGAAGAAGATATCTCCGGCGGAGAATCTCAAGAAGAAGTATGGTGCGCGCGGGCTGACGGACTTCCTGAAGGATACGGTCAAACTTGGCTTTGCCGGTGTGATTGCCGTATTTTTCCTGTTTCAGCTGGCGAAAGACTACTATGCCAGCAGCGCTATCGAACTCGGCCATTTCGCGACATTCACCTTCAGCCAGGCCCTGAAACTGATTCTGTGGTTTCTCCTGTTTCAGCTGGTTCTCGCGGCCCTTGATCTTCCGCTCCAGAGACGCCTCCACGAGAACAAGCTGAAAATGTCTCGTGAGGAAATGAAAAAGGAGATCAAGCAGAGCGAAGGTGATCCGCAGCTCAAACAGTCACGCCGTCACGCAGCCTCCAAGCTCACGAAAGGCCAGATGCTGCAGAACGTGAAGACGGCGACGGTCGTCATGGTCAACCCGACCCACTACGCCGTCGCCTTGAGATGGAACCCGGATGACAATCTCGCACCCGTCTGCGTTGCGAAGGGTATGGATCATCTCGCAGCAAAGATCAGGGAACTGGCTGTCGAAAACAACGTCCCGATCTATCGCGACCCGCCTTCAACGCGTTCCATCTACAAACTCGTGGACATTGACGAGGAAATCCAGCCCGAACATTTTGCAGCCGTCGCTGCAGCCATCAACTTTGTTGAAAGTGTGCGCAAGCACATGTGAGGAAGCCATGTCCAAGCGAAAACCCGACTTGCAGAAAATCGTCTCGCTCAAGCGTCAGAAGGCGGAGCAGGACCACGCCATTGCCCAGAAGGAACTCGACCGTGTGGGCGCTGAGGCGCAGCGACTGGTCGAAACCCTGAGCCACCTCGACCATCAGCGCGAGGATGTCAGGTCTCTCATGATGTCACACCAGAATGGTCATGTGACAAAGCTCTTACGGGATATCGAGGCCCTGCAATCATCGGTGTCCGAAAAAGAGGCAGAGCTGCTGGGCGTGCGGGATGTATTGAAGCGCGCATTCGATTCAGAAGACCGCCTGAAGCGAATGAAGGACTAAGCCACCGCCTCGGCGGGCCTCTGCTCTCGATTGCCTAGGACGCCTGTCGAAGGATCCATTCGTCGGCATCTCCGATAAGCCGGCCAAGATCTTGAGGCGCCGACGTTTCTACCCTGTCCCTGCCATTTCGCTTGGCTTCGTAGAGTGCCTTGTCCGCTCGCTCCAGAGCTGGGAGAATATCGGTGTCCGAAGCCTCCGGCACGCTGATTCCGATACTGATCGAAATACCGAACGCGCCCGTTTCGGTTGGAAAAGACAATCGCTTGACGGCCTCGCGCAGCCGGTTTGCGAGAATCCCTGCTTTTTCCAGATCGGTTTCAGGAAGTATCAGGGCGAACTCTTCGCCGCCCAGTCGTCCGACAAGGTCTTCGTCACGGGTGCTGTCGGAAATGACGCCCACCAGCTGCTTCAGAACATCGTCACCTGCATTATGTCCGTGAACATCATTCACAGCCTTGAAGTGGTCGATGTCGATCATCAGGACAGAGACGTCGAGCCCGTGGCGCCTGGACCGCAGGACTTCGCGCTCGGCAAAGCGGAAAAAGGCGCGCCGGTTCAGCGCCTTCGTCAAAGGGTCGGTCATGGCTAGGTCAAACAGGAAGCACTTGTCCTCTTCCAGTTTTATCAGGTCCCGCACGGCATAGCGCCCGGCGCTTCGCAGGCAGATGTCCTGGCTCACCAGCTGCGCAAAACTGCCCAGTACCGCAAGTTTGTCGGCGCCGAACTCCCGCGGCTTTTCATCAATCAGGCAAAGCGTTCCGAATCGTTTGCCGTCGGGGTCGCTCAGGGGGGCGCCTGCAAAGAACACAATGTTCGCTGCGCAAGTCAGGCTCTTATCGCGTGAAAAGAAGGCTTCCTTGCGAACATCCTGCACGACAAAAAGGGAATCCGACAGATTGGACAGTGCACAGAATGCGAGAACGTGATCCAGGGAACCCGGCGCGACACCATGCTGGGAATGATACCAGTGCCTGTAGCGCTCATTGAGTACCACGACGACGGTGGGAAGATCGAAAACGAGCGCGGCAGTTCGGGAAATCTGGCTGGCGTCATAGGCCATCGATCCATTGAGAATCTGATACCGCTGCAGCACGTCGGCTTTGAGATTCTCGAAGCGTGGTGGCAAGTTGTTCAGCAAGATGATGTGTCCCCCCGGAATCGCTTTCTCACAGATAATCATAAAATGTTTCGAGGGAGTTATTTTATCGAAAATTCGCAAAATTCTTAAACAACTAAAGAGGGTATTGATAAGCGACCCCAGGTTGTCTTTGTGACCGCAGGCCCCATCGTGCAGGATAGGTGATGCTCCGCAGGCAGTCTTTTTAACAGGCCGCAACAGGCGGCTGTTCTGGTGCGGATCATGATACCGACACCATGGTGGAAAGCGTCAGGACTGAAAATCCGGGCTGCTGGTCCGGTGGGCGTCAGCCTGCTTGCGAAGCGTCAGCGCCTTCAGTGCGCGGTTCGGCCTCGATCAGGCGAACGCGGATGTCCCGGACTCCGGTGGCGCGCACAATGGCCGAATCAGAAATTCCGGCGATATGCACGCCCGTGACCGCTCCGGTCGTGATGGCGGAGCCTTTCTTCAGGGGCATGGCGCGGCGAGCAGCATTCTCCAACATGAAGCGGAACGATTCCACAGGGCCGCCGGGAATCGCAGCAGGCGTGGCCTTTCCGACACGCGTGTCGCCGATAATCGTTTCAAATGACCATTCATCGGTCTCCAAATCCTGCCAGTGGGGAATCAGGTCGCCGATCACAAGCCCGAAATTGTTTCCGAAATCGGAGATCGTCACGAGGGGTCCAAGATCGTTGATTCCCGCAAACGGGCTGGACGCTATCTCGATACCCGCGTGAATGGCGCCAATCATTCCGATCGCTTCGGCACTGGTCCATTCTGTCTTGTCATCGGGTGCATCCTGCGCGGTAATGATCACGCACTCGCCTTCAATCGCGGCAAACCCGCCCTTGAATACCGGCATGACCGACGGCGATGCGCTTGCCGCCCTGACCTGGCTGGAAAAGATTGGACCCGCCAGCCTGTCGGTCCCGAACCGGATGGCATCATCGCCCATGATGCGGCCAACTTTCCAGCCGGCGACGGGTTCGGGCCAGGCTGATATCGCCAAGTCCTGTATGGCGTAAGCGTCTGCCAGTGTTTGCGGCACTGGCCCCGGATAGGCCTCGATCGCCTGAGCCGAAAGCCGGGCTTTGACGAACGCCGATGCGAGGTTCGCTGCCGAGTTGGAAAATTCTGTCACGCGCGTCGTCTACCTTTTTTTGGATGGCGATTCTAAATTCGCTCTTTGTCTGGACACCTTAGGAAACCGGTGTCATTTATTATTACCGATAAGCCGAGTTTGCAAATTCTGCAAATGAAACGAGGCTAAGCGACGATAGAAAAAGCATCTGGACTAAGGGAAACGCCGACATGACCACAAGAAACAAATCGATGCAAAGCGGCCTGACGGCAGCGATTGGCGGCCTTGTTCTCATGCTCGGAGGGTGTTCGAGCCTCACGGCGGCTGCGGGCGCCGGATCGCCGGTTCCGGCGGCGGTCGCCACTGCGGATGCGGCGGTGCAGGAAGCTGTAAAACCTGATCCAGCCTGGTGGGGCCCTCTCGGTTGGGCGGCGGACACGAAGGGCGGCGCCGGCGGTGAAGTCCTCCGCGTCACCACACTGGCGGGCGACGGGCCGGGCTCGCTAAGAGCGGCTCTCGAGGCAGACGGCCCCCGGATCGTTGTGTTTGAAGTCGGCGGCGTGATTGATCTTGAGGGCAAGGAGATCGCCATACGAAATCCCTACGTCACGATTGCCGGCCAGACGGCACCATCCCCGGGCATCACGCTCATCAGGGGCGGCCTCATCATTGGCGGTCACGACGTGATTGTTCAGCATGTGCGTATTCGTCCAGGTGATCTCGGCGAGGCTTACAGGAGCGGCCGCGACATCGACGCGATCTCGACCCTGGCCGCCTACAATGTCATCGTCGATCACTGTACCCTCAGCTGGGCGACCGACGAAAACCTGTCGGCTTCCGGCCCGCGCTTCACCGGCGACACGCCTGATGACTGGCGCAAGGGCACGTCACACAAGATCACGTTTTCGAACAATCTCATTTCCGAAGGGCTTGCTCACGCGACCCACGCCAAGGGTGAGCACTCCAAAGGATCGCTGATCCATGACAATGTCAGTGACATCCTGATCTATGGAAATCTCTACGCGCACAATTTCGAGCGCAGTCCGCTCTTCAAGGGCGGCGTGCACGGTGCCATCGTCAACAATTTCATTTACGATCCGGGCCAGCGCGCCATCCAGTACAATCTCCAGGAACTCGAATGGGGCGACATGGCCTTAGAGCCAGGGCGCATGGCCGTTGTCGGCAACGTGATGCGCGCCGGTCCTTCCACGGTAAAAGATCTGCCGATGATCATGATAGGCGGTGAGGGAGATCTCGATCTCCATGCCCGCGACAATATCTCGGTTGATCGCTGGGGGAATGATGCGCCGTATCTCGGTCGCTACACGACAGGCCGCGCGAGGATCATCGAGTCGGCGACAGCCCATGCCTTGCCAGACAATGTCACGCCCTTCTCCCCGAAGGATGTTGAGCATTACGTGCTTGCCAATGCCGGCGCGCGACCATGGGACCGTGACCAGCACGATGTCCGCGTGTTTGCCGACGTGGCCGAAGGTCGCGGCGAGATTATCGACAGCCAGGAACAGGTGGGTGGATACCCTGCCTATGAGCCGACCACGCGGGCATTTGACCCGTCGCTTTGGGATATGGCGACCATGAAGCCTGTCAGCCCGGACGCGCTCGATTCCGGGGCCAAGGCACGCGGGACTTGAGTTTTTCACCGCTGCTGGGGCAAATGGCTCAACGCAGCTGGGAAAGCGCAAGACATGACCGATGATTCTCGGCGAGACAAAGACACAAGGCGCCAGACGCCGGTCACCATCATCGACATTGCCCGCATGGCCAATGTCTCGAAAAAGACGGTCTCGCGCGTCATAAATGAATCGCCGCTCGTGCGCGAAGAAACGCGTGAGATCGTCAAGCAGATCATCAAGGAAACGGGCTTTACCCCGAATCCGCAGGCGCGCGCGCTCGCGTTTCGGCGGTCATTCCTGATCGGGCTCGTCTATGATAACCCGAGCCCGCAATATGTGGTCAACATGCAGCGCGGCATCCTTGATGCGCTGGACGAGACCAGCTTCCAGCTCGTCCTCAGGCCCTGTGACCGGGCCGATGCCAATTACCGGGAGCGGGTGGAATCCTTTGTCGTTCAACACAAGCCTTTCGGCCTGATCCTGACGCCATCGGTTTCCGAGGATGATGAGCTGGCCGAAATGCTGCGCGAGCGCAACTGCGCCTATGTCCGCATTGCGTCCGTCGAGATCGACAAGCCGGACCTGATCATTCGCACGCATGATGCGCAGGGCGCCGAGCTTGCCGCGCGTCATCTCGCCCAGCTCGGCCACAAGCGCATCGGCCACATTCACGGCCCCAATACGTTCCGCTCAACCCATGAGCGCCTCGCCGGCTTCACGAAAGGCCTTGCCGATTTCGGCTTGACGCTCGATCCGGACCTGACAATCGAGGGGGCCTACACATTTGATTCCGGCGTGCAGTGCGCCACCACCTTGCTGCACAAGCAGGATCGTCCGACGGCAATATTTGCAGGCAATGACGAAATGGCGGTGGGTGTCTATGTCGCCGCCCGGAAGGCCGGTCTGCAGATCCCGCAGGATCTCTCGATTGTCGGCTTCGATGACACCCCGATTTCGTCGCGCATCTGGCCGCCCATGACGACCGTCCGGTCTCCCATTCGCGATGTTGGCCGCGCCGCAGCACGGCGCCTGATACAGGTCGATGGCGGCAGCGCGGCCCAGCCGCCGGGCGCATTTGCGCTCGAATTGATCGTCAGGGAGTCGACAGAGGCGCTTTAGGCGGTCTGGTCCGGTTGCCACGCTGCGGACCGGGTGTTATGACACCGGTTACCAAGGTCCGGACGGGCCCAGCAGGAATTTCCAGGAGGATCTCTATGTTCAACAAGGTTTATCATGCCACGCATCCAGACATGATGGATGGTGTCGAAAACGAGAAGCTCCGCGAACGCTATGTTGTCTCGGACCTGTTTGCAGCAGATGCGGTCAACCTGAACTATTCCCACAATGAACGCTTCGTGATCGGCGGGGCTATGCCCGTTAAAACGGCTGTGGCCCTTCCAGCCCAGACCGAGCCGGAATCGGCCAAAGGCCATCCCTTTCTTGAACGCCGCGAACTGGGCATCATAAATGTCGGCGAAGGCGCGGGCACCGTTTCGGTTGATGGCGTAACCCATCCATTGGCGCCGCGCGACGGCCTCTATGTGCCCATGGGCAGCAAGGACATTGTCTTCACGTCCGACGATGCGTCCAGTCCGGCAAAATACTATCTCGTGTCGACGCCTGCGCATGCGCGGTATGACCTTGCAAAGATTTCCATAGACAAGGCCGTGCCGCTAGAGCGCGGGTCGCTCGCCGAAAGCAACGAGCGCACGATCTATCAGTTCATTGTGCCGACAACGGTGAAATCCTGCCAGCTTCTCCTGGGCCTGACGGTTCTCAACACAGGCAGCGTCTGGAACACGATGCCGCCGCACCTGCATGACCGCCGCTCGGAAGTGTATTTCTACTTCGGTCTCGGTGAGAAGGATCGCGTGTTTCACTTCATGGGCGAAGAAGACAAGATCCGCCATATCGTCATGGAGAATGACGAGGCGGTCATCTCGCCGCCCTGGTCGATCCACATGGGCTCAGGCACGAAATCCTATGCATTCATCTGGGCCATGGGCGGGGAAAACCTCGACTATACCGACATGAACGTGCTCGACATCTGCCAGCTCAAATAGGCGGAACCTGACATGGCGAATCCCTTCGATCTCACCGGCAAGGTTGCGCTGGTCACCGGCGCCAATACGGGCCTCGGCCAGGGTATGGCGGTCGCGCTGGCAGAGGCCGGCGCAGATGTCTGCCTGGTCGGCCGCTCGGCGCCGGATGAAACGGTCGCGAAGATTGAAGCGCTGGGGCGCAGGGCGCATGTCATCCTTGCCGATCTCTGCTCTGCAGACGGCGTGGGCGCCATTGTTGCCGAAACCGTTTCCGCGCTGGGCGGCATCGACATCCTGGTCAACAATGCCGGCATCATCAAGCGCAACGATTCCATCGACTTCACATTCGACGAATGGGACGCGGTGATGAACGTCAACCTCCGTACCCTGTTCTTCCTGTCGCAGGCCGCAGCGCGCGAGATGATGAAATCAGGCAAGGGCGGCAAGATCGTCAACATCGCCTCGATGTTATCGTTTCAGGGCGGCATAAGGGTGCCGTCCTACACGGCATCGAAAAGCGGTGTGGCCGGCCTGACCAAGATCCTCGCCAATGAGTGGGCGGGCCACGGCATAAACGTCAACGCCATCGCGCCCGGCTATTTTGCCACAAACAATACGGCGGCCCTTCAGGCCGATGAAACGCGCAACACGGAAATCCTTGGCCGCATCCCGGCGGGCCGCTGGGGCGATCCGTCCGACCTTGGCGGCGCAATCGTCTTCCTCGCCTCGCGCGCATCTGACTATGTGCAAGGCATTACCTTGCCCGTCGATGGCGGCTGGCTCGCCCGCTGAACGAAGGACCGAACACCCATGGGTCACCGCGTCACCTGTTTTGGAGAATTGCTCCTCCGGCTCACCGCGTCAGGGCGTGAGCGCCTGATGCAGACGGGCCATTTCGACGTGCATGTCGGCGGCGCAGAAGCCAATGTTGCGGTGTCGCTCGCACGCTTTGGCCACCCGGTTTCCATGGTGTCCACGGTCGCCGGCAATGACCTTGGCGAAGCGGCTGTCGGTGAACTCCGGCGCCATGGTGTCGACACGGCGTTCATAGACCGGGCCGCAGGCCGCATGGGTCTCTATTTCCTCAGCACCGGCGCCGTGCGGCGTCCGTCGCAGATCGTGTATGACCGCGCCGGATCGGCCTTTGCCGAAGCAGACCTTGCCGCGCGTGACTGGGCAGCCACGCTCACTGGCTGCGAATGGTTTCATGTGTCAGGCGTCACGCCGGCAATCGGCCTGAACGGCGCAGGGGCATCCCAGCGCGCCGTCGATGCGGCGCTTGCGGCAGGGGCAAAGGTCTCGTTTGACGGCAATTATCGGGCCCAGCTCTGGGCGAACTGGGATGGCGACGGCCCCGCCATCCTGCGCGGGCTGCTCGAAGCAGCCACGCTCGCCTTCATCAACGAACGTGACATCAGCCTTATCCTCGGTGAGGCCATCGCCGGCCGCGACGCGGCCTATGCGGCTGCGTTCGAACAGTTTCCGCGCCTCGAATACATCGCCGCCACGACCCGCACCCAGTACAGCGTCGATCATCACGCAATCGAGGCCGAACTGGCCACGCGGGACGGTCACTGGCGTTCCAGGTCACATGAACTGGTTGGCATTGTCGACCGGATCGGGGGAGGCGATGCCTTTGCGGCGGGCGTGCTGCACGGTTTGCTGTCCGGCATGGCAAACGATCAGCTGATCGAATTTGCGGCCGCCGCCAGCGCGCTCAAACATTCCATTCCGGGCGATTTCAACCTCGCCAGCATCGCTGATGTCGAAGACGCCATCGGCACAGAAAACCTGGACGTGCGCCGCTAAGAGCGCCCGCCAGAAAGGGAGTCTCGAAATGCACATGAACCGCCGCGCCGTGATTCAGTCCGGTGCAACTCTATCGCTCATGGCGCCACTCATGGGCTTTGCTCGCAAGCCCGCAGACAGTCCTGCCGCCGTCACGTCAAACGGGCCGGTACGCGGCTATTCCACCGGTGGTATCGCAATCTTCAAGGGAATCAGGTACGGCGCCGATACGGCCACGACCCGGTTTGCCAAGCCGGCACGGCCCGATCCTTGGACGGATGTCCAAAGCGCCACGTCTTATGGCGCGGCTTGCCCCCAGACGGGCGACCGCGAAGTCATGAGTGAAGACTGCCTCTTCCTCAATGTCTGGACATCCGGCATCGCAGATGGCGGCAAGCGCCCGGTCATGGTTTATTTCCATGGCGGGGCCTATGCCTCAGGCTCCGGGTCTGATGCGCTCTATGACGGCACGAACCTCGCTACAAAAGGCGATGTCGTGGTCATCACGGTCAATCACCGCCTCAACGCTTTCGGCTATCTCTCGCTCGCCAGGCTCAACCCCGATTACCCCGACAGCGGCAATGCCGGCATGTGGGATCTCGTCCTGGCCCTCGAATGGGTTCGCGACAATGCAGTGGCTTTTGGCGGAGACCCGTCGCGCGTCATGGTGTTCGGCCAATCCGGTGGCGGCGCCAAGATCGCAACCCTGATGGCCGCGCCTTCTGCGAAGGGACTCTTCCATTCAACAGCCACTATGAGCGGCCAGCAGGTCACCGCGTGCGGTCCCCTCAATGGCCAGGCGCGCGCCGAAGCCTATCTCGATCAGCTGTCAATCGGCGCGGCAGATACAAATGCCCTGAAAACCCTGCCTGCCGATAGATTGGTTGAAGCGCTTGCCGCCTGCGATCCGGTCAATCCCGCGCTGGGCCTCTATTTCGGGCCTGTCATGGATGGCCGTTTCCTCAGCCGCCACCCCTTCTGGCCGGATGCGCCGTCTCAATCGACCGACCTGCCGATGATCCTCGGCAACACACGCGATGAGACCCGCAACCTGATCGGCGGCCGCGAGCCTGACAGTTTCACGCTCGACTGGGCCGATGTTCCGGCCCGGCTTGAGCGTCACATGCGCTGCGACATCGATCCGCACGAAGTCGTCGCCCGCTACCGGGAGATCTATCCGGACTACACGCCCACCGATGTCTTCTTCGCCGCCACGACGGCCGGCCGGTCATGGCGCGGACAGGTCGAGGAAGCCGACGTGCGGGCGCGGGAAAATGGCCCGACATGGGTATACCAGATGGACCTCGCCTCTCCCGATGATGGCGGCAAGTGGGGCGCCCCGCACACAATCGACATCGCCCATGCTTTTGACAATCCGGGGGCGGGGGGATCGATCACCGGAACCGGGCCCATGGCGCGCCGGGTGTCGGATGAATTGTCACGGGCCTTCATCGCCCTCGCCCGGTCGGGTGATCCCAGCCATGCCGGCCTGCCCTCCTGGCCGCGGCACACATTGCCCAATCGCGAAACCATGGTCTTCGGGGAAACCACAAGGCTCGTGAACGATCCGCGCAAGGCCGAGCGCGAGCTCTTTGCCAAAGTGCCATTCACCCAATGGGGCACCTGATTGACCTCAGCCTGAGAGGAGACACAGCGTGTCTGACCGCCGTAACCTTGCCATCCATATCTTCCTCGCCACCCCCTTCGTCGTCGCCTGTTCGCCGAGCGAGGTTGCGCCAGCACCAGTACCGGAAATAGCCGAGGAGGTCGAAGAGACCGAATTGACTGAACCGGCACCGCCTGTCGAGATCACCGATCTTTCCGTTTCCGAGATACCGGATGACGTCCGGGCGCTTGTCCTGGCAGCCGTGCCTGACATCAAGATCGCCGGTGCCCAGCGCAAGGCCCGTGATGGCCGGGTCTATTTCGACGTTGAAGGCGAACTGCCCGACGGCAGCGAGATCGAGTTCGATATTCTCGAAACCGCGAACGGTCCGGAAGTCGTCGAAGTCCAGCGCGATCTGGATTGGGCCGACATTCCCGTACTTGCGCGCGATGCCGCTATCGCCGCGAATGCTGATGTCGCGCCGGTGCGTGTCATCGAATCCCGGCAGGCCGATGACAGCATCATCTACGAACTGTTCGCTGACGGCCAGCCGGCCGATCCCGCCATGGAAGTGCGCGTCAAAGACGGCGTGGCTGAAGTCCTCAGCGAACGCTGGCCGCACTGAGCGCTGGCCGCACTGAGCGCTGAACTTAGAGTTTGTAAGCCACCTTCGCGAGATCATAGGCCAGCGCGCGGGCAAGCTCATGCGCCTCGTCCAGTTCCAGCCGGTGTTCGGCCACCAGCCGCGCCAGGAAGGCGCTATCGACGCGCCGGGCCACGTCGTGACGCGCTGGAATGGACAGGAAGGCGCGTGTGTCGTCATTGAAGCCGACCGTATTATAGAAGCCCGCTGTCTCGGTTGTCTGCTCCCGGAACCGGCGCATGCCTTCAGGGCTGTCATGGAACCACCAGGCCGGGCCGAGCTTCAGCGCCGGATAATGGCCTGCCATCGGGGCCAGCTCCCGCGAATAGCTCGTTTCGTCCAGTGTGAAGACGATGATCGACAGGTTCGGATCATTCCCGAACCTGTTCAGCAGCGGCCGCAACGCGCGGATGTATTCCGTTGCGCTCGGCAAGTCGGCACCCTTGTCGCGGCCATGGCTGTTGAACAATGACGTGTTGTGATTGCGGAATGCACCCGGATGGATCTGCAGCACGAACCCGTCATCAAGGCTCATGCTGGCCATCTCTGTCAGCATCTGTCCCCGGAACAGATCGGCCTCGGCTGGCGTCGCCTTTCCGGCAATGACAGAGGCAAACAGCCTGTCGATGTCCGCCTGGCTCAGGTCCGCCGTCATTGCGGTCGGATGGCCATGGTCTGAAGAGGTCGTGCCCACCGCTGCAAATTCGGCCCGGCGCTTGCGGTGCGCGGCGAGATAACCGTTCCAGCTGCGCGTATCCTCGCCGGTCATATCGGCGAACAGGTCAAGCGATGACTGGAAGGCTTCATGCTCAGGATCGACAACGGCATCCGGTCGGTAGGCCGACACGACGCGGCCCTGCCAGCCTGACGCCTTGATCGCGTGATGGTGTTCCAGCGTATCGGTCGCGCCTTCGGTCGTCGCGATCAGTTCGATATTAAACCGTTCGAACAGGGCGCGCGGGCGGAAGGCCTCTTTCTTCAGCGCCGCGTCGATGGTCTCGTAATAATGGTCTGCCGTATCCGCGCTCAGGACCACATCCAGCCCGAACACGGTAGCAAACGTATGGTCCAGCCACAGGCGCGATGGCGTGCCGCGGAACAGTTGGTAATTCGCGGCGAACAGGCGCCAGGCCTCGTGCGGGTCGGTATCCTGTGCGCCCGCCCGTGATGGCACGCCCAGATCCTCAAGGCGGATGCCCTGGCTGTAAAGCATGCGGTAGATGTAATGGTCCGGTGCCAGCATCAGTTCGGCTGGGTTGCCGAATGGCGCATTGCTGGCGAACCAGCGCGGATCCGTATGGCCATGCGGACTCAAGATCGGCAGGTCCTTCACGCCGGCATGGAGGTCACGGGCAATCGCCCGCTGCGTCGGATCAGATGAGAACAGGCGGTCGTCGTGAAGCTTGAGTGTGTTTGTCATCGTCTCATCCGTATCGCGCTGGCGGCCGATTCCGAATCCCGGGGCACCGCTCTTGCCAAATATATGACACCGGTTACCATAGAGACAAATCACAGACTAGGGCAGGGCTGAAAAGAATGCCCGAAACCCGGCAGGGACGGAACGCCAATGAACGCCATGACTGGCCTCAAGACACTTGACGCAATGCGCGTGACGCCCGGCGACCATGTCGGCCTTGCCTTGCGTGACCTCACCGCAGGTGAGCGCGTTGACGTGGCTGGCGTGCCCGTCGAACTCGCTGAGGCGATTGGCAGGGGCCACAAGTTTGCGCTGGCGCCCATCGCGCAGGGCGGCATCGTGCTGAAATATGGCTGGCCGATCGGACACGCGACCCAGGCCATCGCCGTCGGTGAATGGGTGCATTCGCACAATCTCGAAACCACCCTCTCCGGCCTCGCGGCCTATACCTACGCCCCCGCCCCTGCCGCACCACTGCCGCCCCCCGCCAACGCCACGTTCATGGGCTACCGCCGCGCCGACGGGCGTGTCGGAACCCGCAATGAAATCTGGGTCATCGCCACGGTCGGCTGTGTCGCCAATGTCTGCGAGAAGATTGCCCGCCTCGCCCGTTCCGAATTTGCCGGAGAGGTCGATGGCATTACCGCAATCACCCATCCGTTCGGCTGTTCCCAGCTGGGCGACGACCTGTCGGCGACCCGCCGTATCCTCGCAACACTGGCGGGACATCCCAATGTGGGCGGCGTCCTGTTCGTCGGGCTCGGCTGCGAGTCCAACCAGCTTGATGCCCTGCTGGACTCAGCGCCCTGGCTCGACCGGTCGCGGGTCCGCAGCGTCCGCAGCCAATCGGTCGAAAATGAAATCGAAGCTGGCCTCGAAGCTATCGGCGAACTCGTTGCCATCGCCGCAGAAGATGAACGCGAAGCCTGCCCGCTGTCGGCTCTGGTCATTGGCCTGAAATGCGGCGGCTCTGACGGGTTCAGCGGCCTGACCGCCAACCCGCTCCTCGGCCGCCTCACCGACCGCGTCACCGCCGCCGGGGGCTCGGCCATTCTCACCGAAATCCCGGAAATCTTCGGCGCCGAACAGCTTCTCATGTCCCGCGCAGCGTCGCGTCAGGTGTTCGATGCACTCGCCAGCGTGATCAATGATTTCAAGCAATACTTCATCGACCATGACCAGCCGGTCTACGAAAACCCGTCGCCCGGCAACAAGGATGGCGGCATCACGACACTGGAAGAAAAGTCCCTCGGCGCGGTGCAGAAGGGGGGCAGCGCGCCGCTGGTTGATGTCATCCGCTATGGCGAACGCCAGACCATGCCGGGCCTGACCCTGCTGGAGGCTCCCGGAAATGACGCCGTGTCATCGACCGCCCTCGCGGCGGCCGGTGCCAATGTCATCCTGTTCACCACAGGCCGGGGCACGCCGCTCGGCTTCCCGGTCCCGACCCTCAAGATTTCATCGAATTCCGCGCTCGCCGCCCGCAAGCCCGGCTGGATCGACTTCAATGCGGGCGGTCTTGTTCAGGGCCGTAGCCCGGAAGAGGCCGACGAGGCTTTCCTCGCCTGCGTCCTCGACATTGCCAGCGGAACACCGGCCTGCAACGAAAACAATGACGAACGCTCCATCGCGATCTGGAAGCGCGGAGTGACGCTTTGACCCTCGCGCTCTCCACACAGAAACTGAACACCGCGTCGCTCGCGAATGCAGATCCCCAGCGCGTCGCCGTGCCAGCCTATGATCGATCCACCGTTCGAACCGGCGTGCTTCACATCGGGCCGGGCGCATTCCACCGCGCTCACCAGGCAGACTATTTTGACCGCCTGCTCGCGAGTGACCCGCGCTGGGGCATCCATGGCGTATCCATAAAAAGCGCGGCCCTGCGTGAGGCGATCCGCCCGCAGGACAATCTCTACACGCTCGCCATTCTCGATGAACAGGTCCGCTATCGTGTCATCGGGGCCATGACGCAGGTCTCCACAGTGCAAGACGATGCCTGGCGCAATACGTTCCTGTCGCCGGATCTTCACCTTGTGACACTGACGGTGACCGAGAAAGGCTATTGCCTCGGTTCGGACGACACACTTGATTTCACCCATCCGGATATCGCGGCAGACCTGCTCGATCGCACATGTCCGTCCAGCGTGATCGGATTGCTCGCGGAAGGTCTCCGCCTGCGCCACGCCGCCGGCCTCGCGCCGATCACCGTGCTCACTTGTGATAATCTGCCGTCAAACGGCCGGAAACTGCGCGAGGCCGTTCTGGCTTTTTCCGCCGCTATTGATCGGGAACTGTCCGGGTGGATTTCAAACGTCATCGTCTTTCCTTGCTCGATGGTGGATTCCATCACGCCTGCGACGGATGATTCACGCAGGCAAAGCGTTGCTGCGGCAACGGGCCTCGAAGAGAATTGGCCCATCCAGCGCGAAGCCTTCTCATCCTGGGTGATCGAAGACAGGACCGGTCCGGGTTTCCCTGATCTGTCCCGCGTTGGCGCCATCATGACAAATGATGTCGAGGCGCACGAAAAGGCCAAGCTGCGCCTGCTCAATGGCGCCCATTCAACGCTTGCCTATCTCGGCCTCGCCCTCGGCCACCAGACAGTGTCCGGCGCCATGCAGGACGCGGCCCTCGCCGGCATGATCGACACGATGATGCACCGCGAGATCGCCTCAGGTCTGCGCGCGCCGCAAGGCCTCGACCTCAACGCCTACCGTCAGGCCCTGCTCAAACGCTTCCGCAATCCGGCCATCGCGCACAGGCTGTCGCAGATCGCATGGGATGGGTCGAAGAAACTGCCCATTCGCCTGCTCGATACGATCACCGAAAACCTGGATGCAGGCCGGCCGGTAGATGGCCTCGCAACAGGCGTCGCCGCATGGATGCGTTTCGTGCGCCGGTCGGCGCTGAACGGCTCTGCGATCACGGATCCCCTGGCAGACCGGCTGATCCGGATCGGCGCTGCCTGCAATGACAGGCCGGAGTCTGATGTCGCGCGCTTCCTGGAAGTGGGCGAGGTGTTTGCGCCGTCGCTGGCGTCTCAACCGGCTTTCGTGACAAGGATGGAATGGGCCTATGCCCGCGTAATGGCGCTGGAATCCGGGGAGGAACAGCTTTGACGATTCAATCGCCGCTCTTTGACGGGGGCCGGCCAGACCGGCGAACGGTTCTCGCGGCCGGTGCCGCTGCCGGGCTTCTTGGTGCCTGCGGAATGCAGAAGGGCAGGGCGTTTCTCTGCGCCGACGCGCACCCCGAAGAATATCCCACCGTCCAGGCGGTGAAGGAAATGGGGCGCCTGCTGGATGAGCGCACGGGCGGCCGCCTGGGCATCAGGATCTATGCGGGCGGCCAGCTCGGGTCAGAGCGCGACACGCTCGAGATCACGACCTTTGGCGGCCTCGACATGAACCGGGTGAACCTTGCCCCGCTCAACGCCATCGAGCCGATGACTGTCATTCCGTCGCTGCCTTTCCTGTTCCGCTCCACGGCGCACATGCGGGCCGCGCTCGACGGCGCGCCGGGCGACGAACTCCTCGCCTCCCTCAACCGGCACGGGCTGGTCGGGCTCTGCTTCTACGATTCCGGCGAGCGCTGCTTCTACAACACCAAACGCCCCATCCGCACGCCTACCGACATGACCGGGATGAAAATCCGTGTCCAGAACTCCGATCTTTACGTCGCCATGATCAAGGCGCTCGGCGCTGACGCAACGCCAATGTCCCTCGGCGAAGTCTACCAGTCGCTGGTTCAGGGCGTGATCGACGGCGCCGAGAATAACTGGCCCTCCTATGAGAGCGGCCGACACTTCGAAGCGGCGCCCTATTACAGCCTGACCGGGCACGTCATGGCGCCGGAAATTCTCGTCATGTCGCTCAGCCGCTGGAACAAGCTTTCGGAAGACGACCGGCACACCGTGCGGCAGGCAGCCCGCGATTCCGTCCCGTTCATGCGCGCGCTTTGGGACAAACGTGTCGATGAATCCCGGACCCGTCTGCTCGCAGCGGGCGTCGAGGCCAACGAGGTGGACGACAAGAACCAGTTCATCGACCTGATGCGGCCAGTCTGGGACCGGTTCGTCGTCACGCAAGACCAGAAACGTCTGGTGGCAGAGATAGAAGCAATGGGGGGAGGGGCATGATCGGCGCATTGGCGAAAGCCACGCATTTTGCGGCAGACTGGCTGGTGCGGATCGCCGCGGCCGGACTGGTCGCGATGACCGCCATAGTCGGCTGGCAGGTGTTCGGGCGGTATGTCCTGAATTCCAGTCCGTCCTGGTCCGAACAGGCCTCACTCACATTGATGATCTGGTACGTGTCGCTCGCGGCCGCTGCCGGTGTGCGTGAAGGATTCCACATCCGGATTGTCGCGCTGGAAGCGGCGATGCCGCCAAAGGTCCAGAGCGCGATGCGCGTGGCGTCCAACACGATTGTCGGCCTGTGCGGTGTCGCCATGCTGGTCTGGGGCGGCGAACTCGTCGTGAAGACCTGGGGACATGTCATCCCGTCGCTCGGCCTGCCGCGCGGCCTTGCCTATCTCGGCCTGCCGATTTCCGGCGCCCTCATGGCCCTGTTCGCGCTGGAGCGCGTGCTTGAGGAACTTGTCGGCAAACCCCTTGAAGATGAGGAGGATCCGAGGTGGAGCTAGCCATACTCCTCATAACGCTGCTGGTGCTGCTGGCCCTCGGCGTACCCGTCGCCTATTCGCTCCTCGGCGCTTCGATTGCGACATTCGTCGCGCTCGACATTCCGCTCGTGGTCGTCTTTCAGCGCATGGCGGCTGGCGTCAGTGTCTTCACGCTCATGGCCATCCCCTTCTTCATCTTCGCCGGCGACCTGATGTACCGGTCGGGAATCGCACAGCGGCTGGTCCAGGTCGCGGAAGGCGCTTTCGGCCGGACGCGTGGCGGGCTTGGCCTCGTCAATGTCGGCGCGTCCACCCTGTTCGGCGCTGTGTCCGGTTCCGCCATTGCCAGCGCCTCGGCCATGGGCTCCACGCTGATGCCGCTGATGAAGGAAAAGGGCTATGATGGCGACTATGCCGTCAACGTCACCGTGACGGCAGCGATTGTCGGCCTGCTGATCCCGCCCTCGCACAACATGATCATCTACTCCGCCGCCAGCGGTATCGGCGTCTCGATTGGCGACCTCTTCCTCGCCGGCATCGTGCCGGGCGTGCTGACGGCAATACTGCTCATGGTCGTCGCCTGGCGTGTTGCCGTGCTGCGCGGATATGCCAAGGGCACTTTTCCCGGCTGGCGCACCTTCCTGCGGGCGCTTTTCCTCGCCATACCGGGCCTGATGGCGGCCATCATCATCATGGGCGGCATCCTGTCGGGCATCTTCACCGCCACCGAATCCTCGGCCATTGCCGTCATCTATACGATCATCATCGGGGCGTTCGTCTATCGCACGCTCGGATGGTCACGCTTTGCCGAGGCTGCCATCCAGTCGGTCAAGATCACCGCCATGGTGCTTCTCATCATCGGGGCGGCGACCGCCTTCGGCTATGCGCTCGCCATCCTTGAGGCACCCACCAAACTCGCCAGCCTGATCACCTCCACGACGGACAATCCGATCCTCGTATTGCTCATCGTGAATGTCATCCTGCTGGTCCTTGGCACTTTCATGGACATGTCGCCGCTCATCGTCATCACCACCCCGATCCTCTTGCCGGTGGTGATGCAGGTCGGCGTCGACCCGGTTCATTTTGGCATCGTGATGATGCTCAACCTCGGCATCGGCCTGGTCACGCCGCCGGTCGGGTCAGTCCTGTTCGTCGGCGCGGCGGTTGGAAAGGTTCCCGTCGAACAGGCGGTGAAAACAATCTGGCCCTTCTACAGCGCGCTCCTGCTCTCACTGATGATGATCACCTTCGTGCCGCAGCTCTCGCTCGCCCTTCCGAACATGTTCAAGTGAGGAACGCCTCATGCGTCTGATCGTCTGCCTGTTCTTCCTCGCCGCGTGCGCGACGCCTCTCCCGATCCAGGTAGAACAGGGTGCCCCTCCGGTCACGAAGGCGCCGCTTCCCATGGTGGTGGTGCGCGAAGCGGACGTCATCAGCGAGGAGGCGCCTCCCCACGGCGCGCTCGGCATGAGCACTGCATACCGCATCTCTGATGCCGCACCCGGGCGCACGATGGAATTCCGCCGGCGCGACCTTCATCCGGGTTCTGCGATTGGCGAGCACGTCATTGCCCACGATGAGGTCTATTATGTCCTCTCCGGGCAAGGCGAAGTCTTCTCAGACGGAACCACGGCGCATCTCACTGCGGGCATGGCGGCCTACCTTTATACCGGGGCCAATGTCGGAATCCGGCAGACCGGCGATGATCCCCTGTCGCTGATCATTTCCTACCCAAAATCCCTGGGCGATGATGATGCGCTTCTCGTGGATCTCGATCGCCAGCCTGACGAGACGATCCCTCTCTGGCCCGATGGCCCGCCCGGCGGCGTCCCCGATGGCCTGGCCCAGCACTATGTCATCCGGGACAATCCGTATGGCCTTGTTGATCGCGCCTTCCATGACGTGACGGATCCGGCCCTTGCCGTCTTCAGGCCCGAACACCCGGATGGCTCAGCCCTGCTGCTCATCCCCGGCGGCGGCTACAAATGGGTCGTTGTCGAGAAGGAAGGCTATGAAGGCGCGCGGTGGTTCGCGCGGCGCGGCACCACCGTCTATGTCCTCTCCTATCGTCTGCCGCACCAGGGCTGGGCGGCCGGGCCGGACACGCCGCTCCAGGATGCCCAGCGTGCCATGCGGCTCATTCGCGCGCGGGCAGGAGATTCGGGTATTGATCCATCCCGCGTCATGCTCATGGGTTTCTCTGCTGGCGGCCACCTCGCCGGCTCCCTGACCACGCGCTTCGCAGCAGAAGTCTACGCGCCCGTCGATGCGGCCGACACGCTATCGGCCCGGCCGGATGCCAGTGTGCTCGTCTATCCCGTGATCACGCTCTCGCAGCCGCATACACATGGCTCAACCAGCCAGAACATGATTGGCGCGACATCGGACGCAGACACGCTCGCAAAATATTCGGTTGAAACATCCGTGCCCGCCGGCGCGCCGCCTGTCTTCATCCTGCATGCAGGGGATGATGACGTCGTTCCTGTCGAGAACGCGCTGATCGCCTATGACGCGTTCCGGAAGGCAGGCGTGAAAGCCTCGCTCCACATCTTCGAACACGGTGGCCATGGTTTCGGCCTGCGGGGCATCGACACGGATCCGCTCCGTGTGTGGCCCGAACTCGTCCGCGACTGGGGCGTTTCCGAAGGCATCTTCACCGACTGATCCTCAGCGGCGCCCGCTGACGAGCCATCTGCCTTAACCCTATACTGCCGGACAGGTGAGCGGGACCCGCCTTAACGGCCGGCGCGATTCCATTTACTCCGTTTACAGAAGTGATACTGGCATTAACCCATGATGGTTGATGAAGCCTTGCATCTTAGCGATGACTTCATGTTGTTTTGGCAAGCCTGTTTTTGGAATGACCCAAAATAGAAAACATCCGATGGCGCGTAGAACCAGGAAATCAACAGCGTTCGTGCCCGCATCCCGTTTCGCGCCGATGCGGACATTCAGTGCTGTTTTCATGCTTGGCAGCGTCGCGGTCCTGGCTGCCATTCCAACGCCGGCCTTGGTGCAGGTCCAGTTATGTGTTGCAACGATTGTCACGCTATTCCTGATGGGCTGGCTTCGCCCAGCCGGCGGGCCGTTTCGCAGCTTCATCTCGCTGCTGATCGTCTTTACAAGTACGCGTTACATGATCTGGCGCGTGACAGAGACCATGCCGACCGATTCCGCGATCTCGATCATGGGCGGGATCTTTCTCCTTGGAGCCGAAACCTATGGCTACATCCTTCTCCTGCTCTCCACCTTCCTGTCAGTTGACGTGTACAAGCGGACGCCGCGCCCTGCACCGATCGCGCCGGAGTCCTGCCCCACCGTCGACATCCTGATACCGAGCTATAATGAACCGGACGACCTGCTCGAAGTGACGCTGACTGCCGCGCTCAACGTCAATTATCCCGAGGGCCGTGTAAAAGTGTACTTGCTCGATGATGGCGGCACGCTCGCCAAGCGCAACCAGGCAGACCCTGTAAAGGCCGCCGAAGCGCAGGCCCGTTACGAACACTTGCAGGAAGTCTGCGAACGGTTGGGCGCGCACTACCTCACCCGCGAAAAGAATGACCACGCCAAGGCAGGCAATATCAACGCGGCCCTGAAGCAGACAGACGGCGATCTCATCCTCATCCTCGACGCGGATCACGTCCCATCAACCGACATTCTATCGCGGACGGCCGGCTACTTCGTCGAAGATCCGAAACTCTTCCTCGTTCAGACCCCGCACTTTTTCCTCAATCCGGATCCGCTCGAACGCAACCTTGGCACGTTCAAGAACATGCCGAGCGAGAACGAGATGTTCTATTCGGTCATCCAGCGCGGCCTCGATGGGCTTAACGCATCCTTCTTCTGTGGATCGGCCGCCTTGCTCAGGCGAAAATACATCATGGAGATCGGCGGCATCCAGGGTGACACGATCACCGAAGATGCCGAGACCGCCCTCGAACTCCATTCGAGAGGCTACCGAAGCGCCTATGTTGACCGCCCCATGGTCGCCGGCCTGTCGCCCGAGACCTTCTCGGGCTTCATCATTCAGAGAATGCGCTGGACCCAAGGCATGGTCCAGATCTTCCTGTTGAAGAACCCGCTGCTCAAGAAGGGCCTGACATTCGCCCAGCGGGTCGGCTACTTCAATTCCTGCTTCTACTGGTTCTTCCCGCTGGCGCGCATGGCCTTCATCCTGGGCCCGCTACTTTACCTCCTGTTCGGGATCCAGGTCTATGTCGGCGACCTCTCGGATTTCCTCATGTACGGCCTGCCGCACATTGTCGGCGCCTTGATGCTCTCGTCCATCCTGTACGGGCACACGCGCTGGGCGTTTGCCTCCGAACTCTACGAAGTCATCCAGTCCATTCATTGTTCGGGCGCCATTCTGGAAGTGCTGCGCAATCCGCGTGCGCCCAGCTTTGCCGTGACGCCAAAAGGCGAAAGCCTCGACGAGAGCTTCGTGTCGCCGCTGGCCCGGCCTTTCTACATCCTCATTGCCATTGTCTGCCTCGGACAGGTCGCAGGCATCATTCGCTGGTTCGTCGATCCTGTCGGGGCAGGGGTCATATCCGTGCTCCTGTTCTGGAACACGTTCCACCTCCTCCTGCTCGTCTCGGCGCTCGGCGTTCTGTACGAACGCTCCCAGCAGCGGGTCTTCCCGCGGTTCGAGACCGACCGCGATGTCGACCTGACCTATCTGGGCGTCACCGTCCCGGGCAAGATGACCGACATCTCGATCACCGGCCTCGGCGCGCTTGTCCCCTTCGGAGAAGGCAAGCGTTTCGACGTCGGGGACATGTTCCAGGCCGATGCCCGCGAACTCGGTGCAACCTCGCCCTCCATGCTCGATCTCAGGGTTCTGTCCGCCGTTGACCGCCCGAACGGCCAGAAACTGGGCCTGTCCTTCGTCATTCAGACGCCTGAGCAATGGTCCGCCGTTGTCGCGCTGATGTATTCGCGCAGCGAGAACTGGAAGACGTTCCGCGACCGCCGGGCCCAGTCCGACAATATGGGGTCCAAGATCGCGGGTCTCGTCCGCTCCAGCCTGTCCCATGCCATGAACCATATCCAAGCCGTTTCCCGGGAAGTACGCTCATGATCACCTCACTCCGCTCAACCGCCCTCGCGATTGTCCTGGCCGCCGCCCCGCTCGCCTTGCCCGCGCTTGCGCAGCAGGCGCCGTCTGACGATGCCGTCTATGACGTCTATGCCCGCTTCCGGGATAATCCGCAGGTCACGACCGAGCGTCTCGAGAACGGCTTGTGGCGTGCCCGCCTGCCGCTCGCCGCGCTCCGGCCCGAGCAGGGCGCCATCCGTCTCAACGGCGCAAAGGCGACCGAAAACGTCTCCTTCGCCGTTGCGCCGCAGGCTGACATTCAGTCAGCCCGCCTGATCCTGCGCCATGCCAGCGGCCGTGCGCAGGAAGGCGCCAGGCCGCAACTGCGCCTCGAACTGAACGGCCGCTTCATCGCCCAGGTCGACGGCGTCACGGAACGTGCCGCTGCCGTCAATGAGATCGTGCTCGATCCCGCGCTCGTCCAGTCCGGCTTCAACACGCTGCGCATCGATGCCGTCCAGCGCTACACCTATGGCTGCCAGGATCCCGACGCGGCTGAACTCTGGACCGATGTGGACACCTCCCGCTCCTATGTCGAGATCGTCTATGCGCGCCACAATTTCGCAGGCTCGCTGGCCGACCTGGATGCGCTGGTCACCGCAGGCGTCGGCGGCGTCGACACACTCGGCATCCTTGTCGGCGATGGCGAGATGAATGCCGAAACGCTGCGCTGGGGCACCATCGCCTCACAGGCCGTCGCCAACCGCCTCGCCTACCGGCTGCCCGCAATCTCACGCTTCGAGACAGCGTCACTCGGCGACACGGCCCAGGGCGCAGACCTGGTCGCCATCGGCACGCCGGAACAAATGTCAGCCATTGCCCCTGCTGGTCTGGCAGACCTGAAGGGCGAGGAGTCCTGGCTGTCGATCAGTCCGTCGCCTGCCGATCCGTCACGCTTCCTCATCATCGCCTCCGGGCGGACCCCGGCGGCCATTGAAGGCGCCGTCCGCGCCCTTGCGGCTGGCGACTTCCCGCTGTCGGATACCAATGCCATTATCCTGACGCCCGCCGAAGTGCCAACCGGCGCCATCCTGCCGGGCACGCAGCCCTTGCGGGCGGACGCGAAATACACGTTCAGGGATCTCGGACGGGGCAATACCTCGCTCCTTGGCCAGCAGCGCGGCGACATATCGCTTGATTTCGAACTGCCTGCCGACACGCGCTTCCCGGCCAATAGCGAAGTCCTGCTCTCGCTGGATTTCGCCTATGGAGCCGGTCTCGATGAAGCCTCGGCCGTCAACATTGTCGTCAATGACCAGTTCCAGCGCGCAGTCCGGCTCACCAATCCGGATGGCGAAGTCACGCCCGGCTACGAGATCCCGCTGTCAGCAGCGGCCCTGCGCCCGGGCCGCAACCATGTAACCTTCCAGGTCGAACTGTCGACCAGGGCGGAAGGCGAATGCTCCTCGCGCAGCCTGCGCCATCTCGCCTTCATCCTGAAGGATACGTCCACCCTGACGCTGCCTCCGGTAGACCGCTTCGTCGCCTTGCCGAACCTCGCCCTGCTCGCCGAGGCAGGCTTTCCCTATACCGGCCTGCAGCCTGAAAAATTCGCGGTCCGCGCGGCAGACACGGGCAGCGACACGGCGGCGGCTGTCTGGACGCTGGGCGCGAAGCTCGGCCAGATTCACGGAACCGTCTTCACCCATACCGATTTCGGTTTCGGGCTGGACCTGCCGGATGCCCACACGCTTGTCGTCGGCGCCCGTCCCGGGCTCGGCGGTTTCCTGCCCTCCGAGCTCAGCATGTCGGCCCAGCTGACCGGCGGTGCCGGAGACGGTTTCACGCGCGACTTCACCTCGGTGGATCTGGGCGATAATGGCCTGCTCATTGCGGGCCAGTCGCCGCAGTACCCAGGCCGGCTTGTCACGCTCGTCACGGCAGAATCAGGCCCGCAGCTTGTCGCCTCCGCGCGGTCGCTCGTAAAGCCGAGCCACTGGACCCAGCTGAAGGGCGGCGCCGCTGTCTGGCGCAGCAATGCTGCGACGCTAGTGACGCAGGAACCTGTCGCGGCCTTCGAGATCGGCAACATGAGTCCCGCCGAGATGGCCCGCATGAAAACCGGCCGGGCCTCATGGCGCTGGATTCTCACCATCGGGGCCATTCTCTTCGCCCTCGCGTCCGTTCTGGCGCTGATCGCCCGCTACATGCGTGACCGGATGAATGAAAAGTGAGGCAAGGCCGCCGCCTCCTCTGCACGGCTGCTGTCAGTGCGCTTGTCATCCTTACGGGCGGCGGCCTGACTGCGGCACAAGCCCAGGTCGCGATGGCGAAAAATTCCGAAGGCGTTTTCGCCATCGGCATCCCCTCAGGCGACGAACAACCGGCAGAGGATCCTGTCCGGGCAGTCCCACGCGCCCCCGCCCCAGCGCAGGTCCAGGCCACCTGGGATCTTGGCGCTGCAGGTCAGTGGGATTCGGCCTATCGCCTTCTGGGGTCGCTCGAAGACGCGAACGCAGGCTGGAAGGCGCCCGCCAATCTCACAGTCTATCTCGCCAACGGTCGCCGCGACCAGCGCATCCGCGACGCCCTTGAGGCCCGGGACTGGGCGGCCGCACTGGCGCTGCTGCCGGACGCAAGCGCGCACAAATGCGACATGCCTTTCCATATCTGGTCCCGGGCCGAAGCCCTGGAAGGCATGGGAAACCAGACCGACCTTTCAACCTTCTACATCCGCTCCCTGACACATTGTGATGACCCGAAACTCGTCGCCTCCCTGGCTGAGCGCAGCCTCTCAGTGCTGGATGCGGATGGTCTCGCGGCGCTGGGCGAGCTCGACACGCTCAGGAACAGCCCGGACCCCGCAATCATCCTCGCGCATCAGCGCATCCTGCGCGCCGCAACATGGGCCCGCTTCGAGGCAGCCGTCGCAGCAGGCGATTTTGCCGCCGTAAAGCGCCTCGCTGGCACCTCCGATGATCCCCGCCTCCTCGCGCAGGCTGGCTGGACATTCCTTGAGCCCGACGCGGTCCGCGCGGCCGGCTATTTCGAACGGGCGCTGGCCAGTGGCGCCGATGAAGACGCCCGCCGCGGCCTTGTCATGGCCGCGCTCGCTGCAGGCAACATCCCGGCTGCCCGCCAGGCCATCGCGCAGGCTGGTGACCCCGCGCAACTCACCAGCCTCGCCGCGCAGATCGACCTTGCCGAGGCTGCAGAGCGCCGCGCATCCGGCGACTGGCAATCGGCCGTGACGCTCGCCGACCGCGCCGCCGCGCAAAACCCTGAACTCGCCGAAGCTGCGCAATCCGTTTCCGGTGGCGCGCTGCTGGATGGCGCAGGCGCCGCCTATGAGGCGGGCGACTTCCATCAGGCCCGCAGCCTCGCGCAACAGGCCGCCAGCCGGGCACCCACACAGCGCGCGGGCCTCATGCGCGCCGCATGGTCTGATCTTCAGCTCGGGCATGCCACCGAAGCGGCGGGTGCCTTCAGCCGCCTCTATCTTGAACGCCCGGACGCGGAAGCCGCCGAAGGCTACGCGCTGGCCGCAGAACAGTCAGGCGATCTGGACAGTGCCGCGGCCCTCGCGCGCACGCTGGGCGGCCCGCTTGGGGCAATGGTCACTGCGCGCTACGCGGCGGCCGCATTCAATCAGGGCGATTACCTCACCGCCCGCGCCCACGCACCGGATGCCTATGGCGCGCTAGAAGGAGTCGACCGCACCTGGTATCGCCAGGCCGTTACGGCCCGCAGCCAGGGCGGAACCAGCGGCGAGAACCGTCTGCGCGGCTTTGTCTCCACGACATCTTTCGGCACCACCCGCGGCGCCCACCGCCTCGAGGCCGGCATCGCCGTCTACACGCTCGATCCCGGCGCCAGCTCCTCGCCTGCGCGTGCAGCCTCGCGCGAAACCCTCGCCGCACCCTACCTCGCATGGAGCCGGGAAGGCGACACAAGCCTCGCCGCGCGCATTGGCTTGATGCCAGTCGGCGCCGATGCGGATCCGGTCCTCACCGGAGAGATCGCGATTGCGCATGAATCGGCAGGCCGCGCCGTCGAGGCCCGCGCCTATGTCCGCCCGAAAGCCGACAGCGTGCTTGCCCTCGCCGGCCAGCAGGACACCGGCGGTAATACGTTCGGGCGCGTCACGGAAGCGGGCGCATCGGTCCGTGCCCGCCTGCCGGTCGGCAAGCTGCACGCCGTTCAGGCAGACCTGTCTGCCGGTCAGCTGGAGGGAGAGAATGTCGCATCCAACACGGTCGTCTCGGCGGGCATTTCCGCGTCCCGCTCGATCCGGCGCGACGGCTTTGCCTATCTCGTCACCGGGCCGTTCTACCAGTTCCAGTCCTATGACAGGAACACAAACTTCTTCACGCCCGGCCATGGCGGCTATTTCAGCCCGCAGGCCTTCCATCGCGCGGGCTGGTCGGCCAATGCCCAGACCGATCCGCTCAAAAACTGGATCGCCAAGGCGGATATTGCTCTCGCCCACGAGACGGTTGAAGAGGATCCTGCGCGCACCAACCCGCTCCTGCCGGGCCCTCAGCCGCTTGTCGGCGGCAGTGACAGCACAGGCATCGCAGGCGCCCTCGATCTCGCCATCGCGCGGCGTGTCAATTCCGATGTCATCATCTCGGCAAACCTCTCGGCCATTGCGTCTGAGGCCTATGAAGACGTTCGCATCGGCCTCGCGCTGACCTGGGTGCCGGGCGGGCGCGCAGGCCTCGTGCGGACAGACCTGCCGAACGATCCGTTCAATTCCGCTTCCTGGGTACAGCCATGAATACAAACGCCCCCTCCGAGCGCCCCAATCGCGGCGTACAGCTCACCCGCAGGCTGGAACGCAGCGATCCCTTCCTCATGCGCGCCGTTCAGGCCGCCGCGCTGATCGGCTGCATACTCGGTATGCTGATCTATTCGCTGCAGGTCGTCCGCGAGGATACGCAGGCCAACCGGAGTGCGCTGACGAAGGCGGCTGCCGTCGGCCAGGTCGCGGCGGAGGCCGATACTGCCCGGCTCGATGCGGCGGCACTGGAAGCGGCGCCGCTCATCGCGGCTGCGCTGGCCGAGGGCGCCTCGCCCGCTGCGCAACGGACCCTCAAGGCGAGCGTGAGTGAGCGTCTCGCTCCCACGCCTGTTACGGCGATCATAGTGTTCAGCCCGCGCGGCGAAGCGGTGTCGGTGTTCGGGCAGCTGCCTGCGGATGTGGCGGGCACCATCGGCCCCCGGCCGTCCAGCCGCCGAGCAGGCAATGAACTCCTCGGTCTTGAACTCGTCCCTGTGTCGAAAGGCCGGGCCGCCTATTATCGCGACCTGCCAATGCCGGATGGCCAGCCCGTTCAGGCCGCCCTGGTGCTCCGCAAGGACGCCTTTCAGTCCGCATTGCAGATCGGTGCGGCGGCCGGAAATGGCTGGCGCGCAGCCTTGCTCAACCGGGACGGCGACGCGGTCCTGACAGCCGCCGGAGACCAGCGCGCCTTTGACCAGGCCGATGCGGCTCTTGTCGGCTCCGCCCTTGGCTGGCCTCCGCTCCATGCCGATGAATCCTCAGCCGCCGGCCGCGTGTCTGGGCAGCAAAGCGGAACCTTCGTGGAAACCCGGGCCGTCGCAGGTGGCATGCTCCAGGTCGCCTATGTCGGCGAAGCGCCCTCGGTCCTGTCGGTCCTCGCCGCGCGCCGCTACCAGTTCCTCGCCTTGTTCGGGGCCTCCATCCTGGCTGTCCTGCTCGCCATCTCGGTCGTCCAGAACGAATGGCAGCGTCATGACCGCCACGTCCGCGACGCAGACTTGATTGCCGCCCGCGCCGAGATCACCTGCGACCTGCTGGCCGCCGGGGTGATCGACTGGTCGGTGGCAGACGGCGTCGTCGATTATTCCGAAGGTTGGGCCGACATGTTCTCGCAGGGCGACGAACCGGCGTCGGAGGAGATCTTCGACTGGATCGCCCGCATCCACCCGGACGACCGCCTTGCCGCGCGTGAGGCCTACCAGGCCATGCTCGAAGGCACGCAGTCGGAACTCGTCCACCGCATGCGTATCCGCATGTCATCCGGCCTCTGGGTGCAGGTTGTCGAGCGCGGCCGTGCGATTGCGGGCGTTGACGGCCGCGTCAAGCGGATCGTGCTGGTCCAGACCACCGAGCCGGTCGATGGCAGCGCGCTGCGCAATGCCTTTGGCGGCCTGACCCTGCCGGACGTCCGCGCCGGCTAAAGCCGCCGCATTATCTCGCTCGCCCAGTCCGGCACCAGTTCGCTCGCCTTGCCATAGCGCGCCTCGTCGAAAAAGCTCGCCCCGTCCGAGGGTTCGAGGTTCAGCTCCAGCGTCCGCGCCCCGGCCCGGCGCGCCAGCTGCACGAAACCGGCCGCCGGATAGACATTCCCGCTGGTCCCGATCGACACGAACAGGTCGGCCCGGGCAAGTTCTGTTTCGATTTCATCCATGTAGAGCGGCATCTCGCCGAACCAGACGACGTGCGGGCGCATCAGGCCGACGGCTTCGCAGGTGGGGCAGGGCGTCCTGACGCCGATATCATCGGGCCAGCGCACCACACCTCTGCACGCTTCGCACCGCACTTTCAGCAGTTCGCCATGCATGTGCAGCACGTTCTGGCTTCCCGCCTGTTCATGCAGGTGGTCGACATTCTGCGTGATCAGCGTGAAACGGCGCCCGGCAGCCTGCAGGGCGGCCTCAAGCTCGGACAGGGCCAGATGGGCGGCATTCGGTCTGGATGTCTTCAGCTGCGCCCGGCGCGCATTGTAGAATCCCTGAACGAATTCCGGATTGCGCGCAAAGCCCTCCGGCGTGGCCAGGTCTTCGAGCGGGTATTTGGTCCAGATGCCATCCACATCGCGGAATGTGCCGAGCCCGCTTTCTGCGGAAATTCCGGCACCGGTAAGCACAACGACACCGCGCTGTGCGTAAGCATTGGACATGTGGGCGGCCTCGTCATAATCTAAACACACGGTTAATGTAGGGGACCGGGGGCTAAGTTGGCAATTGTAGGGGACATTCTGACATGCTGCCGAACCTGACCGCTAAAACCACCAGATATGCAATCGGTGCGCTTGTTACCAGCTTTCTGGTGCTCGCCGCCTGCGACCAGCAGAATACGCGGCTGGAGCGGGCCCGCGAACTCGCAGGCGCCACGCTCGACCAGATCAGCGGCCGCGCCGTTGTCGAGCCGGGCGCCGAGCAGACCCTGCTTGCCGCCTCCGTCATGGACCGGGCCATTGCCGGCACCGTCGTTAACGAGATCGCCTTCCAGGCCGAGAATGAGCGCGCCATGTTCGCCATCGGCTCGATCATTGCGAAACCCAAGGACATTGTATCCGTCGCTCTTGACGAGGAAGACGTCCTGTTCATGGAAGAAGAAGAGTTCTTCGAGGAGGTTGAACCGGACGCAGCCATGATGGAAATGGCTCCCGGTGCTGCGGACGATGCGCCTGTCATGGCCGCTCCGCCACCGCCAGCCGCCATGGGAGATATCCGCCCGGCGCGCCTCATGCCGACGGTCAAGCTCGATCCGTCTGCGCCCGAGGAAACCCGCGAAGAGATTGCGAAGGCAACGCGCGATATGGAACAGACCGCCGCTGCAGAGCCTGTACCCGTCGCCCGAACCCGCAGCCTTGCGCCCCGGACGATGGAGGCTGCCATTCCGGCGCCCCGAACCCTCGAAGCCAGAAAGCTGGCGCGCCGTTCGGTCATCACCGGTGATGCGATCCGCAAGCAGCAGGACGCCAATTCCGTGATGCTCGATACGCTGTCCAAATACGGCATGGACGGGCAGGTTGCCCTGTCCCGCGAAGGCCAGATGGTGATCCAGATCGGCGCCGATGGTGCCGATCCGACTCAGTTCACGCCCGAGAAGCTCGCGGCAACGCAAGCCAGCTTCCTCGCGGTCGACAGCGGCGCCGGCTGCCCGGATTCGACCGACCTTGTGACGGTGCAGTCGAACGCGGCCCTTGCAACCGAGTGTATCGTGAAAGACCTGCGCGCATCGGGACAGTTCGAATATGTCGAGAAGGACTATATCTTCCAGAACCAGTTCGTCCGGCGTCCCCGCGAGACCGGTCCGGGCACCAGTACCGGCACGACCACGCCCGCCGATGCCATTCCCGGCGACACGCCTGAAACGCCTGTCACGCTGACCGACGTCACGCCCAATGACCCGCTCTGGAGCCTGCAATGGAACTTCCAGAACAATGGCACGGACGAAGGCACGTCGCCTGGCGGCGCGGGCTTCCAGGATTTCTGGACCCGGCAGGCCAATAAAGGCTCCAGCGATGTCATCGTCGCCGTTGTCGATACCGGACTGCAGATGCAGCATCCCGACATCAAGGATTCGCCGAATGTGGCGCCCGGCTGGGACATGGTTTCCGATCCGCGCATGGGCAATGACGGCGATGGCCGCGACGCCGATGCCAATGATCCGGGCGATATGTGCGATCCTTCCCAGCCTTTCGCGGCAGACACGTTCCACGGCACGCACGTGGCCGGCACGATTGGCGCAGCCGCTGCGGACAATGCCACAGGCGTGGTCGGCGGTGCCTGGAACGTGAAGATCGTGCCGGTGCGCGCGCTCGGCAAATGCGGTGGCCGCCTGTCTGACATCAATGATTCCATCCGCTGGGCCGGCGGCCTGATCCCCGGAGAGGATTCTGAAGGCAACGAAGTGTGGAATGACAACCCGGCCGACATCATCAACCTGTCCATCGGCCTGTTCGAATTCTGTCCAGCCTCGCTGCAGGACGCGATCGATTCCGTCACCGAGCGCGGCGTGATCGTGGTCTCTGCAGCCGGCAATGCGCGCGTCTCGACGCAGTATTACGCGCCAGGCGGCTGCCAGAATGTCATCTCGGTTGCGGCAGGCGATGCGCGCGGCCAGATCGCGCCCTACTCGAATTTCGGGCCGAACGTGACCGTCATAGCGCCGGGCGGCGACCTCACCCGCGACGACAATGGCGACGGGCGTCCGGATGGTGTCCTGTCGACCAAGGCGGCCAGTAATTGCTACGATCCGGTCACCGGTGAAGGCGTCGACACCTGCTTCTACGCCTATGAACAGGGCACCAGCATGGCTGCGCCGCATGTCTCGGCCGCGCTCGCCCTGCTCAAGGCCCGCACACCTGAGGCCACCGCAGAGGAGCTGAAAGCCACGCTGATTGCCGCCCTCGATACGCGTGAACCGCTCCAGTGTTCAGGGTCATGCGCGCTCTATCCCGGCACGACACCCATTCCGGGCAGCCCGGACATGTGTGCCCGGCCGTGCGGCGGATTGCTCAATCTCGCCAATGTGCCGCCGGTCAATTCCGGCGGAGGTGCCCAATAGGCATGGCGGGCGTTCGCTCCCCCTTTCATTTTGGCGGCCCGCTCGGTCTTGCGGGCCTCACATTGCTTGCGGGTGCGACCGGCCTCTTCGTCCTTGCCGGCTCGCCGGATGGTACTGACCAGCCGGTCGTGCCGCTCTCGGGCCTGGCGGATATGCAATCAGCGCCTCAACCAGATTCCCGCGTGGATCGGGGGTCTGACCCGCTGATCGGCACCCTGCCGGATGTTCCGTCACGGCGCGATCCGGCCGGGATCCCGTCAGACGATCCCGCCCTCCGGCCTGAACAGGCCGGTCCGAACGTGATCACGGCCCAGGCACAGGGCGCTGAAGTCATCTTCATCGTGCGCATCAAGGGCGCGCCCGAAATCGATTCGGTGGCCCGTCTCTACAAGAAAGACCCCGCCGCAGCGCAGCAGGCGTTTGACGACTATGTCCGGCGCACCCCCGCGCTCCGGGATTTCTCGCTCGTCGGCGCCAGCTATTCCGGAGAGGTCAGGCTGTCCTACCAGATGCCGATGGGTGTGGAACCGACCCGTTCGGAAATCCGTTTGGTGCAGGAGAAAATCATGGCTGTGGAAGGGGTGGCCTATGCCGATCCCGACTATGTTGCCCATCCCGGGAAGGAAAACTGATAATGAACACGTCCAGCATGATCGCCCTTGCGGCGGTCCTCGCCTTCGCCCTGACGGGGTGTGATCGGCTGAAAGCGCCGGATTCGCCGTCGGAAGCCCCCGCCGACCCGGCCACTGAAACAGCCGAATTGACACCGGGCGAGCCAGACCTTGTGGTCCGGCCACAGGCGGTCGAGAACACGGCAGGCATCGATTGGGAAGCAGCTCGCCGCGACATGGCCTCAGTGCCCAGCGACCAGCGCGCGCAGGGCAATTTCCAGGTCGAGTCCGGCGCTGCAGCCGCGCCCGTCCCGGTTCTCCTGCCCACCGGCATTGTCGTGCCCCAGTCGGCTGAAGGCGGCGTCAAGTTCCAGCCCATGAGCGACGGCTATTTCGCGACCTATCCCGGCGTCGACTATGACATCGTGGTCAACGGCACGAACGAAATCATCGGTGCAGGCGATGAGCCCCATGCAGGCGTCGATACCGAACCGGCCTTTGAATCGACCGCGTCCGGGGCCCAGGTCGTGTTCTCGCGTTACGGCGCAGACTATCTGATCGAATTCGAATGCAAGAATATGACGGGCGCGTCCCCGACCTGCATCACGCAAGACGAAGCGCTGGAGATCGCGCGCAAACTGGTTATCGCGGGGACACGCTAATGCTGAAGAAGGCTTCATTCGTCCTGGCAGCCTTTGCCCTGACGGGTCTGGCGGCGTGCGATTTCATCCGGTTTCCGGGTGATGGCGGCCCGCCCCCCAGTACGCCTGAACCCGGTCCCGCTGTCCCCCCCGGGGCGCCCGGACCGCCCCCTCCCGGCACACCCGTCGACGACCCCTATGGCGACACCGGCACGTCCGCGCCGGATAAGCCTGATGACACCGGCACGCCGGACACCGACCCGGTTTCGGCCGATGATCCGGTCACCTCGCCAGATACGGACGTCGACGTGCCCGATGACACGCCCGCCGATGTGCCACCCGCGACAGACCCGGCCGATGCGCCGGATGCGGGCGACACGGTGCCGGACGTCACCGAGCCGGTCGACGACCCCGTTACACCCCCGGCCGACACCACCGACACGCTCGACACCCCTCCTGTCGACCCCGTGACACCTCCCGAGCCCGAGCCCACACCGGAGCCGGTCTTCAGCTATCATGCGCCCGGCGCGCTGCTGCCCGGCACAGGGCAGGGCTCGATTGACCAGATCGTCCATGCGCCGGACATCGTCTTCCCGATCGCGGGTACTCCGGCCTACCTGCAGTCACAGGTCTTCACCTTTGGCGGCGGCGTTGGCGGCGGCGACCAGTGCGACGCGCGCAACTACGCCTATCCCTGGCGTGACAATTTCTGCGAAACGCGCAGTGCCAATCGCGGGTCTCCCCTGTGTCCGGCCCCGAAAATCCACCAGGGACAGGATATCCGCGTCGGCACGCCCGCCCAGTGCAACAGCCTGCGCCAGGCCTCCCCGGCCGACCGCACCCTGCATGAAGCCGTCGCTGTCGAAGACGGCGTGATCTCGAATGTCGGGTCCTATTCGGTCAGTCTTCGCGCCGGTGGCCGTATCTACAAATACCTCCACCTCAACATGGCCAAACTTAAGGTGAAGACAGGCGACGCCGTCACCGCGGGCCAGCCGCTCGGCTATGTCTCGAACGATTTCGGCGGCTCGGCCACCACGTTCCACCTGCACTTCGAAATCGTCCAGAACACGGCTGATATGGGCTGGATCCATGTCCCGCCCTATCTGTCACTGGTTGAGGCCTATGAGCGGCGCGAAAGCGGTCGGGGCGAAGAGGTCGAACAGAACCTGTCGGTCGCCTCCGTTCCCTTCGTCATTCCCGAAGGCATGGAAATCGTCGAATAGGCTCAGGCGGGCCTGAAGGCCAGCGCGACGCCATTGTTGCACCAGCGCTGCCCCGTCGGCGCGGGGCCGTCATCGAACACGTGACCCTGGTGTCCCAGGCAGCGCGCACAATGGTATTCGGTACGTGTGTAAATCAGCTTGCGGTCCAGGCTGGTCGCCATGGCACCCGGCAGCACATCGTAGAAACTCGGCCATCCGGTGCCGCTGTCGAATTTTGTCGCAGACGAAAACAGGGGCAGGTCGCATCCGGCGCAATGATAGGTGCCGTCACGTTTTTCCGCATTCAGCGGCGAAGTGAAGGCGCGCTCGGTATCGGCCTTGCGCAGCACGTTGAACGCTGCCGGTTCCAGGCGCTCGCGCCACTGGTCCTCGGTCAGGGCCCGCCATTCATTCCCGGCATAGGCGTCAGCTGTCTCGCCAGGTTCGGACTTGTCGGCGCCCGCGGAAGAACAGGCCGCCACGGCCAGCGCAGCCGAGCCTGACAGGAGAAGGGTGCGACGGGAAAATCTGTGTGCCATGCGTGTCATACGTTCCTGCCTAGCAAGCGGTTCATACACACGACACACACAAGCGCGTGAGCCCGTCAGATGCTGTCATCGACCCAGACTTCCCCGTCCAGGTCATCCAGCTTGCCCTGCAGATGCGCCCGTACATCCTGGACGGCCTGGTTGTAAACCGCCGGGCCCAGGGCCTTCAGCATCAGGTCGACGATTTCACCGGCCCGGAATTCGCTCAACTGCTCGTCAAACTCGGTCCGGAATTTCTGCCGGACGAGGCGGCACAGCGCGTCGCGGCGCTCCGGGGTCAGCGTGATCTCCTTCACGCCTCCGACCCGGGCTCCGGCAAGGGATTGCGCCCGAAATTCACCGCGCCGGAATCCTGCCCGGCGTCGATGATCGCCTTGCGGATCGTCCGTGCCCGCGAAAATTCGCGCATCAGCATGTCGCCGTCGCCCCAGCGGATGGCGCGCTGCAGCGCCGCCAGGTCTTCGGAAAACCGTCCCAGGCATTCGAGCACGGCGTCCTTGTTGTTAAGGAACACGTCGCGCCACATGACCGGGTCGGAGGCCGCTATACGGGTAAAATCGCGAAAGCCGCCGGCCGAGTATTTCACCACTTCGCCCTGTTCCACGGTCTCCATGTCGAACGCGGTCGAGACAATGTTGAACGCGATGAGGTGGGGCAGGTGGCTGGTAATCGCCAGCACGCGGTCATGGCGCGCCGCATCCATTGTCTCCACCTTGGCGCCAAGCGCCTGCCAGAAGCGCGTCAGCGCATCGACGGCCGCCATGTAGCCGTCTGACGTGTCATTGCCGGGCGTCAGGATATGCCAGGCCCCCTTGAACAGGCTCGCAAATCCCGCTTCCGGGCCGGATTGTTCGGTACCGGCAATCGGGTGGCCAGGGATGATGTGAACCCGTCCGTCACCGGCCGCCGCCAGCGCCACGGCCGCTTCGCCCTTGACCGAGCCGACATCGGTCAGGATGGCCCCGGCCTTCATATGCGGCACGGTGGCTGCCGCAACCGCGCTCAGAGCGCCCACAGGCACGCACAGGATGACGCAGTCCGCCTCCGCCACCGCCGCTTCCAGTGTCTCCGCCACTTCGCCGAGGCCCAGTTCGCCGGCCCGGCGCCGCACATCGTCACTGGCATCATACAGGCTGACAGATCCTGCCGCGCCATACTCGCCGGCAGCGCGCGCAATCGAGGCGCCAATCAGGCCGGCGCCGACAATAGCGATCGATGAAAAGACAGGTTCAGGCATGTGGCGGCACTCGTGTTCAGGCAATCTGCGCTGTTCTCGTGTGCAAAGGCAGGGCCGAGGTCAAGTGCGGTTGCGCGTTAATCGCAGGCCGGGGCGGCCGCAGAATGGCCGCAGCGACGGTTTGGCGCGGGTTACATCTGGCCGCGCCTTACTACATAAAGAAGCAGTTAGCGGAGAATGACATGCCGAATTCGTCCCCCATCCTTGCGGGTCTTCGCCTGCGCTGCGGCCGGTGCGGCAAGGGCAAGCTGTATTCCGGCTATCTCAAGCTGAACATGGCCTGTCCGGTCTGCGGACGCGACATGACCACAGCCGACACGGCCGATGGCCCGGCATTCTTCGTCGGTTTCGGCGTGCTGGTCCTGCTCGCGCCGTTCCTGTTCCTGCTGCCGATGAGCCCGTTGCCGGTCGTCGCCAAGGCCATCGCATTCGCTGTTCTGTGCGCGGCGCTGATCGGGCTTTGCCTCATCCTGTTGCCCATCGCCAAGGCGGTCCTGCTCAACCTCCAGCTTCACCATGATGCCGAACAGGTAACCGCCTCGGACATCAAGCACCGCTAGTTCACCGCGCTCCAGCCGCCATTGCGATGCAGGCTTCCGAGCAGTTCTTCAGGCCGCTTCACACCGTGCAGCTTGTCGGCGGCATCCGGGCGGCCGAGCGCATAGCCCTGGAGGAAATCGCATGCCAGCAATTGCAGGATCGCGGCCTGGTCCTCGGTTTCGACGCCTTCGGCGACGACCTTCATGTTCAGGCTGTGACCCAGGGCAATGATCGATTTCAGCAACTGGCGGCCGGTTGGCCCGATATCCAGCTGCTGGATGAAGGCCCGGTCGATCTTGAGCCCATCGAATTCGAATTGCTGCAAATAGCTCAGCGAGGAATAGCCCGTGCCGAAATCGTCGAGCAGGACCTTCACTCCCAGTTCGCGCAGTCGTTTCATGGTCCGCTGGGCTTCACCCGTATGTGAGATCAGGACGCCTTCGGTAATCTCGATGTGCAGCAGGTTCGGGGCAATGCCATGACGCTCAAGCGCGGCTTCAACGCTACTGGCAAAGCCATCGACCCGGAACTGGACCGGCGACACATTGACGGCGATCGGGATGGTCTTCTGGCGCTTGATTTCCAGCATGGCCTGGTCGAGCGCCCAGGCGCCCAGTTTGGAAATCAGGCCGCTTTCCTCGGCGATCGGAATGAATACGCCCGGTGAGCCTGCCTGGCCCGGCTTGCTCGGCCAGCGCATCAGGGCCTCGGCACTCATCACCTTGCCGGTGCGCGCGCATACGAGCGGCTGATAGACAAGCTGGAGCTGGTTGTTCATCAGCGCCAGGTCGAGTTCGGAATTGATCGTGCGGCGCAATTGCAGCGCCTCGTCCATTTCAGGCGAATAGACGCGGATGCTTTCCTGCTTCTCGCTCTTGGCGGCAAACATCGCCACATCGGCGCGCCGCAGGATTTCCGTCGCAGGCGAATCGTCCTGCCTGGCGGGGGCGATGCCGATACTGGCCTTGATATTGATCACATCCTCACGGATGCGGAAGGGCGCCGACATGGCCTTGTCGATCGACTGCGCCGTCTGGGTGGCGCGGTGGACCGAGTCGGGGCGCGTGATCAGGGCTGCGAATTCCCCGCCGCCGACACGGGCCAGAAGGTCCTTCTCGTGAAGGCAGCTGGTCATCCGCATGGCGACGGCCTTCAGGAGTTCGTCGCCGGTCTCGTGTCCCAGCGTGTCATTGACCACTTTGAACCCGTCCAGGTCCATCACCATCAGCGCGGGCTCGGGGCCATCCTCGCTCAGCGCGGCACTCAGCCGGTCATGCAGGGTGGCCCGATTGGGCAGCTTGGTCACCGGGTCTGTCGAGGACAGTTGGGCGAACTGTTCACGCACGGCGGCCAGCTGGGCCGTATGACGCGTGCCCTGCCACAGGATGATCGCGGCCAGCAGTGCCAGCGAGATGTTGGCGAGGAGGATTGCGGACAGCACGCTCATGCGCCTGCCTCGCCCGAAAGACCCGGAATTGAATTTGACATCGAAGCAGCCCTGACTCTGTCTTTAGGCCTGCTCTTCTAATGTCTCCCGGTGCACGAACGCTTGCGCCGGACATGGAAACATCACTGTCCGGGTTAACTTCAAATTTTCCATCATTGCGGCGTACGTCAGGTCAGCCCGTCAGGGCCTGTTCGTCACGCTCGCCGGTCCGGATGCGCACCACCGAATCCACGGTGAGGACGAATATCTTTCCGTCACCGATCGTCCCGGTATTGGCAGCGGCGGAGATGGCGTCGGAAAAGCGCTCCACATCGGCGTCGGCGCACGCGACTTCCACCCTGACTTTCGGCAGCAGGCGGACTTCGTATTCCGCGCCGCGATAGACTTCGGTCTTGCCCTGCTGGCGGCCATAGCCACGCACTTCTGAAACCGTCAGTCCGGTGGCGCCGGCTTCCGACAGCGCATCAATCACGGCGTCGAGTCGGCTGGGCTTGAAGATTGCTGTGACGAGTTTCATGGTCTGCTGGCCTTTATGTTTTGTGCACTTGCGAACGTATCTGCAGCACGGCGCGCGTCAATGCCTTTCGCGGCCATTGCTTGTCGCAGGCTTGGCCAGGCGCACACGGTCAACGACCGGGGCCACCGCGCCTCCGCCCGGTGAGGCATAGAGCCGCTTGACCGCCTCGACCAGGACCACGCCGCCGAAGCCGGGCGTGATCAGGCGTCCGATCGCGTCCCATCCCTCTGCCGCCGCCGTCACGATCCTGGCCGATACGGGCGGCATGTACAGGGCGCTCGAACTGGCGGTCACCTGGAACAGTCCGATGGACATCAGGTTCATCAACTGGGCCCGGCTCCAGGGGCGGCCCTGCCCGAATGGCGTGCGCGTGGCCCGTGACCAGAGCCCCGCCCGGTTCGAGGCGGCCAGCACAATGCGCCCTTCCGGCGCCATCACGCGCCAGATTTCGCGGAGATAGGCCCGCGGGTCGCCAGTCTCTTCCAGGCCGTGCAGGACGATCACCCGGTCGAACATGCCATCGGGAAAAGGCAGGCGCAGGTCGCCGACCGACACGGCGGCATTGCCCCGTCCGGTCGGGTCCCACTTCACCGGCCCGTGGTCGAAAGGCACGGCCGCCACGCTGCGGCCTGGCTGGTCACCAAACGCATCCAGCACGGGCAGCGCGTATCCAAGCCCCAGCAGGGAGAGATTGTTCGCGTCGCCCCAAAGGTCGATCAGCTTTGTCGACAGGATGCGCGCCGCCGCGCTCCCCAGCGGGGAGGCATAGAACCGTTCGAGCGTGACCGCATCCTGACGCATCGTCTTCCTTGTGTTAGATCAAGGGCTTGTGACCGCTTATAGCGGCAAAGGAGACCCGAAAACATGTTCCAGATACACCAGTTTCCCTGCCTGAATGATAATTACGGATTCCTGGCGCACGACACGGCCTCCGGTGAAACCGCCGCCATCGACACGCCGGATGCGGGAAAATACCTCGCCGAGGCCGCCTCCCGGGGCTGGACCATCACGCAGATATGGAACACGCACTGGCACCCCGACCATGCCGGCGGCAATCTCGCCATCAAGGACGCGACCGGTTGCACGATTACCGGCCCGGCGGGTGAAGCGGCCAAGATTCCCGGCATCGACCGCGCCGTGAAGACGGGTGACTTGGTCACCCTCGGTGCGCTGGAAGCCCATGTGATTGACGTGCCCGGGCATACGCTTGGCCATATCGCCTACCATTTGCCAGCCGAAGCCACCGCCTTTGTCGGCGATGCGGTCTTTGCGCTCGGCTGCGGGCGCGTGTTCGAAGGCAATCCGGGGATGATGTGGGACAGCCTGTCCCGGCTGAAGGCCCTGCCGCCCGCAACCGCGCTTTACTGCGCCCATGAATACACCGCATCGAATGCGAAATTCGCCGTGACGGTCGATCCGGATAATGCGGCGCTTGCTGACTATGCCCGCGAGATCCATGCCAAACGGGCCCGCAACGAATGTACCGTGCCGACACGGCTTGCCCGAGAACTCGCCACCAATCCCTTCCTGCGCGCCGACGATCCGGCCCTGCAGGCGGCGATGGGCCATCCCGGCGACCCGGTCGCCACCTTTGCGGAAATCCGCGGGCGCAAGGACCGGTTCTGATGGACGCCATCTCCGGAGACCTTGGCGCCAATGAGATCATCCGCATGCTTGGCCTGCGGCCGCATCCGGAAGGCGGCCATTATGCCGAGACGTTCCGTGCCCCCTCGCTGCCCGGCTACCGTCCCGCCTCTACCGCCATCTATTTCCTGCTGCAGGCAGATGAAGTCTCGGCCTGGCACCGGGTCGATGCCGACGAGGCCTGGTTCTGGCATGCCGGCGGCCCGCTTTCGCTGACGCTCTCGCCGCCCGGCGGCAATGGCGCGGAAGCCTTCCATCTCGGCCCGGACCTGCGCACCGGCCAGCGCCCGCAGGTCATTGTGCCGGCCCATCATTGGCAGACCTCCGAAACGCTCGGCGCCTGGACGCTCGTCAGCTGCACGGTCGCGCCGGGGTTCGAATTCAAGGGGTTCGAACTTGCTCCGCCTGACTGGCGTCCAAGGCCCTGACGGTCCCTGCCAGACAGGTTTGGCGCCGGGGTCGCCCGCAGGCCGGGCCTCCGGCAGAAACCTGTCCTACAGCGCGCATCCTGGCATATTCTGTGCCCGTTCCGCCCGCGCCCCTGCTGGCGGGACAGCGCGGGAGACGAGGCAGGGAATCGCGACCCTGAACCATCCTCACACACCAGACTGAAACGCGATTCCGGCACTCGCCTCCCGCGTCTTCATAAAAGAAAAACCGGACGGCGCAGGGCCGGTCCGGTTCTTCGGTTTGACTGCAATGCCTGCCAGCCTAGCCCGCGATGTATTGCGCGCCGTTCACGGTCATGGTTGCGCCCGTGATGAAGGCGGCTTCGTCGCTGGAGAGATAGGCGCACATGGACGCAATCTCTTCCGCCTTGCCGAGGCGTCCGACCGGAATGGTCGCGATAATGCCTTCCAGCACCTTTTCCGGCACCGCGCGCACCATTTCCGTATCGATATAGCCCGGACAGACCGTGTTCACGGTGATGCCCTTCTTGGCGCCTTCCTGGGCGAGCGCCTTGGACATGCCGATCAGGCCCGCCTTGGCGGCGGAATAGTTGGCCTGGCCGAACTGGCCCTTCTGTCCGTTGATCGACGAAATATTGATCACGCGGCCGAAATTGCGGTCACGCATGCCTTCCCAGACATGGCGCGTCACGTTGAACGCGGAGGTCAGGTCGATATTGATGACCTCCTGCCACTGCTCGAGCGTCATCTTGTGGAAGGGCGCATCGCGCGTCACGCCGGCATTGTTGATGATGATATCGACGGGGCCGAGGTCGGCTTCGATTGCGGCGATGCCCTTGCCGACCGCGTCATAGTCGGCGACGTCGAACTTGTAGGTCCTGATACCCGTTTCCTGTTCGAACGCTTTGGCGGCTTCGTCATTGCCGCCATAATTGGCAGCCACCTTGTAACCCTTGGTCTTCATCGTCTCACTGATCGCCCGCCCGATGCCGCGCGTGCCCCCTGTGACCAGAACTGTTTTTGTCATGCCTTTTTCCTCCGGCGTTAAGTTGCATCCACTCGTAGCCTTCATGGCCCTCGGACTTCAACTAGGACATTGGTCACACGCAAAATCTGTGCAAACATTGCTGCATAGCACAATAATTGCTTCTCCGATCTGGAGAATAGAGGGCAGGACATGGCCAAGCCAAACGGATCGTCACAGACGATCATCATCAAGAAGTACGCGAATCGGCGTCTCTACGACACATCGACCTCATCCTACGTGACGCTGGACCACTTGTCCGAGCTCGTCCGCGAGGGCCGGGATTTTGAAGTGCGCGATGCCAAATCCGGCGAAGACCTGACCCGTCAGGTCCTCACCCAGATCATTTTCGAGCAGGAAACAAAGGGCGAAGGCGCGCTTCCGCTGAATTTCCTGCGCAAGCTGATCGGGTTCTATGGCGGCGGCGCGCAGACCTTCCTGCCGGCCTTCCTCGACATGTCCATGAACAGTTTCGCTGACACGCAGAAGGAATGGCGCAAGGCGGCCAACCCGATGTCCGCGTTCGAAAAACAGGCCAAGCGCAACATGGCCATGTTCGAACAGGGCATGAAGATGTTCATGCCGACACTCTACAAGGCGTCCCAAACCGAGAAAACCACACCGTCAAATCCGATCCTGGAATTCCAGGCCGAGGCGCTCGCTGCCATGCAGGCACAGATGCAGGCCATCCAGGACCAGCTCGCCGACCTCGCCAAGAAGGAATAGGTCCGGACTCACTGCAAACGAAAACGGCCTGCCCCGGAAACGCGGCAGGCCGTCTTGTTTTCAGCGATTGAAGGCCGTGTCAGACGTCCCCGGCCACCCCGAAGTCGCGCCGTGCCGACACGATGGTCACCACGACACCGGCCAGCACGTCCAGCAAGGCCATCGACATCAGGATGAAGAAGGTCGAGGTCGCGAAGTTCGGCAGGAGCAGGAACTGGATCAGGCAGACGATGAACAGCATCATCGAGATGGCGTGATTGATGATGGTCGAGGTGCCCGTACTGGTCGATTTGAGGATTTCGAGGAACAGGAACACGATCGCCAGCAGCAGGATCGCGTCGCCCTTGGTCAGCATCCAGTCGACGCCGGAAATCATCGGCATGTGCATGAACGGGCCGTTCAGCAGGTTCAGGATCGGCGCGCTGGTCGCCCGCACCAGTTCACCCTGCGCATTCACGGTCTCGACCGCGCCGCCAAAGCCCAGCGCCAGCAGGTTGTAGAGTGCCACCGGAATGACCAGCAGCGGAAAGATTCCGAAAATTGCGCGCATCATGTACCCCTTTTCATTCGAGTCGTTCGAAGCGTGTTTCTCACGCTTCTCGCGTTCCATTTTGGCGACCGCAGCTCCCGCAAGTGCGATCCGTGTCTTGTTGCTCATGTCATCACCACCCGTCATCCGGCTGAGTTAAGATCAGGTTTACCGTATCCGGCACGGCGATGCGAGCGGATTTCCCGAAACGCGGGCAGCGGCCGGGCATATGGGTCGAGAATAGCTGTAATCACGGGCGATTTCGCGTCGCGACGCGAAATTGGCGCCTAGATCTCGTCCGCGCCGCCCGGCTGGCGCCGGCGGCGGATCAGCCACATCACGCCGCGCAGGTCCGACAGGGCATCGTTCAGGCGGCCGAAATTGGTATAGTTCGACGTGCCGCTGCCGCGCGGGCGATGGTTCACGTCCCGGTATTCGACATTGTAGCCCTCGGCCCGCATCAGGGCCGGGACATAGCGGTGCATATGGTCGAAATAGGGAAGGGAGATATAGGCGTCGCGATACAGCGCCTTGGTGCCGCATCCGCTGTCGTCGCAATCATCCTTCAGCAGCCGCTGGCGGATATTGTTGGCAAAACGCGATCCGAACCGTTTCCACGGCGTGTCCTTGCGGCTGGCCCGGCGGCCCATGACCATTTTCAGGTCGGCGGGCGCATCGGCGCGGGTCAGGGCGCGGTAAAGGTCCGGCAGGTCGGCCGGGTCATTCTGGCCGTCGCCGTCCAGCGTACCGATCACCGGCGCCCGCGCAGCCAGGATGCCCGACCGGATCGCACGGCTTTGCCCGGCATTCCTGCGGTGTCCCAGAACCCTCAGCATCGGGAAGCGTGACTTCAGTTCCGACAGCACGGCGCGCGTGTCATCGGTCGAGGCATCGTCGACGAAAACCATTTCAAAGGCGCGCCCGTCCAGGGCCCGCACGATCTCTTCGATCAGCATCTCGACATTGCCGGCTTCGTTGTGCACGGGCACGACAACAGAGAATTCAAGGGAATTGGCCAAATCACTGAGCCTTCAGGCTTGCGGGGAAAACGAACAACGCCTCATAACGAGGCAAACCCGCAAAAGCGAGACCTTACCTCATCTCGTTCTGATACAGGACTTTCTGTCCAAAATCACGAGACGGACCGGACGTGACCCGCTAGAAGGCAGAGCCATGACACTTCTCGACCGCCTCTCGACCGGCTGGAAAGCCTGGGTCCTCCTCTTCGTGCTCACCTTCGCTGCCGCCGCGCCCGGCGTGTTCACCCTGCCGGCGCTGGACCGCGACGAGAGCCGTTTCGCGCAGGCCTCCAAGCAGATGCTTGAATCGGGCGACTATATCCGCCTGCGCTACCAGGACGAGCTGCGCAACAAGAAGCCCGCCGGAATCCACTGGCTGCAGGCCGGCTCCACCGCGCTGTTTACCGGCGCCGAAGCCAAGCAGATCTGGACCTATCGCGTGCCAAGCTGGCTCGGCGTGGCCCTTGGCACGCTTGCCTGTTTCTGGTGCGGCATCCCGCTGATCGGGCGCCGGGCGAGTTTCCTCGGCGCCGCCCTGTTCGGCGCGACCCTGCTGCTCACCAGCGAGGGGCATATCTCGAAGACGGACGGCGTGCTCATCTTCCTGACGACGCTCAGTATCGGCGCGCTCGCCCGGCTCTACATGCAGGGTGACCAGTCGAAACGCATGGCGCTCCTGTTCTGGACCTGCATGGGCCTCGTCTTCCTCATCAAGGGCCCCGTCGGCCCCATGGTCGCCGCCTATGCGGGCGTAGGCGCCTGGGTCTGGACACGGGCGGCGGGCGGCAAGGGCGGCGACTGGTGGCGCGTGCTGCTCTGGTGGCCCGGCCCGCTGATCTTCGTGGCGCTCGTCCTGCCCTGGTTCCTCTGGATACAGGCCGCCACCAGCGGCGAGTACATCAAGGGCGCCGTCGGCAAGGACCTCAAGGACAAGTTCACCGGAGCCTCCGAAGGCCATGGCGGCTGGGCCTTCTACCACCTGACCCATCTGCCCGCCTGGTTCTTCCCGGCCACGCTCCTCCTGGTGCCCGGATGTGCCGCCGCCTGGCAGCGCCTCAAGCCCCGGGGTGACCTTGGCTGGAAATGGCTGCGCGATTCAGCGGCGATCTCGGCCATCGTGTTCGCCTTCCTCCTGGTCCTCTTGTACGTCCTGCCCTTGCTGCCGCGGCCGGACGGCACGGGCCTTGCCGCATCCACCCTGAATTCGCTCGCCTCGCTGAAGACCCTTCCGGCCTATCCGGCCCTGCTGCTCGCCGCCTTCTGGTACATATCGGGCCGCGACGACTGGAAGGCGCGCTGGCCGATCGGCATTGACGGGCTGACGGACGAGACTCGCGCCATCCGCTTTCTCGTCGCCTGGGCGGGCCTGACCTTCATCTTCTTCGAACTGATGCCGACAAGGCTCAGCCACTATATCCTGCCGGCCTATCCGGCCATGGGCCTGCTTTGCGGCTATGCGGCCGTGCAGCTGATGGAAGGCGCGCGCATGCCCGTCAGCCGCTGGATCTCGCTCACCCTGTTTGCCATCGGCGCGATTGCCCTGCTCGCCGCCTCGTTTCCAGGTGTGGCCGTGTACTTCATGGAAGAGACGGCAGGTGATTTCACCACGGCCGCCGCCAGCCAGGTGCTCGAATCCTGGACCGCCTATCGCAGCTTTCCGCTTTGGCTCTGGTGGATCGGCTTTGCCCTGTCAGGCCTCGCCATCATCGAGTTTGCCCGCCGCCATGACGGCCTCGCCATCCTGTTTGCGATTGCCGCCAGCCTCGCGATCGGCTGGCACATCCGCATCTACATGCTGCCGAGCCAGGTCTGGATGCAGCCAACCGAGACCGCCCGCGCCGCGCTGGAAGAGGTCTGCGGCGTCCCGGGCGAGGATGCCGAGTGCAACACGACTGCCCCGCAGCGCATCCTCGCCCTCGGCTATGCCGAACCGAGCTATATCCTCACCCTCGGCACCCAGAACCTGCACCCGCCGGAAACACCGCTCGACCTGCCCGCCGAGCCGTCAGCCTACCCGGTCGTCTACCTCGTCAATTTCGAGGACCGCAAGGCCGAGCCGCCCATCGTGGAAGAAGTCGCCAGCCTGCGCGCCCAGGCCGAAAGCATGGGCCTCTGCGTCACCGAGTCCGAGCCCTACTATGCGCTCAACTATTCGAACGGCGACCCGGTCAATTTCCGCGCCATCCGCTTCGATATGGGCGGGTGTCCGGGCACCGGGCCGGATCAGTGATTTACAGTCCGGCACCGTCCGCCTAGCTTCTCTCCAAAATGGAGAGACAAGATGAACATGAAATCACTGGCCCTGGCTGCCTCCGTCCTTGTGCTTAGTGCAGCGCCAGCGCTTGCAGATGAAGCGCTCCGCGCAGACATTGCCGCGGATTATGACACCCATCTCGGCGCGCTGTTCACCTATTTCCACACCAACCCGGAACTCTCCTTTCGCGAAACCGGTACGGCGAAGATTCTGGCCAGGGAAATCCGCGCCTTCGGCTTTGATGTGACAGAAGGCGTTGGCGGCACCGGCATTGTCGCGGTGATGAAGAATGGCGACGGCCCGACCGTCCTGATGCGCGCCGACATGGACGGCCTGCCGCTGAAGGAAGACAGCGGGCTCTCCTATGCCTCCACGGCCACGCAGGTCGATATTGACGGCGTGGAAAAGCCCGTCATGCATGCCTGCGGCCACGATGTGCACATCACCTCACTGGTCGGCGCGGCGAAGCAACTGGCGGCCCGCAAGGGCGAATGGTCAGGCACACTGGTCCTGGTTGGCCAGCCTGCCGAGGAGCGCATTGGCGGCGCCCATGCCATGATGGATGACGGCCTCTATACCCGCTTCCCCAAGCCGGACTATGCCATTGCCTTCCATGTCGCGGCCGATGTCCCGACCGGACGCATCCAGGTGCCGCTCGATATCGTGGCGTCCAGTTCCGACAGTGTGGACATTCTCGTTCATGGCGTTGGCACGCACGGCGCCTATCCGCACATGGGTATCGACCCGGTCCTCATTGCCTCGCAGATCGTTGTCTCGCTGCAGTCGGTCGTTTCGCGGTCGATTGCTCCGCTTGATCCCGGCGTCATCACCGTTGGCGCCTTCCATGGCGGCGCCAAACACAACATCATCGGTGACAAGGTCGAGATGCAGCTGACGGTTCGCTCCGATCATCCGGACGTGCGCACGCAATTGCTTGACGGCATCGACCGGGTCGCCCGGGGCGTTGCCATTTCCATGGGCGTTCCGGAAGACCTGATGCCGGAGGTCGTCCGCTCAGAGACCGAATCGACACCGCCCACGATCAATGATGCCGATACGGCCCGGCGCCTGCGGGATGTCTTCGTGGCCGCGCTGCCGGAAGGTACGCTGTTTGACCAGCCGCGCGACGGCATGGGCGCAGAAGACTTTGCCTATTTCGTTGCACCTGAAACCGGTGTCAAAGGCGTCTATTTCAGCGTCGGCGGCACACCGGAAGCAGATGTGGCAACAGCACCGTCCCACCATTCGCCCTTCTTCAAGATCGACCCGCAACCTTCCGTCACGCTGGGAACCGAGGCGATGGTTCTGGGCGCAATGGCCCTTATGAAGCCGGTCAGCTAGAAGCTGTAGTCCAGCCGCACGCCGTAAGTGCGCGGGTCTGACCGGAACGTGTTGTAGCCGATGAAGCCATAGCCGGAGAGGGCATAATCCTCATCGGTCAGGTTGCGCCCCCACACGGTCAGGCTGAGGCCTGTATCCGTGAACGTGAAGACCGCCTCGGCCTGCAATGTCGTGAACCCGGCCTGCATCCGCGTCTCGAGGCCTTCCGGGTCGAGATAATAGTCGCCGCGATACTTGGCATGCGCCGCAAGGCTCGCGTCCACGCCCCGTGTCATCGCGAAAGCATAGCGCCCGCCCAGCGTGGCCGACACATCCGGCGCGAAGGGCAGGGGATTGCCGTCGAATTTTGCGGCATTGCCGCCAATATCGGTCACCTGATCGATCCCGGTGTCGAGCAGGGTCAGCCCGGCATTCAGCGTCAGGCCGCTGGCCGGCTGCCATGTCACCTCCCCCTCGGCGCCATGCACGGTCGCGGCATCAAGGTTCGACAGCGAGTTGGACGTGATGCTCGAACCGTCCGGCAAGGGGAAGTTCACGAAAATCCGTGCCTGCGGCGCATCGTAATCCTGCCAGAAGGCGGCAAGGCTCCAGCTCAGCGTATCCGTCGCCCGCGCCTTGTAGCCAAGCTCGTACGCCGTCACCGATTCCGCATCGAACAGGCCTTCGCTCGCAAAATGGGTCGCATTGTTCTGGACTTCGCCATTGAAGCCGCCCGACTTGTAGCTGTCTGAAACGGACGCATAGGCCATGCCCGGACCCATGTCATAGGACAGCGCCGCATTGCCGCTGAGACGCGTTTCGTCAATCGCGTTCGATCCGAAGGCAAGGCCCAGCCCGCCGACATTATTGTAGCCCACAATGCCGTCATCGAACACATGCCGCCCGCCGCCATGCCCTTCGATACGCTCGTCGGTCACGCGCAGGCCCAGCGTGGCCGTCAGGCGCTCCGTCAGGTCGAATTCATTATGCGTGAAGGCGGCCAGCGCCGTGCGCGACTGGTTGATGTCGGTCACCAGAGACATCGCCGTTCCGGGCGATACAGGCGCCGGGCCCGCGCGGCTTCCCGCGCCGACATAGGGGCATGTGCCCAGCAATGTGTCCTGGTCCAGCACGCCGCACCAGATCGTATAGGTCTGGCTGAAATCATCGGCCGATGCGCTGAGGCCCACCAGCGTATGGCCTCCGCTCCAGTCCGTCTGCAGGCGGAACTCCTGCGAATACTGGCGGAACGCACGGTCATAGGCGAGGTTTGCGTTCAGGCCGGGATTACCGAACAGGGCGACGGCGCCGTCAAAGTCAAAACCGTACTGCTGGCCATAACCTTCAAAGGCCGTCAGCGAGGCAAACTCCCAGCGCCCCAGCGCGCGGCTATATTCGGCTGACGCGCCATAGAAGGCATTATCCGTGTCCTGCAGGCCATCGCCCGCAACGGCGATCTCGTGGTTGCCAAGGGCTAGGCTGTCATTGCGCGGCGCGGCATTGACGCCATTTTCTTCCTCGTAATGCGTACGCACCAGCAATTCCCCGCCGCCCGCATTCTCCCAGAGCAGGCCGAGGCGCAGGCCGAATTCGTCGCGCACGCCGCCCGCGTCGACCGGGCCGGCCGTATTGTCCAGCGCCGCATCGCGCGAAAGATACCGCCCGGCAAGGCGGTAGCTGAGGCCGTTACCCGGCGCGGTCCCATAGGCGCCGCCAAGGTCCACGCGGCCGAGATTGCCATAGCCGGCCCGCACATAGCGGCTCTGGCCCTCGCCCGGCCGGACCGAAATGAAATTGATCGCGCCGCCAGAGGCATTGCGGCCATACAGCGTGCCCTGCGGGCCCTTCAGCACCTCGATCCGCTCCAGGTCGTACAGCATCAGGCCGGTCTGGACGTTGGTCGCGAGATAGACGCCATCGGCATAGACGGCCGCCGCCGTCGGCGTCAGCGCCTGATGGTCCACCGCGCCGATGCCGCGGATCTGGAAGGCCACCTGCGTGCCATTGGCCACCGCCGCATCGACGCCGGTCAGCAGGTCGGTCACATCCTCTGCCCCCAGATAGGCATCCGTCAGCCGCAGCGCATCGGCCCCGATAACGCTGACCGACATGGGAATGTCAGCCAATGGCGTAGCGCTGGGCGTAGCGGTCGTCACAACCGGGTCCAGGCGCCGCGCCGGGTCGCTGGGCTCAGCGGCGGCGGGGGCAAAAATTGAGGCAAGGAGAAGCGAGGCGGGGAGGGCGTGAAACGGTTTCATCCGCCGCGCTTAGGCGACCTGAGAATCCTTTGCAACCGTTGCAAATGTTACGGTTCTCATGACGCTGCAGTCACCGTTTTGGTGACGCTGCAGTCATGTTTTCAGGGCCGCAACCCGTGGGTGACGCAGCGCTAGCGCGGCGCGCGCTTGGCCAGGATGCGCTGCAGCGTCCGGCGGTGCATGTTGAGGCGGCGGGCCGTCTCGGAGACATTGTGATTGCACAGCTCATAGACGCGCTGGATGTGTTCCCAGCGCACCCGGTCGGCCGACATCGGGTTTTCCGGTGGCGCAGGCTTCTCGTCCTTCGTGGCGGTGAGCGCGCGAATGATATCGTCCACATCGGCGGGTTTCGACAGATAGTCGACCGCGCCGGCCTTGACTGCGGCAACCGCCGTCGCGATGGCGCCATAACCGGTCAGGATCACGGCGCGGGCCTCCGGGCGGTGCTTTTGCAGCACATCGACCACGTCCAGCCCGCTGCCATCTTCAAGGCGCAGGTCCAGCACGGCAAAGGCCGGCGGGTTCAGGCGGGCAATATCCTTGCCTTCGCTGACGGTTGAAACGGCTGACACAACAAAGCCGCGCTGGGCCAGCGCGCGGGCCAGGCGCTGAACAAAGGGGCCGTCATCGTCCATGACGAGACAGGTGCGGTCCTCCACGTCCTTGAGGCTTTCGTGCACGTTTACAGACACCGGGCGGTCCATGTCCGCATTCCTTCTAGTGATTCCAGAGCAATATAGGTCTTTTGCACGCGCTAGGCCAATTTAGAAGCCTCTAGCGCTGCACGTGGCCAAAGGGCCTGCACAACGGCGCCGCGCTTGGGGGGTGTGCGGTTGCGCGTGGCGATGCGTCCGCCGGTGCGTTCGATCAGGGTTTTGGCGATGAAAAAGCCCAGCCCCATGTCGCCGCCGCCGAGTTGCGCCTCGCTGCGCTGCGAGACATAGGGCTCGCCGAGCTTGGGCATGACCTCGGCGGCAAAGCCCGGGCCGTCATCGGTGATCGTGATCAGGATCTGGTCGTCAGTCCAGGAGGCAACGGCCGTCACCCGCGTATCGGCAAAGCTTACGGCATTCTCGATGAAGGCGCCCAGCGCGTGCAGGATTTCGGGGCTGCGGTTCAGCACGGGCGCCTTGGGTTCGCCCCGCTCGCCGGGACCGGCCCGCACGACCAGTTCCACGCCCAGCCCCTTGAACGGGGCCGCCGATTCCTCGACCAGCGCATCCAGCGGCATCAGGGCGTGCACAATGTCAGTCGCCTCGCGGGCCTCGCGGATGGTCGCCAGGATGGCGCGGCACCGGTCGGCCTGTTCGGCGATCAGGTTCACGTCCTCGAAATGCGGATGGTCAGGGCCGATTTCCGACAGGAGTTCCTTGGACACGAGGTGAATGGTGGCAAGCGGTGTGCCCAGTTCGTGCGTCGTCATGGCCGACATGGCGCCCAGCGCCGACAGTTTTTGCTCACGGGCCATCACCACGCTGGCCGCATCGAGGGCCCGCACGAGGCGTGCTTCGTCCTGGCTCACCCGTACCGCTGACAGGGAGAAGAACACAACGCCGACCGCAAGCGCGGTAAACTGGCCCCACTGGAACAGCGGCGGCAGGCTGATCACTTCGCCGCCCGCCCAGGGCAGGGGCATGGTGAACAGGGACATGGCGGCGGCCGATGCGAGCGCCAGTGCGGCGATCATCGTGGCGCGCGCCTGCGACACCGACAGGGCCGCCACGGTCACAGGCGCCAGCAGCAGCAGCAGGAAGGGGTTTGACAGGCCGCCCGTCACGGTGATCAGCGCGGCCAGCTGCAATGTGTCAAAGGCCAGCTGCAGGCTCGCTTCCCACCCCCGCGTCAGGCGCTGGCTCTGGAAGGCAAAGGCCAGGAACACGTTGAGCCAGGCGGACGCGGCGATGATCGCCAGACACAGGGCCAGCGGCACTTCGAACCCCATGACAAAGGCCACGAACAGGACCGCCGCCGTCTGACCCGCCACGGCCAGCCAGCGCAGCGTGATGAAGGTACGCAGCCGCGTCCGGCCCAGCGCCGATTGCGCCGACCCCAGTCCTTCGGGCGCCAGCGTGAAAACGGCGTCGTCCAGCCCGTAACGGGAATCTCGGGTGATATCATCCATGCCCTGCTTATGCGGCAGCGTGACGCTTGCGCCAAGCGGGCTGATGGCGGCATATCGCGGCCATGACCCTCCCTTACCGCACCCTTGCTGCCGCGCTTGGCGTCCTTGCCGCCACCGCCTGCACCCCCTCCGACACCACGTCCGCACCCGCCAAGGCCCGGTCCGGCGGGGCGCAATCGGGTTGCCTCAGCCGGTCATACCCGGAGATTGGCGGGCCCATCTCGCTCGTCAACGACAAGGGCGAAGCGGTTACTGAGGACAATTTCAAGGGCCGCCCGGCCTTGATTTATTTCGGTTTTACCTATTGCCCGGATGTCTGCCCGATGACGCTGGTCAGCGTGGCGCGCGCCTACAAGATGCTGCCCGACGGCCTGGAACCGCCGCAAACACTGCTGATCTCGGTCGATCCCGAGCGCGACACGCCCGAAACCCTCGCGCAATACGTCACAACGGCTGCGTTTCCCGAGAATCTGGTTGGCCTGACCGGCACCAAGGAACAGGTCCGTGCAGCCGCCGATTCCTTCATCGCCGACTATTCGCGCATCGACGATGACAGCAGCTCAGCCGGCTACACGATGGACCATACGAGCCTGCTCTACCTGATGGACGAGGACTGGAAGCTGAAGACCTTCTTCACCCACGAGGACACGAGCGAAACCATCGCCGCGTGCCTCGCCGAGGTGCTGGAAGACTAGGCAGGGCCCCGTCCGGCGGACAGGGCCCCACAAGGACTATGCGAACAGGCTGGCCGCAAAGAAGGCAAAGAACCCGCCGATCAGGAACGCCGCAAGGCTGATCCACCAGACAATCCAGCTCATGCGCCGGGCCCGCGTGCAGGCCCGCGCGGCGGCCGGATCTATCGGGCAGGGCAAAGAGCGGGCATGCCACTGCGATGCTCCGGAGAGCGCGATCATTGTGCCCGCGATCCCGAACACGAGCGCCTTGTTCCTGCCGAGCCAGGTGATCTGCGGCACGGCTTCAATTAGTCCGGCCATGACCGCGCCAGCCCCCAGGCTCACCAGCAGGGCGGGCAGGGCGCAGCAGACCAGCGTCCCGGTCGAGGTGAACAGGGAGAGAAAGGCCGGCAGCGTGCTTGGCGACCGGATATCTTCGCTCATACGCCACCTGCGCGCTTGATTTCCACGAGCGCGTAGCCGGACTTGCGAATCAGCTCGCCGACAGTTTCGTCATCAAGCGTCTGGCCCTTCTTCATGCCGAGTACGACTTCGCCCTTGTCAAGGTCGACCTTGACGGTCTCCACGGCAGCCTGCTTGCCGAAGACTTTCCGGATCGACTGGGCGCAGAAATCGCAGACCAGGCCGTTGACTCTGGCGGTGACGGTTTCGCCTGAAGCGGCAGGCGGGGCCTCTTCTTGCGCCGCCGGGGCCGGTCGAACGGCGTCGGCATGCGCGGAATGGTCCATGGCGGAATGGTCCATCGTAGAATGGTCCATAGGGGCCGGTTCCGCCGTCTCCTGCGCTAAGGCTGGTGCAGCGAGCAGGCAGAGGGCGAGGGACGAGAGAGCAATCGTGACTGTTTTCATGGGTATATTCCTTTTGGGTTCAGAACCGGATGATCCAGTTCGCAAGCAATTCTTCTGTTTCTACGGTGTAGCCGAGCTCGACCATCTGGACGCCCTTGAAGAACCGTATCAGGGGGGTGGTCGTGACGGGCTCGGCTGCGTCCGGCTGGTTATCCACCTGCAGCATCAGCCAGGTGTGGAGATCGCCATAGTCGCCGATATACGGCGCGACACCGATGCGCCCGCTATGGCTGACACTCTGATTGCCGGGAAAGTCCGTGGCGCGCGTCTCGAAGGACGTGAACCATCGGCGGGTTTCCCAGTCAGCGGCGAAACCGGCAATTCCGGCCAGTTCCGGTCCGGCGCTGCCGAACGGATCTGCCTGTCCTGCGGCCAGTTTCAGGTAGAGATTGCCCTGGCTGGAAGGGCCGTTCCATCGCTTCAGAAGGCGATTGTACTGAATGCCGGTGAACTGGATATCGTCAGCCCAGTTCCGCTCGGTATAAAGGCCAACGGAATCGAAGGCTGTGGGTGAATAGTGGATGTGCAGTGAGGAATAATCCCCATTGTTCATCTGCATGGCTGTCCAGCCGCCCGCATAGGAAACGGGCCTGGCCTCGGCAACCGGCGCAAGGATGGCCCATGCAAGGCAGGCCGCGGCAGGCGCGGCGTATGAAATGAAGGTCAATACCTTCTCCTCTGTTTCGGATTGATCCTGGGTCTACAAGAACAGGATCAGGCCCGCGGAGGTGGCGGTTCCGGAACAGACGGGTAGGAGGTGGCCGACTCGCCAAGGGGCTTGTCGAACAGGGGCGGGTAGGGCGCAGTCAGGCCGCCGGGGTGCGGCGCGCCGGGCAGGGACGCGACAATGGCGGGGCAGCAGCAGGCGGTCATCCCGGGCATGTCCGTGCTGTCGGCTGGCACCGGGTCAGTGTCATGCATTGCGCCCATGTCGCAATCATCTTGCATGGTCATCGCGCCGTGATGGGACATTTGCATGCCGGCGGAACGGCATTCGTCCTGCGCTGCGGCCGCAACGCCTGACGCCAGCAGCCAGAGGCTCAGGCAGAGGATGAAGAGTCTGGAAACCATTCAGCTTCCTCTATCGCCGCGGACGCGTGGCGGGTCAATTCACGAAGGCTTGACCTATTCAGCCGTCCAGCCGCCATCAATGGACAATTCCGCGCCATTGATCTGGTCAGCGTCCGTCGAGCAGAGGAAGGCGGCAAAGCCGGCAATCTGCTCGACGGTCACGAATTCCTTGGTCGGCTGGGCTTTCAGGATCACGTCCTCGATCACCTGGTCGCGCGTCAATCCCCGCGCCTTGGCCGTATCGGCAATCTGTCCATCGACGAGAGGTGTGTGGACATAGCCGGGGCAGATCAGGTTGCAGCGCACGCCATGCTTTGCCCCTTCAAGGGCGGTCACCTTGGTGAGGCCTGCGAGGCCGTGCTTGGCGGTGACATAGGCAGACTTGTACGGCGAGGCGACCTTGGCATGCGCGCTGCCCATATTGATGATGCGGCCCCAGCCCTTTGCCTTCATGCCTGGCAGGGCCATGCGGGTCGTGTGGAAGGCGGCCGTCAGGTTGAGGGCGATGATGAGATCCCATTTTGCAACCGGAAATTCCTCAATCGGTGCAACATGCTGCACGCCGGCATTGTTCACCAGAATGTCCACGCCGCCAAAATCGCGCGCTGCATAGTGCATCATGCCTTCAATCGCATCCGGATGGGTGAGATCGGCCCCGGAATACCCGGCCTTGACGCCAAATTCCTTTGCCAGCCCCGCGCGCTCTGCCTCGATCGCCGCTTCCTCACCAAAGCCATTCAGGATGATATTGCACCCCTGGCGCGCAAGGCGGGTTGCAATCGCTTTCCCGATCCCGCTCGTCGAGCCGGTGACGAGTGCAGTTTTTCCGCTTGGCATGATGATGTCTCCTTGAGGCGCAGGCGCGCTCTGTTTAGGGATAGTGGCGGCCTCGGGAGGGCCATCGCGAATATGTGTTCAGGATAGGTTGGTTCAATGGACGGTGAAATCGGTGCTTTTGTTGAGGCGTTTCCGCGCTTCCTGCTCTGGACGACTTCTGCCGGAGTCATGCTGCTGGTCGCAAGCACTATCTATGTCTTGTTGACGCCCTGGAAGGAACTTGCCCTCGTCAAGGGCGGCAATGCCTCGGCGGGGCTCGCCCTGGCCGGCGCGATTGCCGGGCTGGCGATTCCGATTGCCTCGACCCTGGCCTCGAGCGTGTCGCTGCTGGATCTGCTCATCTGGGGCGTCATCGCGCTGTTGCTGCAATTGATCGTGTACCGATTGGTCGATGTCGTGCTGCGTGACATTCCCCAGCGTATCGAGCAGGATCAGGCGGGTGCCGCCATCGTGCTGATCGCAGCAAAACTCTCGTCCGCGATCATTCTGGCTGCCGGATTGTGGGATCCTGCGCTACAACGGTTTTAATTAGAGGAGGCTCCTGCGCAGATGAGGTCGTTTGATTGGGCACTGTACCTCCTGGTTTTCTGCGTCATTGTCGGGACGCTGTTTGCCAATGAACGCAATGCCGACGCGCCTGAGCCGCCCCCGACCGTTTTCGAGTCCGACGGCCCGACCCTGCCGCCGCCATCTATTCTGGACGAACAGATCCTCGTGCAGGTCGACGCGCCGAAGGATGGCATCGGCACGGCCTTTGCCATCAACAATAATGGCGACTGGATAACGGCCCGGCATGTGGTTGACGGCTGCAACAGCGTCGGCCTTCTGGTCGCTCCGGACCAGTATGTGCCGGTTGAGCGTGTCACAGTTGATCCCGACAGCGATCTTGCGCTGATTTCGACCGGCCGCAGCCCCAGTTCCGTCAAGCTCGCCCTCGGCAAACCCTTGCGGGTCGGCGACGAGGGCTACCATGTCGGCTATCCGCAGGGGCGGCCGGGCGAGGTGGCGACCAAGCTGCTGTCGCGGTCCAAACTGATCACGCGGGGGCGCCGCGATGGCGCTGAACCCATCCTGGCCTGGGCCGAAATAGGCCGCACGCAGGGCCTGACGGGCACGCTTGGCGGTATTTCGGGCGGCCCGGTCTTCGACAAGGATGGCGGCGTGCGCGGCGTGATCGTTGCCGAAAGCCCCCGGCGCGGCCGCATCTACACGGCGGCGCCATCCTCGGTCGAGGCGTTCCTGACCAGCCTTGACGTTTCGACGGTCGACGGACCGCAGGAAAGTTTCTCCGTGCATACTTACGGGCCGCAATCGGACAATGCCCGCCGCAGGCTGCAGGTGGTCAAGGTCGCCTGCCAGGTGCGGCCATGACCGATTTTGCCAGCCGCCTCACCCTTGCATCGCGCACGCTGGGACCGCTCTGCGTCGGCATCGATCCCCACCCCGGACGGGTTCCGGCCCTGTTTGGCGGCGATACGCCTGACGGTCTCGCCAGCTGGGGGGAGGCGATCATTTCGCAGGTTGCCGGACGCGCCTGCGTGATCAAGCCGCAAGTCGGGCTGTTCGAGCGGCTCGGCCCCGATGGCATGCGTGCCTTCCAGCGGGTTTGCGAGGCCGGCAAGGCGGCCGGACTGATCGTGATTGCGGATGCCAAGCGCGGCGATATCGGTTCCACCGCCGAAGGCTATGCGCAGGCCTATCTCGGCAAGGGCGCGCCCTTTGCCTGCGATGCGGTGACCGTCAATCCCTATATGGGCGTGGACACGCTGGAGCCCTTTCTGGCTGCAGCCGAAGCCAACGGCAAAGGCGTTGTCGTGCTCGCCCGCACATCCAATCCCGGCGCGGCGGACTTCCAGACGCGCGACATGGGCGGCGCGCCGCTTTATGCGCGCGTGGTTGAGGCCCTGCAGCCGGCGATTGCGCGGCTTGAGGGCGAAAGCGGCTGGTCGAGCCTCATGCTGGTCGCAGGGGCGACCGGGCCGGACGAGGCGCGCGCCCTGCGGAAGCTGGCGCCGAGCTGCCTGTTTCTCGTGCCCGGCTATGGCACGCAGGGAAGCGGCGCACAGGATGCGCTGGCCGGCTTTGTCCGTCGCGGAAACCATCTGGAAGGCGGCGTCGTCAACGCGGCGAGGTCAGTGAATTTCCCTCCGGGCGCCGCTGAGGCAAGGGACCTGGCTGAATGGCAGTCCGCTATCGCCGGCGCCATTGACAGCGCGCAGGCTGACCTGACCGCATTGAGTGGCGTTGCAGAGACCGCCAGCAGCTAACCCAGCGACATCTCTCGACAAATGCAGCTTAGGGTCTAGCATCCCGTTTCAAATCAACAGGCGGCGAAAGACCGTTCCAGACAAACCGAGGGGAGACATCAGGCCATGACTCATTGGCGATCATTCATCATGGCGGGCAGCGCACTGGCCCTGCTCGCGGGCTGCGCCCCGAAAGAAAAGGCAGAGGTGGCCGACAAGCCGGTCGAAACCGCGTTCGCGGCAGTTGATACCGACCGCATCAGGACGGCGAGCGGCGGGGCCGAATGGCTCACTTATGGCGGCACCTATGACGAGCAGCGCTATTCGACCCTGACCGGCATCAATACCGAAAACGTGGGCCGCCTCGGCGTGGCCTGGACCCATGACCTTGCAACGAACCGCGGCGTCGAGGCGACGCCCATCGTTGTCGATGGTGTCATGTATGTCACGTCGGCCTGGTCGGTTGTCTACGCGCTGGATGCCAAAACGGGCGATCCCTTGTGGACCTACGATCCCGACGTGGACCGCGCCGTTGGCGTGAAGGCCTGTTGCGATGTCGTCAACCGGGGCGTCGCGGTGCTGGATGGCAAGGTCTATGTCGGCGTCATCGATGGCCGCCTCGAAGCGCTCGACGCCAAAACCGGCACGCGCGTGTGGAGCACGGTCACCGTTGACCAGGCCAAGCCCTATACGATCACGGGCGCGCCCCGCGTTGTGAATGGCAAGGTCCTGATCGGCAATGGCGGCGCCGAACTCGGCGTGCGCGGCTACCTGACGGCCTATGATGCGCAGACCGGCAAGAAGCTCTGGCGTTTCTACACGGTGCCCAATCCCAAGAAGCAGCCCGACCTTGAAGTGTCCGACAGCGCCTTTGAAGCCATCGGCAACGTCACCTGGGGTGATGAAGGCGCATGGGTGACAGATGGCGGCGGCGGCACGGTCTGGGATTCGATCGTGTATGATACGGTGAATGACCAGATCATCTTCGGTGTCGGCAATGGTTCGCCGTGGAACCGGACCTTCCGCGACCCGTCCGGCGGCGATAACCTGTTCCTGTCATCCATCGTGGCGGTTGATGCCAGTACAGGCGCGTACAAGTGGCACTTCCAGACGACGCCCGGCGACAACTGGGACTATACCGCCACGCAGTCGATCATACTTGCGGACCTGCCGCTCGGCGAAGATGGTGCCCCGCGCCGTGTCGCCATGCAGGCGCCCAAGAACGGCTTCTTCTATGTCCTCGATGCGGCCACCGGCGAATTCCTGTCAGGCGATGCCTTTGTGCCGATGAACTGGGCGACCGGTCTCGACGAGACTGGCCGGCCGATCGAAGTAGCCGCGGCACGCTATGGCAAGGAGCCATACCAGCAGCTGCCCGGGCCACTCGGCGCGCATAACTGGCAACCGATGGCCTACAGCCCGGACACAAAGCTCGCCTATATCCCGGCGCAGGAAATCCCGCAGGCCTATGTCGAGGACCCGCGCTTTGTTTCCAAGGCAGTGGGCTGGAATACCGGCGCCGACTTCTCGGCCGGCATCCCGCCCATTGCTCCGCCTGACGTGGCCAAATTCCTCCGCTCGACCCTCAAGGGCCGGCTGATCGCCTGGGATCCGGTCAAGCAGGAGCCTCGCTGGACGGTGGAGCATGAGAATGCATGGAATGGCGGCGTCCTGACAACGGCCGGCAATCTCGTCTTCCAGGGCAAGCTGAACGGCGACTTTGTCGCCTACAATGCGGAAACCGGCGAAAAACTGTGGAGCCAGAACGTGAAGTCCGGTGCGGCTTCGGGGCCGGGCACCTATTCGATTGAGGGTGAGCAATATGTCACCATCACGACCGGCTGGGGCAGCGCATTCGCACTGACGGCCGGGTATGCCTATGACGACAAGGTGCCTTCGACCGTCGGCAAGGTCGTCACGTTCAAGGTTGGCGGCACCGGCCTGATTGCCGACGCCGAGTTCGCGCCGATTGACAGGACCGTGAAAGCCGAAGCGTTCGGTGACGAGGCGATGATCGCCCAGGGCGCCATTGCCTTCTCGCGCAACTGCATGGTGTGCCATGGCGCACTGGCGGCAAGTTCCGGCGTGCTGCCCGATCTGCGCTGGTCAGCCATCACGGGCAATGCCGAAGCCTGGAAAGGGGTTGTCCTCGACGGCAACCTGGCGGCCAACGGCATGGTGTCCTTTGCCGAATTCGTCAGCCCTGAAGAGTCGGAGGCCATTCGCGCCTATGTTCTTGCGCAGGGCCACGCCATGACAGCTGGTGACGGCGGCGAAGAATAGGCTCATCATGGCCTGCAAATGATGTGGCGCGTCCCCTTGGGGCGCGCTACACTTTTTTGATGCAGTTCCTGATCGGCATTCTTGGCATCCTTGTGGCTATCGGCATTTGGTCGTGGCGCTTGCGCATGGCGCGCGAAGGCGCGCGCGAAGCGGCCGAGCTCGCCCGGACAGCGGCCAACTTGCCGCGCCGCATGGCCTTCAAGTACAGGTCGGGGCGCAATGGTCTCGACCTGATCGACGATCCGCGCGAAGCGGCCGCCATCATGATGATGGAAGTGGCGCGGGCACGGGGCGGTCCGCTGACAGACCGGCAAAGCCACTCGATGATCGAGGAAATGATGGAGCATTTCCGCTTCACCAGGGCCGAGGCGGACGAACTGGTGGCGCATGCCGCCTGGGTGACGAACAAGGCGCCCCTGCCGCAGGAAACCATGCGCCGCCTCAGCCAGAAGATCGTTGGCGACCGCTACCTTGGCCCGAAGGAAGTGGTTGACCTGGACAGCATGCTGGTGGCCGTTTCCGAGGCGGAAGGCACACCGACGCGGGACCAGCTGTCCCTGCTGCAGATCTTTCGCGACCGCGCCGGCCTGAAGACATGAACCGGCCTTCGGTTGCGAAGTCGGGAAGCAGCCATTAGGGCAGGCGGATGACCGAGACACTTCCTGCTGCCTACCGCGCGCGCATTCGCAACGACAACTGGAACAATTATTCCGTGCTGCGCCACGGCGCGTTTGACGGCATGCTTGTGACGTCGAAGAATTCCGGCACGCACTGGCTGAAATACATGCTGGCGGTTGCGATTGCCGACACGCACGGTATCGAGCGCCCGAAATACTTTTCCGAAAATGCGGTGCGGCCCTATATCGGCTGGCCGAAGGACAAACCCGTTTTCCCGCAGATCCCCCGCCTCGCCTTCAGCCATACAATCCCTCACCGCCTTGTCGACTGGGGCTGGGCCCGGCGCCTGGCCGGCCTGCCGCCTTATGTGCTGGCCGTGCGCCATCCCATGGCGATCCTGGCGAGCCATCACGCCAAATGGGAATATGACATCCAGGTCGACTGGCTGACCTATCTGCAGGGCGACCCGGCCGGGAAGCAGTATCGCTGCGACATCTACTGGCTGGCGCGGTTCTGGAACCGCTGGGGCGATGTCCAGGCGGATGCGCCGGAGCTGATCCTCAATGTCCATTACGAGGACACGCTGAAGGATGCCCGCGCCGTGCTGAAAGCCGTGGCCGAGCACTGGTCGCTTGACCTGGCGCCGGATGCGATCGATGCGGCGCTGGCAGCGGGCACCAAGGAAGAAATGGCCAAGCATACCGATCCGGACGCCGAGCCGAACGTGCTGCAGAACCGCAAGACCTCGCTGGATGAGCTGTTCACGGGCCCGGCCATGGACCTTTACCGCAAGCAGGTGAGAGCCCTGTTCCGGCGCGATCTCGGTTACTACCTGCTCACGCCTCCGGCTTGAGATATCCGCTGGAGCGGCCTTCCGGGCCATACTTGATCCACCAGGGCTCTGCCTTGGCCTGTTCTTCAAGGACAAGGAATTTCGGGTCGTGCAGCACAGCGTCGGCATAGGCCTGAGACACGGGGCCAAGGGGCAGGTCATAGGTGCGGAAGCGGGTGACGACAGGGGTGTAGAAGGCGTCGGCGGCGCTCCATTCGCCGAACAGGAACGGCCCGTCCTGGCCAAAGCGGCCACGCAGTTCGCTCCAGAGGGCGTCGACCCTGGCGACATCGGCTGCCAGTGCGGGTGTCATCTCTGGCCGCGGGTGGCGTGCGCGGATGTCCATCGGGCAGAGACTGCGCAGCGCCTGAAAGCCGGCATGCATTTCCGAAACGGCCGCGCGGGCCACGGCGCGGGCGGCGGCCTCCAGCGGCCAGACCTGGCCGGGCCTTGCCCATTCGGCGATCCATTCGGTAATGGCGAGGCTTTCCCAGACCGTCAGGCCGTCCCAGATCAGGAGCGGCACTTTGGCGGTAGGGCTGATCTCCTTGAGCCTTGCCGACGTGTCCGGGAAGTCGAGCGGCACGATGATTTCTTCCACCGGCAGGCCGACATGGCGGGCGACGAGCAGGGGGCGGATCGACCAGCTGGAATAGTTCAGGTTTCCAAGGACGAGCTGTTTCATGCCGGTTTGCCGTCCCCGATCGACCAGCGCACTTCGTGGATTTTCACCTCACCGAACACACCTGCCTGCGTGTAGGGGTCCTGCGCGGAGAGGGCTCGTGCGGCGGCAAGGCTGTCTGCGGTGACGAGGAAGACCGACCCGATCATGGTTTCGCCATCCTCGGCCAGAAGCGGACCGGCCATGCGGATGGTGTCACCCAGGCTGACCGCCCATTCAAGATGGGCCGGGCGGGCCTTGGCGCGCAGCACGGCGCCGCCATCCGTCTTGTCCAGGCAGTGAAAGCAGAACAATGGCATGGGCGATCCTCGCGACTTGGTTGAGTGTGGGAATCGCTATGGCATATTGCTTGCGAACCGCCTAGGCCGAGACCATTCCGGCAGATATTCACTGAATGAATCATTGATCCTTCAGGAATTGGGAGTATGATTTTGGAATGAACGATATAACAGACACCCGCGAACAGATCCTGAACGCCGCCATGGAGCGGATCCATCACTATGGTTACGGCAAGACGACCATGTCCGAGATTGCCCGTGACTGCAGCATGTCTGCCGGCAATATCTATCGCTTCTTTGCCTCGAAGATCGACATTGCCGAAGCCATGGCGCGCAAGTTCAACGCCAAGGTTTTCGAGGACTATGCCGCCATTGCGCGCAAGAAAACATCAGCGTCTTCAAGGCTCCGCGAGTTTTTCGAGATGAGTCTCGAGCGGACCTACAGCGCCATTGAAGAGGATGCGAAAATCCTGGAAGTGGCCAATGTCCTCAAGCAGGAACGCCCGCTCTATTTCAATGAGCAGATGGCGCAGGAACGCGTCTACATGGTGCAGATCCTGAATGACGGCGTGCAGTCCGGCGAATTCCGCCCGCTCGACCGGCCCGAGGAAACGGCCGAATTCATGCAGTCGGCCTTGATGAAATTCCGCTTTCCGCAACTGTTCTCGGCCCTGTCCCTCCCGAAATTGCAGCGGGAGCTGGATGGCGTTCTCAACCTTCTCCTGGCGTCGCTTTCCTGCGGGGCCCGCACGCCGGACAGTTAACAAAAACTAAACGCTGAATAAAATCGAAATTGTTCATTGATTATTTTTTAGAGCCCGCTATATTGAGGTCATGGAAGACTATGGTGCCTTCCACTAGACCCGATACAGAGCCCTCAAATGACCCTCTCGAAAACTGAAGCCCGCCAATCACTGTATGCCCTGATGGCAGCCATCCCCTTCGCCGTTGCCATCTTCGCAGCCACGCTCGCCCTTGCTGAATTTGCAGTCTAGTGGCGCCTGATCAGGCCTTGGCGCCCTTGAGCCCCGTGGCATAGGCTGGATCCCGCGTCGCCGACGCTTCATCCAGCGGCCACCGGGGTCTCGCACCGGCGCCAAGGTCTCCCGCCCCGTTGACAAGGCCCGCAGCCATACGCTCGGCCCCGACAAGGGCAATCATCGCCGCATTGTCGGTGCAGTGTCGCAAGGGCGGCGCGATGAGCTTCCCCCCGCACGCTATCGCTTCCGTTTCGAGCGCCTTGCGAATGGCCTGGTTTGACGCCACGCCGCCTGCCACCACGAAACGGATGCTTTCCCCCTCACCCGGATCAAAGCCCTCAAGTGCGCGGCGCGCCTTGCCGCCCAGCACATCGCAGACGGCTGCCTGAAAACCGGCGCAGAGATCAGCGAGGCGCTGATCCGTCAGCGGCGCTTCGGCGGCGGCGCGGGCGACGGCTGTTTTGAGGCCTGCAAAACTCATGTCGAGGCCGGGCCGGTTCATCAGCGGGCGGGGGAAATTGAAAACATTCGGATCACCATTCCCTGCAAGCCGTTCCACCGCCGGGCCGCCCGGAAAGCCGAGGCCGAGCAGCTTGGCCGTCTTGTCGAAAGCTTCGCCGACAGCGTCGTCAATGGTCGAGCCGAGGCGTTTGTACCGGCCAAGGCCGCGCACCTCGAGGAACTGGCAATGGCCGCCGGAGACCAGCAGCAGGAGATAGGGAAAGGGGCAGTCGCCGCCGAGCCGGGGGCTGAGCGCATGGCCTTCAAGGTGGTTCACGGCGATGAAGGGCTTGCCCGCGGCCTGCGCAATGGCCTTGCCGGTCATCATGCCGACCAGCACGCCGCCGATCAGGCCGGGGCCGGATGTGGCGGCCACGCCGTCGAGCGCGTCATAGCCAATGCCCGCCTCGCGCATGGCGGCGGCGACCGTCCTGTCGGCAATCTCGGCATGGGCCCGCGCGGCAATCTCCGGCACGACGCCCTGATAGGGCGCATGTTCTTCCAGCTGCGTATGGATCACGTCCGACAGCAGCGTCGCGCGGCCGTTTTCAAGACGCAGCACGGCGGCGGCGGTTTCGTCGCAGGAGGATTCAATGCCGAGGATGGTGAGCGGGCGGGTCATCGGAGGGCATATAGCCCTGTCCGGCCCGTCGTAGAAGCACCGATGTCGGTGCGCATTCCGGGGCGCGAAAAAAAGTTTGTAAGAAATCTGCGGGCCGCCAGACTAAGCGCCTATGACACAGACACGGGATCAGGATGCGCACTACCGCGAAGCGGCCGAGGCCTTCGGCCCGGCGCTGCAGCGTCTGGCGCGCGCCACGGAAGCGAATGCCGAACGCCAGAGCCGACCTGTTGCAGGACATGCATGTCGCCCCCTGGCGCAGCCTGTCCCGGTTTGACGGCCGCTGCAGCCTCAGCACCTGGGTCTACAGGGTGGCGCACAATACAGCGGCGAGCCATGTGGACCGCGAGCGGCGGAGCAACACGGGCGCCGTCACGCTGGACGATGCCGGCGACCTGCCGTATGCCGAAAGCCTGTCTCACATCGTCGAGCGCAGCGACGCCCTGGACCGCCTGAATGGCTGGATCCGGGGGCTAAAAGCCGCTGACCGCCAGATCATGACGCTTTACCTGGAAGACCTGCCGGCCAGTGACATTGCGGAGATCGCCGGCCTGTCGCCCGGCGCGGTGGCGACCCGCATTCCCGCCTCAAACATCAATTATCGAAGGATTTTCAGGAGCAAACCCATGCCTGACCGCGATCCCCTGCAATCCCTGTGGAGCCAGCAACAAGAGGAGACATTTGCCATGTCCATGGCTGAAATACATGCGCGTGCAACCCGGTTCCAGTCCGGCATCCGCTCACGGAACCTGACCGATTATGCGGCGGGCCTGTTCGTCATCGGCGTTCTGGGCTGGGTGGCCTGGCAAGTACCGGAACCGGTCGTGCGGCTGGGCGCGGGGCTGATAATTGCCGGCACGGTCTATGTCATGTGGAAACTACATGTGCTGGCGAGCGCGTCCGCCCGGGCAGTGATTGACCAGGCCGTGAGCCTCGCCGATTTCCACCGCAGGGCGTTGCAGCGCCAACGCGACGCGCTGGCCACGGTCTGGCGCTGGTATCTTGCGCCCTTTGTGCCGGGCATACTGGTCTTTGTTGGCGGCACGTCGCTGGTGGCAGACATCGGATTGCCCCTGATGGCCCGCCTGACCAGTTTTGCCTTCAGCGCTGCCCTGGTGGCAGGCCTGTTCACGGCCATCGCCTGGCTCAATGCCCGCGCCCTGAAGCAGATCGACGCGCAGATTGCAGAACTGGAGCAATAGGCGCTTGCGTGGGGAGGGCCTCATCCTGAGCGACGTCGAAGGATGGGTCCGTGCGCCGATGATGTCTCGCCCGCACCCGCCCTTCGACTTCGCTCAGAGTGAGCGCTTGGGGGCTGCCTAGTCGTTATCCATCCTGAGCGCCGCCACGAACGCTTCCTGCGGGATTTCGACCTTGCCGAACTGGCGCATGCGCTGTTTGCCCTTCTTCTGTTTTTCCAGAAGCTTTTTCTTGCGGGTGGCGTCGCCGCCATAGCACTTGGCGGTGACGTCCTTGCGCATGGCCGAGATGGTTTCGCGGGCGACGACCCGGCCGCCAATGGCCGCCTGGATCGGGATCTTGAACATCTGGCGCGGGATCAGGTCTTTCAGGCGTTCGCACATCTGGCGGCCGCGGCTTTCGGCCCGGTCGCGGTGGACCAGCATCGCGAGCGCGTCGACGGGTTCCTCGTTGACGAGGATCTGCAGCTTCACAAGGTTCTCGGCGCGGTGGCCGACGATCTCATAGTCGAAGCTGGCATAGCCACGGCTGATGGATTTGAGGCGGTCGTAGAAGTCGAACACGACCTCGTTGAGCGGCAGCTCGTATTTCACCATGGCCCTGCCCCCGACATAGGAAAGCTCTTTCTGCACGCCGCGGCGGTCCTGGCAGAGTTTCAGGATGGCGCCGAGATATTCGTCGGGCGTATAGATCGTGGCATTGATCCAGGGTTCGCGGATCTCGGCGACCTTGACGACATCCGGCATGTCGGCCGGATTGTGCAGCTCGATCTCGGTGCCGTCGGTCATCGTGATCTCGTAGACCACGCTCGGCGCAGTGGCGATCAGGTCGAGGTCGAACTCGCGGCTGAGGCGTTCCTGGATGATTTCGAGGTGGAGGAGGCCGAGGAAACCGCAGCGGAAGCCCATGCCGAGCGCGGCGGAGGTTTCCATCTCCCAGGTGAAACTGGCATCGTTGAGGCGCAGCTTGCCCATGGCGGCGCGCAGGTCGTCAAAGTCACCGGCATCCATCGGGAACAGGCCGCAGAAGACGACCGGCTGGACTTCCTTGTAGCCCGGCAGGGCCTTGTCGCAGGGGCGCTTGTCCTCGGTGATCGTGTCGCCGACAGCGGTTTCGCCGACTTCCTTGATCGAGGCGACAAAATAGCCGACTTCGCCGGGGCCTAGGGCATCGGTTTCGGTGAGTTTTGGATTGAATGTGCCGATCTTGTCGATCTCGTAGACGCCGCCGGTGCGCATCATGCGGATCGATTGCTTCGGCCTGAGGACGCCGTCATGGATGCGCACGATGACGACCACGCCGAGATAGGGGTCGTAATAGGCGTCGACGAGGGCGGCCTTGAGGGGTTTGGAGGCGTCGCCGTCGCGCGGGGGCGGCAGGCGCTTGACGATGGCTTCGAGCACGTCGGGAATGCCGAAACCGGTCTTGGCCGAGGTTTCCACCGCATCGGAGGCATCGAGGCCGATGACATCCTCGATCTGGTCCTTGACGCGCTGGACGTCAGCAGCGGGCAGGTCGACCTTGTTGAGGACGGGGACAATCTCGTGGTTCTGGTCGATGGCCTGGTAGACGTTGGCCAGTGTCTGGGCCTCGACACCCTGTGAGGCATCGACGATCAGCAGCGAGCCTTCACAGGCGGCGAGGCAGCGGCTGACTTCATAGGCAAAGTCGACATGGCCGGGCGTGTCCATGAGGTTCAGCTCATAGGTCTCGCCATCCTGCGCCGTATAGGACAGGCGCACCGTCTGTGCCTTGATGGTGATGCCGCGTTCTTTCTCGATATCCATCGTGTCGAGCACCTGGGCGCTCATTTCACGGTCGGTCAGGCCGCCGCAGGCCTGGATCAGGCGGTCGGCAAGCGTCGACTTGCCATGGTCGATATGGGCAATGATCGAGAAATTACGGATTTTGTCGCGTGGGGTCATGGGGCGCATATAGCGGCGCTTGGCACGCACGGGAAGTGGGCTTGGGCGGCATGCCGGAACAGCCGCCGCCACACGCATCGCAGCCGTTACTGGCATTTCGCCTTGAAGCTGCCACATGGTTCACGCAAACAGATGACGGGCGAAGGTGTTAATGGGGGCGAATCGTGGGATTTATGTCCAATGAGCACTGATACGACGGGCCGGTCATCGTCCAACCTACAAGTCCTGTCCGGCCAGCCGGAGCTGAGGCCTACCCAGATTCACGACGATAACGAGAAGATGCCGGCATTGCCGGGCGAACCGGCGCAGGTTCTCGAGCGCCAGTTCGCGCGCCGCATGGAAGCGGTTGAAACCCGCTGGAGCCCGCGGCAGGACAGTTTGCGAGCCCAGCTTGAGCACACGAATGAGATCTGGGACGACATCCAGGCCTCCGAACAGCGCCAGCCGCGCTATTCGTCCGCATGGTTCTACTGGCCCTTCATGTTCGCGCTGGCCGTTGCGGAAGTGCCGATCAACCGGTTCAGTTTCGAATTGTTCTTCCAGGAAAGCCCGGCGGTGGCCCTGCTCGTCTCGTTCCTCGTCGGCGGCCTTCTGGTCACGCTGGCCCACCGGATGGGCATGCTGATGTGCCGGTTCGGCTATAATGCGAAGCGCAAGAACTGGTGGGGCGAGGCGGCGCAGATCGCGCTCGTCGTGGCGCTGGTCATCGGGCTGGCCTATGGCGTATCCATTCTGAGGCAGGGCTATCTCGCCTTCATCACCCAGCCCGACATGGGCTTCGGACAGGCGCTGGAGAGCCAGCAATTTGGCGGCGCCGCGATCGTCGCACTCAAGGCCGGGCTCGGACTGGATGGCTGGATATTCATGCTGATCAACCTGGCCGTCGTCGCCGTTGGGGTATCGGCCGCCTATTTCTGTCACGACCAGCATCCCGATTTCGAAAAGGTCGACCGCCAGAAGCGCAAGCTTGAAAAGCAGGCGGCCCAGATGCGCGCCAAGCGCGCCGATGAAGAGGCGCTCGAAAAACGCCGCTTTGCCAACCAGATGCGCAGGCTTGGCGCCTGAATGAAGCGGGTCCTGCTGGCCGCCGCGCTTGTCCTGACGGGCTGTTCCGGTTCATCGGGCAGCGAGCCGGGCGCACAGACGGCCGGCTATTGCGCATTCGGCCAGACCTCATCGCTGTTCCTGATCGACCAGACAACGCCCTATGACGACACCGACCGGGCCGTCATTACAGAGAGTATCGGCACGGTGGTCGACCGGCTCGGGCCCGGCGACCGGATCGTGCTCGCCACGATTGGCGAACACTATACCCAGTCGAGCCGCCTGATTAATGCCTGCAAGCCCGGATGCCCGGAAGGGCAGGGCGCGCTCGATTCCATGGTCGGCGGCTGCAGCAGCATGAAGGCCCTCGCCGACGAACGCCAGTTCATGGCCAGCCTGGCGCAGACGCTGGCGCCGGCCGTGCAGGGCTCGTCCTCGGGCGACTATTCGGCGATCATGTCGACCATTGCGCAGTGGACGCAGGCCCCTCCCGGCGGCCAGTCGTTCAATCATGTCTATATCTTCTCCGACATGCTGGAAAACAGCCAGGCGGTGCCGTGGAGCGAATTCCGGTCGATGGCGCCTGATGCCGCCATGGCGCTGGCCGAGCAGTACCGGTATCTGCCCGCCGTGCAGGGCGCCGACGTGCGCATCGTGGGCTTCGGGCGCTCTCACAATCCGGGCCGCCCGCCGCTCGATCCGGAACTCGATGCCCGCCTGCGCGAATTCTGGGCGGCGTATTTCCGCGCTGGCGGTGCTTCGGTGACATTCGAAGGCGCGATCCGGAACTGAAATAATGACACACCTGATGGAGACTACAGCATGCTGCGCCCCCTTGTATCCCTCGCGCTCGCGGCAACGCTGATGGCCGCCTGCGTACCCTCGCCCCACGGCGCCGCACCGTCACTGCCCGCAGGCATGCTTTATGCGGGCGCTGAACAGAATGGCGGAGAGGCCGTGATGCGGGCCGGGCAGGTGATCCGTGTCGAACTGGAAAGCATCCCGACGGCCGGTTATGTCTGGCAGATCGACCAGTTGCCGGATTTCCTGGAACTGGCCGGAGAAGCCACCCGCCCGACGGATCCGGACTTCCAGAACCAGCAAGGCGTGACCGGCGGCAACCATTTCATGGCCTTCGACCTGAAAGCCACCGGGCCGGGCACCGGTACGCTTCGCCTCATCGAGGGCAGGCCGTGGGAGCTTGAAGCAGCGGACAGTACCGGGCCGGATGCCGTCTGGACCCTCACTGTCACCGTGCAGCCTGCAGGCTAGGCCCCTCAGCCCCTAGTCGTCGGCACGTCGATATGCACCGGTGCGCCGGGGCCAAGGTCGATGCCGAGGAAGATCCAGGCCATCATCAGGGCGACGCCGGTGATCAGCATCCACATTGAATAGGGGATCATCATCGCCGTCAGGCTGCCGAGGCCGAAATCCTTCTGCCAGCGCTGCGCGAAGACCAGGATCAGCGGGAAATACACCATCAGCGGCGTGATGATATTGGTCGCCCCGTCCCCCACGCGATAGGCCGCCGTGGCGCCTTCCGGGCTGATCCCCAGCAGCATCAGCATCGGCACCAGAACAGGCGCCAGCAGCGCCCATTTCGCACTCGCCGAGCCGACAAACAGGTTCAGCGCCGCCGAGAAGAGCACGATCAGGCCCAGCACGACCGGCAGCGGCAGTCCGCTGTTCTGGATCGCATCGGCGCCGTGCACGGCCGATATCAGGCCGAGGTTCGACCAGCCGAACATGGCCACGAAATGCGCCGCGGCGAAGGCCAGCACGAGGTAATAGCCCATGTCCTTCATCGCCTCGGCCATCATGGCGACGAGGTCGCGGTGGTTGTTGATCGTGTTCGCCGCCGCGCCATAGGCCCAGCCTGCGGCCAGGAAGAGGACGAGGAATCCTGCCACCAGCGAGCGGAAGAAGGGCCCGGCCTTCTGGTACCAGGGGTCGCCCTCCGTGCCCGGGCCGTCGGCCAGCAGCGGCGTGCCCGGCCCCAGCGTCATGAACGCCCACAGCGCACACACGCCGAGCAGCGCAAGCCCCGCATAGCGCAGGCCCTTCTTCTGCTCCGGTGTCAGCGGCTTGTCCTCGTCGCCCACCGCCACCGCAGCCCCCGGCGCAGGCGTCCATGTGCCAAGCCGCGGTTCGATGATGCGGTCGGTCACATACCAGATCACCGGCAGGTAGATGACCAGGAGCGCGATGATGAAATACGTGTTGCCCGCAATGTTCATGGTCCAGCCGGCATCAATGCCGCTCGCGCCATAGGCCGCCTCGGTAATGCCGAACAGCAGCGCATCAAGCTGGCCCGGCGAGATGTTCGCCGAAAATCCGCCCGAAACGCCCGCAAAGGCGGCGGCGATCCCGGCCAGCGGATGGCGCCCGGCCGCAGCGAACAGGATGCCCGCCAGCGGGATCATCACCACATAGCCTGCATCGGCGGCATGGTTTGACAGCATGGCCACCAGCGCCACCATCGGTGTCAGCAGGAATTTCGGCGCCCCGCGTACCGCCGCCCGGATCGCGCTGGAAAACAGGCCGGAGCGTTCGGCCACGCCTGCGCCGAGCATCACCACCAGCACATAGCCGAGCGGATGGAAGTGCGTGAACGTCGCCGGCATGTCCACCCACAGGCGCTGGATATTCTCGGGCGAGAACAGGCTGGCGGATTCGATCACCAGCGCCGTGCCCTGTTCGGTCAGCTGCGTCGGGTGCAGCGCCGCCACGCCTGCCCAGGCGCATATCTGCGAAACCGCCATCAGGCCGAGGATCAGGTAGAAGAACAGGAAAACCGGGTCCGGCAGGCGGTTGCCCGTCTTCTCGATCCAGCCCAGAAATCCCTTGTTCGTGCCCGCTTCGGCCATGCCAGCCCCCTGATGCTGCTATTGGATCAGCCGACTTTATTGCCGAATGCCGTTGTGGCAATGGCAGGGGCGGCATCCGGCGCGGCTGCAGGCTGGTTCCGCCCCGGCAAATGCAGTACCAGAGGGGCAGATTGCACATACGGTTCCCGCCCATGCCCGACACACAGCACAGCCCCGCCCGCACCGGCATCACGGATGAAGGCTATCTCACCGATTGCTGGTATCTCGCCGCGCCATCGTCCGAGCTGAAGCCGGGCAAGCAGCAGCGCGTCACGATGCTGGGAGAGCCGGTCGTGGTGGGGCGCACACCGGCGGGCGAGGCCTTCGCCCTGCGCGATATCTGCCCGCACCGGCTGGTGCCGCTATCGGCGGGCAAGCAGCTGCAGACCGATGGCGAGTGGACACTGCAATGCCCCTATCATGGCTGGCGCTTCGGCACGGATGGCGGCTGCAGGCTGATGCCGAGTCTGACGGCAGATTCCAGCTATGATGCGTCAAAGGTGAAGGTGCGCCGCTATCCGGTGCATGAGGCCAATGGCGCGGTCTATGTCTATATAGCGCACAATGCGCGCGTGGAGGCGGCGCCCGCCGTGCCGCCGCCGGATTTCGGGCCGCTGCCGGACAAGCCCGGTTTCGTCATCCATGACGTGTTCAACGCGCACATGGACGATGCCGTCGTCGGCCTGATGGACCCGGCGCATGTGCCCTTCGTGCATAACCAGTGGTGGTGGCGCCCGCCCTCGGTGGGGCTGAAGCTGAAAGAGAAGCAGTTCGTGCCGGCGACACGCGGCTGGGCGATCGAGCGCCACCAGCCCTCGTCGAACTCATTGCTCTACCGCTGGGTGTTCGGCGGCAAGGTGGAAACCGAGATCGTGTTCCAGCTGCCGGGCTTTCGCTGGGAGATCGTGTCGAACGAGACGGCCCGCCTGCTGACGCTGACCTGCCTTACGCCGGAAGGGCCGAAGCGCACGCGCATCACGCAGTTTACCTGGTGGACCGGCGCGCCGCTTCTGAACCTGGCGGTGCCCATCGCGAAACCGGCGGGCCGCAAGTTCCTGCGCCAGGATGGCGACATGGTGGACCTGCAAAATCAGGGCATGGCGCACCAGAAGGCCATGCTGTGGATCGACGATATCGACGTGCAGGCCAAATGGTACCAGCGCCTGAAGCGCGAATGGACCGAGGCGCGCACCGAAGGGCGGGCGTTCGCAAATCCAATCGAGCCGCGCGTCCTGAAGTGGATGAGCTGAGCAGGGTTCCGGAACACTTCCGGTCCGGGAGGCGTTACCATAGCGCCTGCATCCCTGACGGGAGCGGGTTCCCGCAACCCCGCGATCCTTCCGCCAGTCCCGCCAAGAGGAATACATGTTGAAATCCCTGATGATGCTGCCGGTTGCCGCCAGCGCCCTGCTGCTCGCCGCCTGTTCCGACCAGACCGCAACCACCCCTGAGGCACCCATGGTGGTGGTGCCCGAAACGGCCGAGCCTGTCCCAAGCGAGACGGCCGCCACGCCGACCGAACCTGCCGCCCTGCCGTCGCTGGTCGATGTGCTTGGCTCAAGCCCGGATTTCTCCACGCTGGTCTCGGCCATCGGCGCAGCGGACATGAGCGAAACGCTGTCGGGCACCGGCCCCTACACGTTGTTTGCGCCGACGAACGCGGCCTTCGCTGCGATGGATTCCGTCCTGCTGGAAGACCTGCTGAAGCCGGAGGGCAAGGACAAGCTGGTCACGGTGCTGAGCTATCATGTGCTTCCGGGCAGGATCAGCACGGCTGAACTCGCCGGCAAGTCCGAGGCCAAGGCGTCGCTCAACAACAAGGACATGCTGGTTGACGGCACCGGCGCCAATATCATGGTCAATACCGCCACCGTGGAGATTGGCGACATCGAAGCGGCCAATGGCATGATCCATGTGATCGACCAGGTCCTGGTGCCGCGCTTCGAGGAATAGGCTTTCCAGCCACGCCCTTTGTGGCCGCGCCTTCCCGGAGGCGCGGCCGTTTTTGCATTCACAAAGGAACAAATGGGGAAAATGCAAGCTGTCATTAACCTCGCTCCCTGATAGGGTAGGGGCCATGACAGCGACGATTCGTATTCTCGGCATCGACCCGGGCCTGCGCCATACCGGCTGGGGCGTTGTGGAGCAGACTGGCGCGCGCCTTACGCATGTGGCGCATGGCGTGATCTCCGTGGATCCTGACATGGAGATGGCTGCGCGGCTCGCCGGCATCTTCACGGCGGTTGCCGAAATTACCCGGGAGCATGGCCCGCATGCGGCGGGCATTGAGGAAACACTGGTCAACGCCAATCCGCGTTCGGCGCTGAAACTGGGCCAGGCGCGCGGCGCGGCCATGGCGGCCCTGGCGCTGGGCGGCCTGTCGGTCGCCGAATTTGCCCCGCGCAAGATCAAGCTGGCGGTGGTCGGCACGGGCACGGCGGACAAGACGCAGGTCATGTTCATGGTGAAGCGCCTCTTGCCGCGCGCCGGGGACATGAAGGCGGACGCCGCCGACGCGCTCGCCTGCGCCATCTGCGCGGCGCACCACCTGCCGCTGGAGATGAAACGGGGCGCGGCATGATTATCGGGCGCCTCACCGGGACGATTGCGGCCATGGGCCTTGATCATGTGCTGATCGACGTGAACGGCGTCGGCTATGTTTGCCAGGCGGGCACGCGGCTGCTTAGCCGCGTGCATGCGGGCGAGCAGGCCGTGCTGCATGTCGAGACCAAGGTGACCGAGGCGGCGATCACGCTCTATGCCTTTGGCACGGATGAGGAACGGGCCTGGTTCGTGCGCCTGCAGGATGTGCATGGCGTGGCGGGCAAGGCGGCGATGGCGATACTGGATGCGCTGACGCCGGCCGAGATCATGGATGCGATTGCGCTTGGCGATGCGCGGGTGCTGGAGCGGGCCAAGGGTGTCGGCAAGAAACTGGCGGAGCGGATCGTGCTGGATCTGTCCGGCAAGGCGCCGCCGATGGGCCGGTTCGGCCGCTTCGATGCGGCGAGCGCAGCGGGCATGGCAAGTGCGCCTGCCGCCGCCACGACGGGCCCGCGTTCGGAGGCGATCTCGGCACTCGTAAACCTTGGCTATACGCAGGGTGACGCGGCAAGGGCGGTGGCGGCTGCGGCGTCCACAGTGCCTGACACGGATGTCGGCCCGCTGGTCAAGGCGGCGCTGAAGGAGTTGGCGCGATGAGCCGCGAAGGGGAATTGTCCGATCCTAATGCGCAGGGCGGCGATGCGCTGGACCGGGCGCTGCGGCCGCAGACGTTTGATGACTATGTCGGCCAGCGCAAGGCGAAGTCGAACCTGAAAGTCTATGTCGAGGCGGCGCGCGGGCGCAGCGAGGCGCTGGACCATGTGCTGCTGTTCGGGCCACCGGGGCTGGGCAAGACAACGCTGGCGCAGATACTGGCGCGGGAAATGGGCGTCGGCTTCCGGGCCACATCCGGGCCGGTGATCGCCAAGGCGGGCGACCTCGCCGCGATCCTGACCAATCTTGAGCCGAACGATGTTTTGTTCATTGACGAGATCCACCGCCTGCCGGCCATTGTGGAGGAGATCCTCTACCCGGCGATGGAGGATTACGCCCTCGATATCGTGATCGGGGAGGGGCCCTCGGCGCGCTCTGTCCGGCTGGACCTGTCGCCCTTCACGCTGGTCGGCGCGACGACGCGGGCGGGCCTCTTGGCGACGCCGCTGCGCGACCGGTTCGGCATTCCGCTCAGGCTGGAATTCTATGAGCCGGAAGAACTGGCGCGCATTGTCATGGCGGCGGCGCGCAAGCTGGGCGCGGCGATTACGGAAGACGGCGCGGTGGAGATTGCCGGCCGGGCGCGGGGCACGCCGCGCATTGCGCTGCGCCTCCTGCGCCGGGTGCGCGACTTTGCCGAGGCGGAAGGCGCGAAGATTGATGCCGCCGCCGCCGGGCGCGCGCTGAAACGGCTGGAGATTGATGCAGACGGGCTGGACGCGCTCGACCGGCGCTACCTGCATGCGCTGGTGAAGACCTATGCGGGAGGGCCGGTGGGCGTGGAGACGTTGGCGGCCGCCCTGTCGGAGGCGCGCGATGCGGTGGAAGACGTGATCGAGCCCTACCTGATGCAGAAGGGCTATGTCGCCCGCACGCCGCGCGGCCGCACGGCGGCGCCGCTGGCCTATGAGCGCCTCGGCCTGCCGGTGCCGGGCGGCGTTCAATCGGGATTGTTCGGGGAGAAGTAGGCTCAGGCGCCCTGCTGCATCCGCCAGAGGAGGCCGATGAAGGCGCCCTTCACGCGGGGCAGCAGGAGCAGGACGGCGCCGACAGCGCCCGTGCCGAGGGCGGGCAGGGACAGCCAGAGCGGCCCGGTTTCATTCATCGACACGAGGAAGGTGATCGGTGCCAGGATCGGCCCGAGGATCAGCACCGTGAACCAGGGCGGGCCATCCTCAGCGCGGATCTGGCCGATGGGTTCGCCGCAATGGGAACAGACGGGTGCCTGTTTGAGGTAGCCTTCAAACACGTGTCCCTGGCCGCAGGCCGGGCACCGCCCGCGCAGGCCGCGCAGGATGGAGGTCAGCATGGGGCGGGAGGATGGCATCGTGCGCGTCTCAAGGTCGGTTGGTCATCCTGCTTCGCATGGCAGGCGGCGCATGGCCAGAACGGGTTGAAACCGGAAGGCCGTTCCGCGCGTATGAAACCGCAGGAGGATATCTTGATGAAACCATTTGGCCTTATTGCCGCGCTGGCGGCCGCCGCGCTGTCAGCCTGTACCAGCCAGCCGGACTATCGCGCGCAGAAGACTGCGCCGCCCACGGTGCCGCAGGTCGACCTGGAGCGCTATGCGGGCCTCTGGTACGAGATTGCCCGCTATCCCAACGGGTTCGAGGCAAATTGTGCCGGCGTGACAGCGGAATATGCCCCGCGCGATGATGGCCGGATCACCGTCATCAATACCTGCCACAAGGGCAGCGTGGATGGCCCGGTGAAGGTGGCGAGGGGCGTGGCGCGTGTGATGGAGCAGTCCGGCAATGCGCGCCTGAAGGTCAAATTCGCGCCATCATGGGTGCCGTTCGCCTGGGGCGATTACTGGATCCTGCACCTGGAACAGGACTATTCTGCCGTGCTGGTAGGTGACCCGGGCGGGAAGTATCTCTGGATACTGGCGCGGGAGAAAACGCTCGATGCCGATACGCTGACGCGGATCAAGGCCCGTGCCGGGGAGCTCGGCTACGAGACAGCGCCATTGGAGATGACGGATCAGGGGTGATCTGCTAACGCGGTTTGCATGACCCAGCCGACCCTCGACGACCGGAATTTCGACGCCCAGCGCCAGCACTGGATCACCGTGCGCGTCTATTACGAGGACACCGATTTCACCGGCATGGTCTATCACGCCAATTACCTGCGCTTCTTCGAGCGGGGCCGGTCTGACCATTTGCGCGATGCCGGGATTTCGCACCAGGCATTGCTCGACCGGCCAGACCCGGCGGCGTTCACGCTGACCAATGTGAATGTCAGCTACAAGCGCCCGGCCAAGGTGGACGACCTGCTGCATGTGCGGACGCGCTATCTGGGCATGGACGGGCCGCGCATCCGGTTCGAGCAGGCCTGCCTGCGCGATGGCCAGGTCGTGGCGGAAGCCGAGATCACGGCGGTGATGATCCATGCGGACGGGCGGTTGCGCCGGCCGATCCGGGAAGTGGCAGAGCATCTGGAAGCCTTTGTCTGGCGGCCTTAGCGATATGTAATCACTAGATAATTTTGAAATTCATGCGCGTGGAGCCGTTTGCGCGCAGACTTTTTCATGCTTGGGACTTGCATTTAGATATATCGAAAACTATCTTGTATTTCGATATATCTAAAAGGAGTATCGATGAATAACCAACCAGACCATGACCGGGAGAGTCTCTCGGGCGAGATATTGGACAGGGACGACACATTCGGCTGCCGCAGGCGCCAGGGAAAAGGAGATGACATGCACGGACATCACGGGCACGGTCGGCGCGAGCGCTGGCATATGAAAATGGGTATGGGCGGCGGACACCGTCATGGACGGGGTGGCCGCCGGGGTGGCAGGCCGCTGGGGCATGGCGATCTTCGCCTCCTGATCCTCAGCCTGATCAGCGAGACGCCTCGCCACGGCTATGACCTGATCCAGGAGATCGAGACGCGCACCGGCGGGACCTACAAGCCGAGCCCCGGCGTGATGTATCCGGCGCTGGAAATCATTCAGGACCTTGGCCTCGCCGAAGTACGCACCGAGGACGGCAAGAAGACCTTCCACATCACTGCCGAGGGCCAGGAGGAACTGGAGCGTGAGGCCGCGACGGTGGAGGCCATCCATGCGCGCCTTGCCGACCTGATGCGGGCTGACGAAGACGCTGACCCGGCGGATGTGCGCACCGCGATGCATCGCCTCCGGCATGCCGTCGTCACATCGGCGCGCCACAGCCTGGCAGACGAGGCCCGCCACCGCCGGATCGTGGCGATCCTGAGCGCGGCCCGCGACGAGATTTCATCTCTCGACTGAAGCGGAACGATAACGATTGGCGAGCGGGGCCTCCATCCGGGGCCCCGCTTTGCTGTCAGAAGCTGATTTCAGCCGAGACGGGCAGGTGATCGGAGAGCTGGTGGGCCAGGCAATGCCTCTGATCGATGCTGATACTGTCGGAATGGACAATATGGTCGAGATCCTTCTGGGGGCGCCAGGATGGATAGGTCGGCAGGAGGGGATGATTGGCAATCCTGGCCTTGTTGGCCTCGGCGAAGGCTTCGAGGTGAGTGGAGCTGTTCGTACAGTTGAAGTCTCCGACCACCAGGAAGGGGGTCTTTCTGGGCAGGTGGCTGGCGACCGCTTCCAGCTGCAGGGCCTGGTCGTTGCGGCCGAGGCTCAGATGCAGGTTTGCCACCGAGATGCCCTGTCCCACCTGCACATTGGCGATCAGGCAGCCGCGGCCCTTCACCCGTCCGGGAAGCTTGAAATCGTGGATATCAGACAGGGCGTACCGACTGAGGATGGCGTTGCCGTGCAGGGAAATGCCGGGAATGGTCCGGTTGCGCTGGACCGCGACATGCGTGTGGCCCGACAGCGTTGCGATCTGCTCGGCCTGGCAGGTGAACCCGGACCTCCGCCCGCCCAGATCGACCTCCTGGAGGCAGACCACATCATGCGTGCTGACGATTTCCGCGATTTTTTCCAGCGTGGACCGCTTGGCACTGGTATTGAAGACCTGATGATGGGCCCGGGTGACGTATTGTGAATACTTGGTCGTGCCGATCGCGGCCTGGATATTCCAGGTCATGATCTGAAGGGAATGGGCCATCCGGCTCATACGGCGGCGGGAACGCGCGGTTCCATCCGGCGTTTGGTCCATAGCACTGAAGGGGACGGCCTTGCTTCCAAGTTCACTTTTATTTGTCCTCCATATCCTGATTTCGGTCACGCTGACCGTTCGCCTGCTTTACCGCAAGCTGGCTGTCAGCACGACGCTGGCATGGATCATCATTCTCTTCTCTCTGCCTTATATAGGCATCTTCTTCTATTTCCTGTTCGGCGATCACAGGATGGGACGCAAACGCCTCAGACAGGGCAACCGTATCCGGCAATTCTACCAGCGCCGCTATGGTGTTGAGGAAGACCCGCTGATGGACGTGACGCTCGATGTCTCGCCCACGATGCGGGCGCTGAGCCAGAGCGTGGCCAGGCAGCCCGGCTTTCCCGTCACACATGACAATACGCTGGAACTGATCGAGGATGCCGGCGAAACGCTGGACCGCATCGTGGCCGATATCGACGGGGCGGCGAAGACCTGTTTCCTCGAATTCTATATCGTCGAGCCGGAAGGCCGGGTCGTGGCCGTGATGGAGGCACTGGTGCGGGCGGCCAGGCGCGGGGTCGACTGCAACCTGCTGGCGGACAGTTTCGGCAGCAAGGCCCTGTTCCGGTCAAGCTGGCTGCAGCGCCTGCGGGCGGCGGGTGTGGATGTGGAGGAGTCACTGCCGGTGGGGGTGCTCAAGTCGCTGTCCCAGCGGTCTGACCTGCGTAACCACCGCAAGCTGATCGCGATTGACCAGGCGATTGGCTATATTGGCAGCTTCAACCTGGTGGACCCGAAATTCTTCAAGGCGGAAAAGTCCGTCGGCGAGTGGGTTGACTCGACGTTCCGTCTGGAGGGGCGGATCGTGGACTCTCTCGGATGCGTGTTCAACGCGGACTATATTTTCGATACCGTCGGGCTGGACGTGGATCGGGACGCCTTGCGCGACCTGCCGACAGACCGGCCGGACACGCCGCCCGCCGGGAACGTGTCCCTGCAATTGCTGCCGTCCGGGCCGGAAACGCGCGACAGTCCCATTCATGAATGGGTGGTCTCGGCCATCTTCGCCGCACAGAGGCGCGTCTCGATCATCACGCCCTATTTCATCCCGGACGAAACGCTGACCCTGGCCCTGAAGGCCGCCTGCAAGCGCGGCGTGGCCGTGGACGTGATCGTGCCGGAAAGGATCGATTCCCGGCTGGCCCAGTTTGCCAGCGAGTCCGTGTTCGAGGAGTTGCTGGAGGCCGGTATCCGTATCGCGCGCTACACCGATGGCCTGCTGCACACAAAGTGCGTGCTGGTGGATGATACGGTTTCCATGCTCGGCACGGTCAATATGGATACGCGCAGCTTTTACCTGAACCTCGAACTGACGCTGATCGCCTATGACCGGGACGTCACGCGCCTGATGGACGCCCTGCGCGACCGCTATCTGGCCAAATGCACCCATATTGATGCGGCGGAATGGGCGGCCCGGGCAAACTGGCGCCGGATGACGGAAAATATACTTAGACTGGCGGCCCCCATACTTTAGGCGTCATTGCTGCAGTGCAGCGCAATGGTGGCCAGCCACGAATCCTTAACCAAACGCCCCTATCGGTTAACCAGCTGCGGAATCTCGTGTGCCTGCCGTGTTTCCGCCAGATTTGGTCGTGAAACAGGGGCGGAAGCCGAGGCTGCGCGCCGACGGCACAAACTCATTTGCAGTGCGCTCGGCGCGCGCAGACTTCAAGGAGCAGGGAATTTCATGGAATCCGAAGCGATTGGCACGGCGGCCAGCCATACTGAGTTCTCCTTGATGTCACTGATTTTCGATGCCGACCCGATCGTCAAGCTGGTGCTCCTGTGCCTGCTGGCCGCGTCAGTCTGGTCGTGGATGGTGATCGCCGAGAAGACGTTCTCGCTGGGCAGCGCCCGCAAGAAGGCGAAGAAGTTCGAAGAGGCTTTCTGGAGCGGCCGCACCGAGGATTTCGACATGCGCCCCGGCCAGGTGGCGGGGGACGCGGCGAGCCGCGTATTCGCCTCTGCCGCCCGCGAATGGTCCGATGCCAAGCGCAGCGTGCCAGCGCCAGCCGAAGCTGCTGCGATTGTCAGCCGCGCCGAGCGGTCCATGCGCGCCGCCGTCGACCGCGAGATCAGCAAGGCTGGCACCGGACTGGGCATCCTGGCGACGATCGGTTCCGCGTCTCCGTTCATCGGGCTGTTCGGAACGGTCTGGGGGATCATGAATGCCTTCCTCAATATCGCGGCGCAGCAGGATACGAGCCTCGGCACCGTGGCCGGCCCGATCGCCGAAGCGCTGTTTGCGACCGGCATGGGCCTGGTGGCGGCCATCCCGGCGGTCATCTTCTACAACAAGTTCACGGGCGACCTGACCAAATTTGGCGACCAGCTTGATACATTCTCCCAGGATGTCCTGGTGCGCCTGTCGCGCCGCGCCTCCGACGCAGCGAGGGACTAGGCCATGGGATTGATTCTCGGATCCGGCGGCAAGGGCGGACGGCGCGGGCGCCAGGCGCTGAACGCCGAAATCAACGTCACGCCGTTTGTCGACGTCATGCTGGTGCTGCTGATCGTGTTCATGATCACGGCGCCGCTGCTGGTGCGCGGCGAGGATGTTGCCCTGCCGAAGACGCGGTCGGGCCCGATCAAGACCGAGCCGAATGATGCGCCGCTGGCGATCACGGTGAAGGCGGACGGAACGATCTATATTCAGAATACGGAAGTGACCGTCGACGATCTCGGCGCCAAGCTCGCGGCGATCATCGGCGAAGGATACGAGCAGCAGATGTACCTGCGCGCCGACGAAAGCGTTCCCTATGGCCGGATCATGGAAGTGACGTCTGAAGTGCGCGCGGCAGGCTATACCCGCCTCGCCTTCGTGACCGAACAGAAGAAATAGCGGGGGCCGTTCCACACCCATGCTTCGCGGTTTCACCATTTCGACTGTCCTCCACGCGAGCGTGCTCGCGCTGGCGGTCATGTCGTGGCCGAGCCAGAAGTCGGAATGTGACAAGGCCATCGAGAAACTTGAACGTGACGAGCCGGGCCTCGGGCCGGTCGACATCCTGATGCGCCTGCCGGAATGTGCCGCCGCGATTGATGTGCCGATCGAGTTTCTCGACATCGGACTTGTCACCAATGTGTCGGCGATCCCGAAGGCGGAGGTCGAGCCCGAAGCCGAGCCTGTGCCAGAGGAGGCGCCGGAAGATGAGGCCGAACCTGACGACCTGAAGGACCTGACGGCCGACGAGGTTGACGCCAATGACACCCGCGCCGAGGAACCGAGCGAGGATGATATCGTTGTTGAGGACGAGAAGGCCGAGCCTGAGCCCGAACCCGAGCCTGCCCCGGAGCCGGAAAAGAAAAAGCCGGAGCCGAAGAAGGAGGAAAAGCTGGTCGAGAAGACAAAACCCAAGACTGCGTCCGATGAACTCGATTTCCTCAATGATTTCGAAGATGTCCTGAAGACCAAGGCCCAGAACGAGCGCAAGGCACCGCCGGCGCAGGAGCCGCCGCGCATCGAGAAGCCGGTCCTGGCCGATGCCCAGCAGCCGCGCAAGGGCGCCGGCGACCGGACCGGCAACACGGCCTCCCTGCAGGCAGCGGTCCGCCGCCAGATCGGCTATTGCTGGAATGGCGTCGACGACCTGCCCAAGGAAGACCAGATCAATGTCGTGGTGCGGCTGAAGCTCGCCCGCGATGGCAGCCTCTCCCATTCGGCCGAACTGATGTCGCCCAAGTCGCGGCCCATTGGCCGGTCGGGCATACCGGTTGACCTTGCACTACGCGCAGTGCGCAAGTGTGCCCCCTATAAACTGCCTGCAGACGATTACGACCAGTGGCAGGAAATCGACGTGACAATCGGGCCGGAAAATTGACCGGCCCTCAAAGTTTCAAGGAGACTATCGAATGAAACGTATCCTGATGGCGCTGGCGACAGCGTTCCTGCTGGCCACGAGTATTGCCCTGCCGTCTGCGGCCCAGCTGCAGGTGCGGGTCACCGATGGCAATTTCACCCCGACGCCGCTGGCGATACCGGATTTTCAGATTTCCGGTACCGATGCCGCCATGGCCAAGCAGATCAGCGACGTCGTGCGTGCTGACCTCGCCTCGACCGGCCTGTTCGACATGCAGAACCCGGCCTCCTTCATCCAAAAGGACCTGTCGCTGGATGTGCAGCCGCGGTTTGCCGACTGGAAGATTATCAAGACGGACGGACTGGTCGTCGGTGCGTATGAGGAGCTTCCGGACGGGAAGATCGCTGTCTCGTTCCGCCTCTGGGACGTTTATGCCGGCGAGGTCATGCGGATCAATGGCCAGCCGGGCCGCCGCCTGACGACGACCCCGGACAACTGGCGCCGGATTGCGCACAAGATTGCCGACTCGATCTACCAGCGCCTGACCGGCGAAGACCCGTATTTCGACACGCGGATCGTTTACATTGCCGAGACGGGCCCGAAACTGGCCCGCGTGAAGCGCCTTGCCATCATGGATAGCGACGGGGCCAACCAGCAATACCTGACGCCCGGCCGCAATACGGTGCTGACACCGCGCTTCTCGCCGTCGGCACAGGAAATCACCTACATGTCGTATGAGGGTGGCAAGCCACGTGTCTATCTCTTCAATATCGAGACAGGACGCCAGGAATTGCTCGGCAATTTCCCCGGCATGACCTTTGCGCCGCGGTTCTCCCGCGATGGCCAGAGCGTGTTGCTGACCCAGGCCGAGCGCGGCAATTCCGACATCTACATCATGAACCTGCGGACGCGGGAATCGCGCCGCCTGACGGACCATCCGGCGATTGATACCTCACCGTCCATGTCCCCGGACGGACAGTCGATCGTGTTCACGTCCGACCGGGGCGGCAGCCCGCAGCTCTACATCATGAACGTCGATGGCAGCCCGCGCACCTGCCCGTCGGGCGGGCGCGATTCGGCCTGCCGGATCACGTTCGGCAAGGGCAGCTATTCCACACCTGTCTGGAGCCCGCGCGGCGATCTCGTTGCCTTCACGAAACAATCCGGCAGCCGCTTCTATATCGGTGTGATTGGTACGGATGGAAAAGGCGAGCGCCTGCTGACCGAAGCCTATCTGGACGAGGGCCCTGACTGGTCGCCGAATGGCCGGGTGATCGTGTATTTCCGCGAATCGCGTCCGGGTGCCGGTCCACAACTCTGGTCGGTTGACCTGTCGGGACGCAACGAACAGCGTCTCCAGACCCAGACAGATGCCTCCGACCCTGCCTGGTCGCCGCTTCTGCAGTAATAAAAGCAGTCAAAAGGCCCCGGAATGCCTCCGGGGCCAATGCTTTCTGAAGACATGACGCGAAATTTGTGCAAAACGACGCTCGGTTCAAGTCACCGCCCGATTGTCGCCTGATTTCCGTCAGAAAAGGGAATCACTACTGCGCTAGTCGTCATACCGTTGACAAAACGCCCGCCGCAAGGCGTCAATATCGCTCTAAGGACATCCAGGGGAGTCTTAGCAATGCAAACGACACTGAAACTTACTGCCGCCGCCGCCGTGCTGCTTTCGCTCGGCGCCTGCGCTTCAAAACCTGCGCCTGTCGTCGAAGATACGACACCTGTTGAAGTTGTCGACACAACGCCAGCGCCGACAGCGCCCGTTGCTGAAGAAGTCGTGCAGCCTACCGGCCCGATGGCTGGTTCGCTCGACGATTTCCGCGTCAACGTTGGTGAGCGCGTCTATTACGATCTCAACAATTACCGCCTTGATGCCGACGACCAGGAGATCCTGAAGCGTCAGGCCGCCTGGCTGTCGTCCTATCCGTCCGTTCGTATCCTCGTTGCAGGCAACTGCGATGAGCGCGGCACGCGCGAATACAACCTCGCCCTCGGCGAGCGCCGCGCAGCGACCGTCAAGGACTATCTTGTGAGCCTCGGCGTTGATCCTTCGCGGATCGACACGATCTCTTACGGCAAGGAACGCCCGATTGCTGCTGGCAGCGACGAGCAGTCCTGGGCCCTCAACCGCAACGGTTTCACGCAAATCGTTTCGGGCACGACCAGCTAAGCTGATCTGCTGACAAGAATGCAATTTGCAGCCGGGTGCCTTATTTTGGCCCCGGCTGTTTTTGTATTGTGATGAAGAAATTGCGTGGAGAATTGCATTGATGTTCAAAGCCCCGGCTCTTGCCCTCGTCTGCCTCATGCTTGCGGCCTCACCAGCGGCTGCCCAACGCAGCGCACCGGTATCGCAAGGTGTCACGAGTTCGGACCTTGCATCGCAGGTGGCCGCTGCGCGCCAGCAGAATGCGGAACTGAAGGTTCAGGTGAACAACCTGATCGGCGACATCATGACCCTGACGGGACGCGTCGAAACCATGGAATTCCAGCTGTCGCAGACGCGTGACGCGAACGAAGCCCTCCAGCGCGACAATGAATCCCTGGCTGACAGCATTGGCGAACTGCGCGACCAGATGGCGGCGCAGGCCCGGACGCTGGCCGCGCTCGAAGCGCGCCTTGGCGGCACTGAGCCGTCCTATGCTGATCCGGCCCTTGACGAGGAAGCCTCGTATCCCGGCGCCGCAGAAAGCGGTGACTATGCCAACGGTTCGGCAGCGGCGTCCCGTTCGGACGGCCTGGCCAATGCCGGACCGACCCAGTTGATCAAGCCGATGCCGCAATCGTCGGCTTCCGACATTGCCGACAGCGCATCCGGTGTGCGCACGTCGAGCACGCCCGTGTCCAACAATCCGTCTGAGGATGGACTGAACCTGCCATCCGGATCGCTCGGCACGATTTCGGCCAGCGACCTTCCCGGCGAAGCGGGCCCCCTGTTTGCCGCCGCAAAATCGAAACTGATCCAGTTTGACTATGCCGGGGCGGAACAGGCGTTCCGGCAATTCCTCGACCGGTTCAGCAATGATCCCCAGGCTGGCGAAGCGCATTACTGGCTCGGTGAAACGCTCTACCAGCAGAAGGCCTATGCTGATAGCGGCGCCGCCTACACGACGATGATCCGCTCTTTCCCGAACGATCCACGTGCGCCAGATGCGCTGGTGAAGCTTGCCCGCGCAATGCGCCTGATCGGCGACAAGGAGAAGGCCTGCCTGGCGCTCGACACGCTGCCAAAGCGCTATCCGAATGCCTCGGGCGTGACACGTGACCTGTCGGCCGTTGAACGGACCAAGTCCGGGTGCGACAGCTAGAGACGTACCCGGCCAGTCTCGCCGCCTTTGACCGGCTCTGCGGGGCTGCAAGCGGCCCGGTCGGTGTCGCGGTTTCGGGCGGCAGCGATTCCCTTGCCCTTCTTTATCTCGCGCAGGAATGGGCCCGTTTGCGCCAGCGCGGCGTCATGGCCTTCACATTCGATCATCGCCTGAGAGAGGCATCCGCCGGCGAAGCCGCTGAGGTGGCGCGCATCAGCCGGGCGCTGGGTGTCGAACATCGCACGCTGGTCTGGGATGAACCGGTCGGCCGCCAGTCAGCGGCCCGCCGCGCCCGGCATGCGGCCCTGGCAGAGGCGCTGAAAGCGGCTGGCGGTGCGATCCTGCTGACCGGGCATACTGCAGACGATCAGGCCGAAACCTTTCTCATGCGGGCCCGGCAGGGGTCGACCTGGTACGGGCTTGCGGGCATGCAGCCCGTGTCGCTGTCGCCCGTCTGGCCGGAAGGGGCAGGTCTCCGCATTGCCCGGCCACTGCTCGCGGCCCGCCGGACAGACTTGCGCAGCCTGCTGGCGGACCAGCGCGTCAGATGGGTCGACGATCCGACAAATGACAATCGCGCCTATGAGCGCGTCCGGATGCGGCAGATGCTGGCGGCGATGCCGGGCCTGTTCGATGCGATTGCGCGCTGCCAGTCGGACCTCGCCGCCCTGCGCGCCATTGAAGACACGCGCCTTGGCCGGTGGCTGCGTGACCATGTGCAGGTGTCGGGCGGGGGAGGGCTGGATGCGGCGCTGGCGCCCCTGGGGCGGGAAAGCGCAGCGCGCGGAATCGGCCTCCTGATCCAGTTCGTGACAGGCCGTGAGACACCACCGCGCCGGGAAAATCTGCAGTCGCTGACGGACCGTTTGCTGTCTCAGCGGGCATTTCCGGGTGCGACATTGGGCGGTGCAATGGTTACGCGGAAGGCCGCACTTGTTCATCTCGCGTCTGAGGAGGGGCCGGATCGCCCGGATTCATTACTAAATGCGCGCCTCGGCGCGATGTGGAGCCTGTTCCTGGGCCAGCCGTGACAATTGCTGCATGTTAAGCGGAAAGGAGTCGTTTTTGTGCGATCCTGCTCCTATGTTAGAAGTCAATAATGCTTCCAGATTGAAAGACCTGATATGAACGTGCGCAATCTAGCCATTTGGGGGGCTATCGCCCTGCTAGTGATCGGCATGGCCGTCGCCATGGGTGGAACCTCTGAAGCGGATCAGGCGGACAAATCCAAATTGTCCGAAATCTACCAGTTGATCGAGTCCGGCGAAGTGGCCGAGGCGACTCTCGGCGACCAGCAGATCGTTGTGAAGACGACCGATGGCCGGACGATGGTCAGCGAACTGCGCGGCCTCGACATGGAAACCCAGGGCATACTGGTAAAGGAAAACGTCCCGTTCACGATCGATGCAGATAGCGGCCGGAACAATTTTGCGTCGCTGCTCTTCTCGATCCTGCCGATCCTTCTGATCGTCGGTTTTGTCTTCTTCATGATGCGCCAGATGCAGGGCGGCGGCGGACGCGGGGCGATGAGCTTCGGCAAGTCGCGCGCCCGCCTGCTGACCGAAAAGCATGGCCGCGTCACGTTTGATGACGTTGCCGGCGTTGATGAAGCCAAGGAAGAACTGCAGGAGATCGTGGAATTCCTGCAGGATCCATCGAAATTCCAGCGCCTCGGCGGCAAGATCCCGAAAGGCGCGCTGCTCGTTGGCCCTCCCGGTACGGGCAAGACACTGCTCGCCCGCGCCGTGGCAGGTGAAGCCGGCGTGCCCTTCTTCACGATTTCCGGTTCCGACTTTGTCGAAATGTTCGTCGGCGTCGGCGCCAGCCGCGTGCGCGACATGTTCGAGCAGGCCAAGCGCTCAGCGCCCTGCATCATCTTCATTGACGAGATCGACGCGGTCGGCCGTTCGCGCGGCGCAGGCCTCGGCGGCGGCAATGACGAGCGCGAGCAGACACTGAACCAGCTGCTGGTCGAGATGGACGGCTTCGAGGCCAATGAGGGCATCATCCTCGTGGCCGCTACCAACCGTCCCGACGTGCTGGACCCCGCCCTGCTGCGTCCCGGCCGCTTCGACCGCCAGATCACGGTCGGCAATCCCGACATTATCGGCCGCGAGAAAATCCTGCGGGTCCACATGCGCAATGTGCCGCTGGCCAAGGATGTCGAAACCAAGACGATTGCCCGCGGCACACCCGGCTTCTCTGGTGCCGACCTTGCGAACCTCGTCAACGAGGCCGCGCTTCTGGCCGCCCGCCGCGGCAAGCGTGTCGTGGCCATGGCCGAGTTCGAGGATGCCAAGGACAAGGTCCTGATGGGCCCGGAACGCCGTTCGATGGTGATGTCCGAAAAGGAAAAGGAACTCACCGCCTGGCATGAAGCCGGTCACGCCATCGTTGCGATGAAAGTGCCCTCGGCTGACCCGGTCCACAAGGCGACGATCATTCCGCGCGGCCGTGCCCTCGGCATGGTGATGCAGCTGCCGGAAGACGACAAGCTGTCCATGTCCAAGATCGAGATGACCAGCCGCCTCGCCATCATGATGGGCGGGCGCGTGGCCGAGGAACTGAAATTCGGCCATGACAATGTGACGGCCGGCGCGGCCTCGGACATCCAGCAGGCAACCCGTCTCGCAAGGGCGATGGTCACGCGCTGGGGCTTTGCCGATGCCATCGGCCCGGTGGATTATGGCTCTGACCAGGGGGATGTCTTCCTCGGCCAGCAGCTGATGCAATCCTCCCATGTCTCGGAAGACACGTCACGCAAGATCGAGGAAGAAGTCCGCAAGCTGATCCAGACCGGCATGGACGAAGCGCGCCGCATCATGACCGAAACCCGGTCGGAATGGGAAGCAATCGCCAATGGCCTGCTGGAGTATGAAACGCTCACGGGCGACGAGATTGCCGAGCTGCTGAAAGGCAACAAGCCCACCCGGCCGGACATCAGTGATGATGACACCGGCCCGGCTTCGGCTGTTCCCGTGATCGGCAAGCGCCGCAAGCCCAAGGGCGATACCGGCCTTGGCGACCCGGAGCCGAGCCCGGCCTGATTCCGGACAAGAATGTGATTGCATCGGGGCGCAGCCAGTCTAGGCTGCGCCTCATGCTTATTCGCGCCACGCTTTTTTCGTCCTGCCTTGTCCTGTCGGCCTGCGCCGCGCAGCCCGTGCCCGCCACAAGCCCGGTGTCCGGCTTTGAGGCCGCGTTGCAGCCGCTCTGCGGCAAGGCCTATGAGGGGCGCATCACCACCACGGATGCCGCCGATGATGACTGGCGTGCCGAGCGGATCGTGATGCATATGCGCACGTGCGATCCGGGCCTTGTCACGGTGCCGCTGCATGTCGGCGATGACCGGTCCCGCATCTGGGTCCTGATGCAGATCGGGGATCGCTGGGAGCTGCGCCATGACCACCGGCATGAGGATGGCGAACCGGATGTCCTGACCCTGTATGGCGGTTTTGCCAGCACGCCGGCCGATGCCCTGATTCAGGATTTCCCGGCTGACCAGGCGACAAAGGACCTGTTCGACCAGGAGAACATTCCCGTGTCCAAGACCAATGTCTGGACGGTCGAGGTTGATCCCGAGGCGGGCCTGTTCACTTACCAGCTGGCCCGTCCCGGCCGCCTGCTGCGGCTGGAGTTCGACACGTCGCGACCGGTTGACGTGCCGCCGCCGCCCTGGGGCGCCGTGGATTAGGGCCTGGCGGCAGGCTGCCGCTTCCCGCGCCGGGAGGTTTCCGAGGTGATCAGGTGCGGGGCGACCCTCAGGGTGCGCGTGGCAACGGAAATTTCCCCCAGGAAATAGACCAGTGCCGCAATCAGGACGCCCATCGAGGCGACGAACAGGACCGAAACAACCGTCGAGACATCCATGCCCGCCAGCTCGCCGCCAAACAGGGTGACGATCACGAGGCAGATCAGCAGGGCCGCCAGCGTGGACAGCGTTACAGCGCGGTTGATGCGTACCATGCGCTTGTCGATGGCCGCCAGTTCCATCACGTGGCGCTGGCGATCCTCGGCGCTGTCACCTGCGAGCAGGTTTTCGACGGCGCGCCAGCGGTCGACGACGCGGGCCAGCCGGTTGGTCATCACGTTCAGCATGGCCCCGATGCCGGCCAGAAGGAAGACTGGCGCGATGGCGAGTTGGATGATCTGGGCAATGTCTGTCGGCATGGAAAGGGGCATGCGGCAAGGATTGGCGGTGGTGGCCGCTGGCGTCAACCCGGTTTGCGGGTCAGGCCGTGACGCCGGGCCCTGTCAGGTCCAGAGTTTCGGCTGGGCGGCGATCACGCTGGCGGCGCAGCCTTCGTCCCAGGGGTAGAGCCCATCGAGCCAGCCGGGCCAGACGAGCTGGACCACGGCGGGGTGGCCGCGATGGCCCTGATGCTTCCAGAACCCGTCAGCCACGGGCATGTAGAGGGTAAACAGCGCCTCATGCGCGGCCTTCTTGCCGATACAGTCAAAGTCCGGGCTGAGGCCCTGCCAGGCCTGTCCGCCATCGACTTTCCGGCCGGCCTTGATCTGCCGGAACACCTCGGCCAGCATGGAATGCATCTCGTCGCGGTGGAGGCCGAAGACGATGAATTCCGGGGCGTCCAGCGTTTGCGTGAAGCCGACAGTATAGGTGAAATTGGGCGTGGCGAGCTCTGGATCGAACACATGCTGGCTGTGCCAGCCATGGGCGGCGATATCGTCAAGGACGCGCCGGTCGGATGGGGGAAGCTCGCCTTCGGTCATGCAGCGATGACGCGGTGCGCCGGGCACGGGGTCAAGCCGCAGGGGCCAACATGTCCGAGATTTAAGGTGGCTTGGGGCCAGCACAGGCGGCCGCAGGCCCTGCGGGCGTGCGGCGGCAAACGGGATGAAACGGGGCAGGGGAAGGGCCTAGGACGTGTCGGCGGCGGGCGGAACGCGGACACCGGGGCCATGCCTGACTGATGCACGCAGGATGCACCGATACTGCACGAAGGCAGCACGGGAGTGCAGGGCGTATCCGCGCAGGCGAGGCGCTGCCAGGCGAACTGTTTCGGCGGCGTTTAGGCATAGGTGCCTTCGGGCGCCGGGGCGTCGGCCATGGCGGTGACGTAAACCTTGCCGGTGCGCGGGCAGACGGCGATCAGCAGGCCGCGCCCGCTGGCCCGGATCCAGCGCTGCAGGGCCCAAAGCTGCAGCCACAGATAGGGCCACAGCCACACAGGCACGGCAGAGAAGATGCGATGGCGCGTCTCGGGGCTCATGCGGCGCATTATACGCGGGCGGGGGAGGGGTGGGGAAAGAGTGGGGGGCGGATGCCGCCTGACAGGCCGCTTGCCGGGGGCAGGTGGGTGTGAGAGCGTTTGCCGGAGTGTGGGGAAGCGGGCGCGATGACGGCATTATTCTTCTGGGCGGCGGCGGGCGTGGCGGGCCTGACCGTGTTGATCCATGTCTTCCTGGGCGGGGCGAAATTCGTGCGGCCCTTCCTGGCGGTGGAGATGGAGCCGGGCCTCAAATGGCTGGCCTACCTGATGTGGCACCTCGGCACTGTGTCGACCCTGTTCATCGCTGCGGGCTTTACGGCAGGGGCGCTGGATCCGGTGCACAGGGACTATGCCGCCATTGCGACGGCGGGCGCAGCGGGCTTTGTGGCCGTGGCCCTGTTCACGGCGGTGAAATCCGGCCTGTCGCCCCGGCGCTTCCCGGTCATCCCGATGTTCAGCCTGGTGACGGGGCTGGGGCTGGCTGGCGTGTTCCTGTAAGGCGCGGTTCTGGCAGCAATACCGCTTGCGGGGCGGTGTGGAGGGGCGTAGATCGCGGTGGCCGCCGGCCGATGCGATTGGCACGGGCCGCCGGCGGAGCCATGTTCCCGCCCCATGCCCGACCCGTCGTTTGACTGCGTGTCCTGCGGCGCCTGCTGTTTCAGCAGGAACCCGCGCTATCTGGCCCTGCTGCCATGGGATGCCTCGCGCACCCTGCCGGCGGACAGCCTGTTCAGCGAAGGCGGGCAGACCTTTGTGAAATTCGACTGCGGCCATTGCGTGCACCTGCAGCTGGCAGGCGGCAAGGCCGTGTGCGGCGTGTATGACGACCGGCCCGAAGCCTGCCGTGCGTTCCGGGCGGGCAGTTTCGAATGCGTCAAGGCGCGCCGCGCGAACGGCATCATGGGCGCGAACGTGCGGGACGCCGAAGGCGAGCCGGCCTAGGTCGCGAAAAGCTGGCCGATATCGGCGAAGGCCTTGAGTTCGATGGCATTGCCGCTGGGATCGTGGAAGAACATGGTCGCCTGCTCGCCGGGCTGGCCCTTGAAACGGACATAGGGCGCGATCAGGAAATCCACCTGGCCTTCAAGGCGCCGGGCCATGGCCTGCCAGTCTTCCATCGGCAGGACGAGGCCGAAATGGCGCACGGGCACGCCATGGCCATCCACCGCGCTGGTGGCGGCGGCGCGGCATTCCTCAGGCGCAAGATGGGCGACGATCTGGTGGCCGTGGAAATCAAAATCCACCCAGTCCGGCGAGCTGCGCCCCTCGGGGCAGCCGAGCAGGCCGCCATAGAAGGCGCGGGCGGCGGCAAGGTCGTGGACCGGGAAGGCGAGGTGGAAGGGGGCGAGCGGCATGGGCGGCATCCGGTGGGTGGCGGGCGGGACCATCCTAAGCGCGCCGGGGCAAAGCGCAATCGCCCGCCGGAGCGGCGGTTTGACAGAGAGGCAGCTGGAATAACGGCCCGGCGGAATACGCAGGCCGTTATTGTTTCAGCCGCTGCGCAGCGCGTCAGGCGCGCTTGATCAGGCGGATGACAAAGAGCAGGATCACCGCGCCGATCGTGGCGTGGATGATGGCGCCGAGAATGCCGGACGCGATGCTGAAGCCGAGTTGCGGGAAGAGCAGCCCGGCCAGGGCCGCGCCGACAATGCCGACCACGATATTGCCCACCAGGCCGAAGCCATAGCCCTTGACGATCTGTCCGGCGAGCCAGCCGGCTATGGCGCCGACGATGAGGATGATGAGGAGTGTTTCGAGTGTCATATGCTTGTTCCTTGCATGCGTGGGTTCGAACACGCGCAGGTGCCGAACGGGCGAAAGCCTTGTCTGGTTCCCCGCACAGTGCCGCATTCTGCGGCGTGTTCACCCTGCACGGGCGGCGGCCAACAGGGACACGGGCTGAAACGCACGCCCCGCCCCGACCCCCCGGGCTGCACACGCAGGCCCGAATGGATCGCCCTCAGGTATCCCACATCGCGGGCGGGAGGGATAGGTGGGGTGGGGGCGTGTGGGGGTGAAGGGGGATTTGTGGGGGTTTGTGGGGGCGAGGGGGGGCGCGGGCCGTAACGCGATATTGAGAGCGGGGGGATAGGCTCGCACCGGATGAGGAGAATGACACATGGGTCTTGACTGGACACCGCTAGTGGGCCTCGACGAGTTCTGGATCGGAGACGGCCAGTTTGCAGACGCGGAGTTCTTTACGCGGAACGTGACCGTCTGGCAGGGCGACGGCATTCACGATAACCCGCGCTTCTACAAGTATGACTGGCAGATATGGACGCGCGACACGCCGATCACCGCCTCGCAGCGTGGCTCGCAAGCGCTTATCCAGCGCGAACTGTCGCCGAAACTGTGCTTCGCGGCGGCGATGGTGAAAATCCGCACCCTCCATGCAGCAGGCGAACACATGCTGATCCGCAGCATCGGGCGCAAGCGTATCGGGCCGGATGCGCCCTGGAACGCCAAGCGTGTTCACTCCATGCGGCAGGCCTGTGCCTATGATGACGACACCGACCCGGACTTTCACGGGCACAGGTGAGGGGAACCCGTAGAGTGGGTTAAGGCCGCAGGCCGCAAAGCACCGTCTTTGGGGCCCGTTGGTGCATTGCGCGGCGCTTAATGCACCCTACTACGCATGCTCAAAATTCAGGGAAATACCTTTCTTTGAAGTCGCGGCATGTCCCGTCAATGCCGGGAAACAGACTTCCAGCGCCAATCCCCATAAGGCGGAGTTCTGCTAACACTTTCAAACGCTCGCTTACTGGCAGATCAATCGCCCACAATGATGGTAGACCAACTAGCTGATCATGACGTTGGATGTAGCTTTCAATGTCATCGACGTTTGAAACCATCATAACTGACTGCTGAGGAAGGGCCCGGTTGTTTTCCAAACTGAAGGGTTCAAGCAAGCAGATCAAAGGGCGAGAATGCGTAACATAGAAGGGATGGGGGTTTTGCTCCCAGCGCTTGGTGTTCAGCATAAAGATTCTAACGGAACCCGCTTTCTGACTCGGGCTCACTCCCTGATACGCAAAATACGCGGCTACAAAGGGAGAAAAAGTCCAATCAAGCAAAGGCGTTGGATATCCATGGTGCTGGGTCAATGCCCATAGAGATGCATTCATGGTTGGATCGTTGAGATCGTACAGATGCTTAAGTTGACCAGACAGGTGATTGTAGAGTTTTGGAATGTCCCGCTTTATGAACGGCACTAAGTCGGATCGGCTGGTTCTATGAAATGCCGTTCGAAGCGGCCATGCTGCGGCTTGCCCACGAAATATCAAAGCCTCGTGTTCACAGTCTTTCACGAACGATTTGAACGAATCCCAACCAACTACGTCTGAAATGGGCTCCACTTGAGATAGGTCACGATCATTGCCTTTTTTGAGAACAACAGTTCCTGAAGTTCCAATATTTGATTCCCAGTCTGCAGAGAGATCGTTGCCATACCGCGAAAAATCAATTTTGGTCCGTGTTGGAAAAATGAATCCGGAGAACTCATTCTCAAACTCTTCAGGTAGTAGCTCGCGTCCCCTAAGGGCATGAAATGGGCGAACGTTGACCATGATGGACTCTGGCAATTCGCCGTTGGGGAACTGAATTGCGCCCACCGTTCCAGCAACGTCTTCGGACTTTTCAAAAAGATAGAAATGGCCCGCTACGTCGTACTGTAGCTTGTCTAAATCAATTACTACGGTGCCCTCGTTGGTTCCGAGGTTCCATCCTGTCCATTGGCCGCTAAAGTCTTGCAAATTCGTTGCCCCCAATCATGCGCTATAGCTACAATGACAGATTCGAAGATTCATGCAGAAGCAATATTCGCTTTAAAAGCGGCAAGGCGTATATGTCCCCACTCAACTCGGGGAGTTGAGCCGGTTCTTCTCTAATCAATCGGCTCCCGCACCTCTCCGCTCTCCGACAAATAAATCTCTCCGCCCTTGTCCATGAATTCCTTGCTCTTCTCCGCCATCCCCCGCCTTGCTTCGGCCGCCTGTTTTTCGAGGTCGGCGCGTTCGTTGTCGCTGAGGCCGGCGGTGTAGTCGCGGACTTCCTGGGTGATCTTCATGCTGCAGAATTTGGGGCCGCACATGCTGCAAAAGTGCGCGACCTTGTGGGCGTCCTTGGGCAGGGTCTGGTCGTGGAAGTCGCGGGCGGTTTCGGGGTCCAGTGACAGGTTGAACTGGTCTTCCCAGCGGAACTCGAAACGCGCGCGGGAGAGGGCATCGTCGCGCAGATGGGCGGTCGGGTGGCCCTTGGCGAGGTCTGCCGCATGGGCGGCGAGCTTGTAGGTGATGACGCCGACCTTCACATCGTCACGGTCGGGCAGGCCAAGATGCTCCTTGGGCGTCACATAGCAGAGCATGGCTGTGCCGAACCAGCCGATCATGGCGGCGCCGATGCCGGAGGTGATATGGTCATAGCCGGGGGCAATGTCTGTGGTCAGGGGGCCAAGCGTGTAGAAGGGCGCCTCGCCGCATTCGCGCAGCTGTTTGTCCATGTTCACCTTGATCTTGTGCATCGGCACATGGCCGGGCCCCTCGATCATCACCTGGCAGCCTTTGGCCCAGGCCACCTTTGTCAGCTCACCGAGGGTTTCAAGTTCGGCGAACTGCGCGGCGTCGTTGGCATCGGCCGTGGCGCCGGGGCGCAGGCCGTCGCCAAGGGAGAAGGAGACATCATAAGTGCGCATGATGTCGCAGATCTCCTCGAAATGCGTGTAGAGGAAGCTTTCGGTATGGTGGGCGAGCATCCATTTCGCCATGATCGAGCCGCCGCGCGAGACGATGCCGGTGACGCGGCTGGCGGTGAGGTGGATATAGGCGAGGCGCACGCCGGCATGGATGGTGAAATAGTCGACGCCCTGTTCGGCCTGTTCGATCAGCGTGTCGCGGTAGACTTCCCAGGTCAGGTCCTCGGCGACGCCGTTGACCTTTTCCAGCGCCTGATAGATCGGCACGGTGCCGATGGGGACGGGGGAATTGCGCAGGATCCATTCGCGCGTATTGTGGATGTTGCGCCCCGTGGAGAGGTCCATCACATTGTCGGCGCCCCAGCGGATGGCCCAGACCATCTTGTCGACTTCCTCCTCCACCGATGAAGCGACGGCCGAGTTGCCGATATTTGCATTGATCTTGACAAGGAAGTTGCGGCCGATGATCTGCGGTTCCAGCTCGGCATGGTTGATATTGGCCGGGATGATGGCGCGCCCGGCGGCGATCTCGTCACGGACGAATTCGGGCGTGATGAATTCCGGGATATGGGCGCCGAAGCTCTGGCCGTCAGCGATGGTGGCGGCGGCGTCTTCATGGGCCGTCTGGCGGCCGAGATTCTCGCGGGTGGCGACGTAGACCATCTCCTTGGTGATCACGCCGGCCTTGGCGTATTCGTATTGCGTGACCGGGCCGGTGCCCGTGCCGCGCAGGGGGCGGTGGCGGACGGGGAACTGGCGGGCGAGATATTTCCCCTCGGCGCCGCCATTGTCTTCAGGGCGCACGTCGCGGCCTTCATATTCCTCGACATGGCCGCGGGCGAGCACCCATTGGCGCCGGTCGCGGGCAAGGCCGGCCTCGACGTCGATGGTGACGGAAGGGTCCGTATAGGGGCCGGACGTGTCGTAGACGGGCACGGGCGGCTCATTGGCGGAGGGGTGCAGGTCGATCTCGCGATGGGGGACGGCGAGGTCCGGCAGCGGATGGGAATAGACCTTGCGGCTGGCGGGCAGCGGGCCGGTGGTGACTTTCGGGGTTTCGAACTGGGACTGGTCGGCGGGCTTGTTCATCGGGCGTGCTTTCTTGCGTGATAGGTGAGGGCCATGGCGATGCAGTGGGAGAGGGCCGCCTCTGGCAGGGGCTTGCGTAGGTCGAGGTCGATGGCGCGGGTGCCGGAGAAGGCGAGCGTGCCGGAATAGAGATCGCGCCACTCATTCACCAGCGTGGTGGAGCAAGGGACGAGAAGCTGGGCGGTGTCGGGCGCGGCAGGCTTCCAGCCGAGGCGGAGCGTTGTGCCGGATTTGGTGGCATTGGTGAGGAAAGCGGGCTCGCCCCATTTCAGCGTTTCGGTCAGCGGGCCCACGCCGGGGGTCTTGGCGGCGGTGGCGCGTATGAGGTCGCGCAGCTTGCCCAGATAGGCGCGCGGGGCAGCGGGCATGGCATCCAGCACGGCCTGCACAGCGGCGGGCGCGGGCGGCGGGGCGAGGCGGCTCATGACGGGAAGCCTCTCGGGGACTCAGGCGAGAGGCCGAGTTCCTTCTGCATCTTCTTCGTCAGGCCCGCGCCGACGAGGCGGTAGCTGTCACGGATATAGGTCAGGAGCTCGGCGTCGGACATGGTCGCGTCGCTGAAGCGCTGGATCCATTTCATCCCGCGTGAGGCCATGTAGGGCGCGCCCTGGCAGCCGGGCTGGTCCTTCAAGATGTGGAAGGCAATGGGCGTGACCTTGAAGGAGACGCCGGTGATCTCGCCATTCTCGTCGCCCGCAATGGCAAAGACCTTGCCGCCGATCTTCCAGACATGGCTGTCGCCCCACTGTCGGACATAGGTCGCGTGGGGCAGGGATTCGCAGAAGGCCGTGAACGCATCTAGCGTCATGTTCGTGTTCCGTCCCTCGCGCCGGTATGAGCCGGATCAGGTTCAAAGGGTAACTCTCAGCCCGCGACCATCGCGGACACCCCTCGGATGAGGGTCACATTAAGCCGGGCGGGCCGGAATTGAAAGGGGGCTCACGTCAAACTGAGGTAATTACCTAAGTGTCTTGACATGCGGCCTGGCAGGCCAATAGATAGGCATATGACTAAGTATAGTCCGCCTGAACCCATTGCCCTTGACCGCGGCTTCCATGCGTTGGCCGATGCGACGCGGCGCGGCGTGATTGCGCAGCTGAGCCTTGGCGAGGCGAGCGTGGCCGAACTGGCCGCGCCCTATGGCATGGCGCTGCCGAGCTTCCTGCAGCATGTGCGTGTGCTGGAATCGGCGGGCCTTGTTGTGACACGCAAGGAAGGCCGGGTGCGACGCTGCCGGCTGGAGACCGCGCGGCTGGCCGAGCTGGATGCCTGGATCACCCGTTACCAGCAGGCCTGGGCCGCGCGCCTCGATCGGCTGGGCGATCTTCTCGACGCGACTGACTCAAAAGGAACCGCAACATGAGCCATGACACGATCCGGCACGGCACGGTGACAATCGAGAAAACCTATGCGGCACGCCCGGCGCGCGTGTTCGGGGCCTGGGCCGACCCGGAAATGCGCCGCATCTGGGGGTCGCCATCCGACGAGATCGACCTGCGCATCGACGCGGCCGATTTTTCCGTAGGCGGAGAGGATGTCAGCACATGCATGATGGGCGAGCAGGCCCTCGCGGTGGTGCGGGGGCGCTATCATGACATCGCGGCCGACCGGCGGATCATCTATACCGAAATCATATCCTCCATGGACGCGCTTGAGGGCACCTGCCTCGTTTCGGCAGAGTTCCTGCCTGACGGGCAGGGAACGCGCCTCGTGCTGACCTTGCAGACGGCGGCGGTGGATGGCTCTGACCTGCTGGAAGGCGTGCAGGAAGGCTGGGAAAGCGCGCTGTTGCGCCTTGGTGCCATGCTGCAGCCGGCGTGAGCCGGGCAGCGGACTGCGCGCCTAGGCCTGCAGCGCCTGCTGGGCGCCCTTGTCCCAGCCGACGACAATGCTTGCGCCGGTGTCGATGACGGGGCGCTTGATGAGGGTCGGATGGTCGATGAGGAACGCGGCGGCACTGTCGCCCAGGGCGGCGACCTGATCAGCGGTGGTCAGGCCGCGCCATGTAGTGGAGCGGCGATTGACGAGCTTTTCGGTGCCAACTGCCTTGATCCAGGCCGGAACCAGCGATCGCAGGTCGGCCTCGGCGCGGATATCGACGAAGGCGACCTCACGTCCCGCAGCGGAGAGCGCACCGAGCGCCTTCTTGCAGGTATCGCAGTTTTTCAGGCCATAGAGTGTGAGCGGGGGGTCCGACATGGTGTTCTCCTCACAGGCTGCCAGCAGCCTCTATAGGGTACCGAGCACGGCGATGACCAGACCGAAGGCCATGGTCACGATCCCGAAGCCGCGCACATGGTCTTCTTCCGGCATCATCCAGCGGGCGAGCGCGAAGACCGGCTTGGGCCAGGCGAGGAGCAGCAGGCTTTCCACCACCATGCCGGCGGCGAGGAGCGTTGTGATGCCTTGCGTGACCGTGCTGAAACCATCCGTCAGGGCGAGCACGCCGGCACCGAGGAAAAACATGAAGGCGCCGGTGACATAGGCGACTTCCGGGCTGTTCTCGAAGGCCGTGAGCAGGCGGCCAGCGCGGGCGGGCTCGATCACCATGCCGGCGCCCGCAGCGAGGGCATAGACTCCGAAGATGACGCATGCGGTGTCAGCGATCATGGTTCCTGCTCCTGTCTTGTCTCATCCTACCATAGGTTTGCTGCGAGACCGAAATGTGTCAGGGCGCGTCCTCCGGCGCAGAGACGACTGCGACGATGGGGCCGAGATCAAGCCCAGGCTCATTGCGCTGGATCTCCGGTGCGTAGAGGCGTGAGACGACGCCATCGAGGTAGAGCGCGTTCGGTGTGCCGAGCCCATCGCGGAACAGGCGGGCGAAGCCGTGGAAGTTCACCGGCGCGTCGCTGATGGCAAAATGCACCGTCTTGCCATCGGCGCTGAGGCCGACGCCATTGCGGCGCTTGCGGCTGGTGCCGTCCGCATTGAAATCCGGGTGCAGGGCGCCGTCCAGCACGAGCATCGGGCCGGACTGGGTGGCAAAGCGGGGCGGACTGGCCGGGAACAAGGCGTCATAAGCGCGGGTTTCGGTGATGCCGGCCTCGCCGCGGTCGAGCCAGAAGACGCCATTGGGCAGCATGCCGAAATTGCCGGGCCCGGCCGATGTGACGAGGGGGGCGGCCTGTTTGCCGTCCTCGACATAGAGGCCGACCGCGCGGCGGTCGTCATGGTACATCCCGCCATTCATTGCGAAGAGAAGCGGCGTGCCATCGGCTTCCAGCTGTGCCGCGAGGCGGTCGAACTGGGCATGGGGCGCGCCGTCGGGATGGGTGAGGAACAGGCGGATATCGGCGCGGTCCACATCGAAACTGCACACGGTGAACGGCGCGCCGTCGAATTCGACCGGCTGGCAGGCCTGCGGGGCGGGTTCCGCCGTGCAGGCACTGAGCCACAGGCTGGCCGCGGCGCAGGCGGCGAGGAACAGGTGTCGGATAGCGGTCATGTGGGGAGCCTAGGTTTGCTTCGTGGCGAATTGCGGGCGCAGACCGCGATCAGGGGTCGCATGCAGGTCAGGCGTCAGGTATCATGCAATTGACCCGGCCCGATGCGGCCCGTTGAAGGACACGCCAAATGGCCGAAAAATTCGAGCGCCACCGCCAGCCATGGACGCCGGACGAGATCCAGAAGCTGCACGTGCTGGCCAAGAAGGGCATGGGCCTGAAGGCCATCGCCAAGGCGATGATGCGCAGCGAGGAATCGATCCAGGCACGGGCCAAGCTCGACAAGATCAAGCTGGCGAAACTGCGCTAGGGGGTGCTTGTGGCGAGGGGTGGATGGGCCGCTTTCCTTCCGCGAAACACAGGCCGCCGCGCTACTTTGATCTCAAGCATAGGCAGAGCGGATCAGATTCAATGGGTCTATGGTTGCCTTCTCATCTTTCGTCTTTTCCTCAATCACGGTTGCAACAAGCTTCCGGAACTTGTCTTTAAACCGGTCGTCGACCCGGCTCTGACTATCCGCGAACCAGTGGCGATGATGCCAGGATTCACTGACCAGAATCGGACCCCATGTTTCGACCAGATCCGGCGTCCACGCTTCGTCCGAAAATGGCATCACAATTTCTCCCGCCTTCTGCGCCTCTTCTGCTTTTTTCCTGGCAAGCGCATCTATTTCGTCGTTGCATTTGTCGGCGATCGTCTCAAGATAATTGAAAAGTGCGAAGGCATAGCTCTCGTAGCTCCGCTTGCTGTCGATCATCTCTATTGAGGAAAGTTCTTCTGTGTAGAGTCGCTGGGGCTCGTTAAAATCCGGATGCTGAACTCGCAGCAACACAAGATCCATATAGGTTCTGTCCAGGACATCATATCGCTGATCGGCCATCGCCTTCGCGTGCTCTTTGCGATCCGCAGCCAGATCCTCTTGTGCAGTCTTCAGAGATTCCATCGATGTCCTGTTGGCTTTTTGCGCGATGGTCACCGCAATGAATAGAAGTATGACGGCTACGAGCTGGACACTGACCTCGGCGATATGGGCCAAGAAGTCGTACAATTGAATGTTTTCCAGGGGTTTGTAGACGTAGATGATTTCCGGCAGGGCGGCCAAATCCTCGCCCAGTTGAATGCTGTTTACAGGCAGGGAAAATGGCACGCGGGAGTTTCCTTGTTGAGATGAAGGGCTTCTATGTGATGGGCGAAAGCACGAATTTTTCTGAATCGGTCTTTGATAGCATGGCCTCGATTCGTGGGTCGGTCCCGGATTGCCCGTATACTTCGACATAAAGCGTTGTCAGCCAGTCACGCATTTCGCTGCGCGACAGCGCCTGCTCGCGGCCGCGCGCCAGAAGCCACATTGGCGGTGGAGATCCGTGTGCTGAAAGCGGAAGAATATAGTCAAGGCCAACTATCCGCCGGCATCCGTGCTCCGCATAGAACCTGAGGCGCCGCGCGGTGTCGTTGCCGGGTGATATGGGGGATCCGGGTTGATCGACTTCGAGGACCAGCGGAATATTGTATTGAGCCGCTATGTCTGATGCTGCTTCGAACAGGGCCGCGCCAATCCCGCGGCTGCGAAGCTGCTCGTCCACAGCCATATATTCCAGTAATACGAAATGTTTCCGGCCTGGAATGAAGCTCATCGCGAAACCGGTAACTTTTTCGCCTTCGACGGAAATGTGAACACGATAGTGCGGGTCGCTGACAAGCGCCCGCATCTGTGCGGCAGTCTTCTGCTCCGATGGCTCGATTGAGGACTGATAGATACGCAGAAACTGGTTGACGAGGCTGGCGTCGGACGCGTTCAGCTGGATGACCGTATTCATATCGCTCATGCTCAAGAGGCCTTACTGTCAGCCAGGCAAAGGCGTGACAGGCAGTCTGCGGTGTATCCGCCGGGAAAGCCGATTGAGGAGAAAAGCGCGCTCTGCTTCCCTATTACGGGAATTCCGGTGAAGGCCGTCAGGCGATAACACGTTTCCGGCGCCATGCCTGCCCACCTTCCATATCGATCAATAGGTTTATTGTTGCATTACTCCGGTAAATTACAATGGCCTTGAGGGCCTGTCCCGGGCGGATTCGCATGGCCGTATTGTTCCCGGCAGCCGTCGCCCCCGGGCAGATCGAAATGCGCCCGTCTCAGGCGCCCTGATCGGCTGCGCCCGCAAGCGCTTCGCGGCGTTTTTCGGCGGCGGATTTCTTGACGCTTTCGGAGCGGAGCTGGCCGCAGGCGGCGGCGATGTCGCGGCCGCGCGGCGTGCGGATGGGGCTGGCATAGCCGGCGCGGTTCACGATCTCCGCGAAGGCCTCGATGGTTTCCCAGTCGGAGCATTCATACGGGCTTCCCGGCCAGGGGTTGAACGGGATCAGGTTGATCTTGGCGGGTACGCCTTTCAGCAGGCGGACAAGGTCGCGCGCCTCGGCCTGCGTGTCATTGATGCCTTTCAGCATGACATACTCGAATGTCACCCGCCGCGAATTGCCGCTGCCGGGATAGGCGCGGATCGCCTCGAACAGGGTTTGCAGGTCATACTTGCGGTTGATCGGCACCAGTTCGTTGCGCAGGGCATCGTTCGTGGCATGCAGCGAGATGGCGAGCATGGCATTGGTGCGCTCGCCCAGTTCAGGGATCTTGGGCGCGACACCGGCGGTCGAGACGGTGATGCGGCGCCGGCCGATGGAAATGCCGTCGCCATCCGAGATCGTGTCGATGGCGGCGGCGACATTGTCGAGATTGTAGAGCGGCTCGCCCATGCCCATGAAGACGATATTGGTGAGCTTGCGGTCTTCGATCGATGAGGGCCACTCACCGAGGGCATCGCGGGCAATCATCACCTGCGCGGTGATCTCCTGCGCGGTGAGATTGCGTACGAGGGCCTGTGTGCCGGTATGGCAGAAGGTGCAGTTCAGGGTGCAGCCGACCTGCGAGGAGACGCAGAGCGCTCCGCCATCCATGCCGACGCTGGGAATATAGACGCTTTCGCCTTCAACGCCCGGCGCGAAACGGGCGAGCCATTTCTGCGTGCCGTCCTTCGACACCTGATGATCCGCGATTTCCGGCCGGTCCAGCGTGAAACGCCCGGCCAGTTCGGCGCGCAGCTCCTTGCCGATATCGGTCATGACGTCAAAGCCGGTTGCGCCGAAATACTGGCTCCAGCGCGAGACCTGTTTGGCGCGCATGGAGGCCTTTTTCGGGTCGAGCCCCATGGCCTCAAGTTCTGCCTTCAGCACAGGCAGGGGCATGCCCGCAAGGGATTGCGGGCCCTTGGGCTGGCCGGGCCGTTGCGAGAGATCAAGTGTGATTGTCATCGATTTGCGCTATAGCATGGCGCAATCGGCGCAGGAACCGCCGAGGGCAGGGCAATATGGACACGATGTAATGTGGCAGCCTTTAATTTGCCACACGTGCAACCGAAAGCCCGGCAACGCGTATTAGTATAACGCTTTCAACGGGGCTGACTGCGAAACGACGCCCAAAAACTGGAGGAATTCCATGAGATATCTCGTTCTGGGCGCGCTCGCGCTTGCCATGATCCCCGCTGCCTGTGAAACCGGCCCAAGTAACCGCGTCATGATCGGCTCGGCCGCAGGCGCCATCGCCGGAGCTGGACTGGGTACGCTGGCAGGTGGCGACGATGGCCGCAACGCCGCAATCGGTGCTGCTGTTGGCGCGATCGCTGGCGGCGCAGCAGGCGCCTACATGGACAAGCAGGAGCGTGAGCTTCGTGCCGCAACGGCCGGTACCGGTATCGAAGTCGCACGTAATGGCGACCAGATTGCCCTGACCATGCCTTCGAACGTCACGTTCAACGTGAACAGCGCTGAAATCCTTCCGGGCTTCTACGCGTCACTGAACGATGTTTCGACGACTCTCGTCAACTATCCGTCGACCGCCGTGGACATTATCGGTCACGCCAGCTCCGATGGTGACGATGCCTACAACCAGGCCCTGTCCGAGCGCCGCGCCAATTCGGTGAAGTCCTACCTGATCAACCAGGGTGTGACCCCGGTTCGCCTTCAGGCGTACGGCTTCGGTGAAACCCAGCCAATCGCCGACAATTCGACGGAAGCTGGCCGCCGCGCCAACCGCCGCGTCGAGATCATCCTGACGCCAATCACCGAAAGCTGATTGCTACCCGATAAGGCCAAATGAATTGACGCCCGCCGGCCCTGCGCCAGCGGGCGTTTTTCATGGCGTCAGCCGGAAATGGCCGCGCGCATCGCCTTGACCGGATCATCATAGCGCGTGGCCATCATGGCCATCAGCTTGCCGCTGGCGCGCGATGGGTGGCCGGTCTGCGTAGGCGGGGCGGGGTCATATTCCACGGCAAGCTGAATCGCCTCGGCGACCTGCTGGCCGCAGATATCGGCCATGATGCCGAAAGCGAAGTCGATCCCCGCCGTGACGCCGCCGCCCGTATAGGTATTGCCATCCTTCACCCAGCGTCCGGGCGCATGGGCCGCGCCGACCAGGGGCAGGAGGGAGGTATAGGCCCAGTGCGTGGTGGCCTGCTTGCCGTCGAGCAGGCCTGCGGCCCCCAGCAGGAAGGCGCCGGTGCAGACAGACGTTACATAGCTGGCCGACGCGCCGGATGCCCGGATGAAGTCCACGGTTTCGGCGTCGCCCAGCGCCTCGACCACGCCAAAGCCGCCGGGCACGACAATCATGTCGAGCCCTGGCGCGCCGGCAAATGTGCCGGTCGGGACGAGGGACAGGCCGCAATCGCTCGGCACGGGGTCTGGAGACTTCGCCAGGATATGCGTCACCGCGCCCGGCATGCGGTGAAGCACCTGGAGCGGGCCGGTAAAATCGAGCTGGGTGACATTCGGGAACAGGATGAAGCCGATATTCATGGGATGGGTTCTCCGTTCAGTCTGGATGCGGTCATAGAGGAATCGCTCATCGCTGGCCACATTCGCTCTGGCCATTCAGGGCCGAACCGTGGAACGTGTCGCGATGTCAAATTCCGGCCCTGCCCCAAAACCCGGTTCGAAACGGTTCGGACGGCCCGCGCCCTACCGGGGTTTCGGGTCGCAGATCATTCACTGGCTATGTGGATTGTACCTGTGGCTGGGGGGCTGGCGCCTGCTGGACGACTGGCCGGCGGACCCAAAGATGGTCGTCATCGCGGCGCCGCACACATCCAACTGGGACGGGTTCGACATGCTGGCCGTGGCAGGCTGGTATCGCGTGAAGCTGAGCTATATGGGCAAGAAATCGCTGACAGACGGGCCGCTTGGCTGGCTGGTCAAGCGCAGCGGCTGCGTCCCGGTCGAACGCTCGAAATCGAGCGATATCGTGTCACAGATGCACGCGGCGTTCGATGCGGCCGACACGCTGTTCCTGGCTGTCGCGCCGGAGGCGACCCGGTCGCGCAATGCCGCCTGGAAGAGCGGCTATTATCATATTGCCCATTCGGCGGGTGTGCCGCTGCTGATGTCGGTGCTGGACTATCCATCCCGTACGGTCCGCCTGGCCGGGCCGTTGCGAACCAGTGGCGACTACACGGCGGATCTGCCGAAAATCCTGGCGCCTTACAGGGCGGCGGAAGGCCGGCGGATGGGCCAGTTCGCCTTGCCGGACACGGACTAGCGGCAGATGGCGGCGGCCTTGTCGATCGCGGCGGATGAGCCTTTGAGCGAGAAATGGTAGGCAACCTGCGTGTTGCGGGCAGAGACGGCCTCGATGCGAAGCTCCGAGCCTTTTTTCAGGGCATCGACGATGCGGCGGTCATCGGAATCATCCGCGAATGCTTCCTGTCCGACCGAGAACAGGGTCCAGGAGGAACGTCCGATACTGGCCTTGGCGGTGATGTCTTCGCGCAGGTCGAAACCGACCTTGAGGCTCGGCTGGTTGCGGGCGCGGCCGGATTTCCAGTTGGTGACATAGTACCAGACTTCGCCATGATCGGCCGAGCGGGGCGCCTTGTCCGTGGCCGTGGTGGCCGCGTAGCAGACCGTTTCGCCGCCGGCGGTGTCTGTGAAGACCGACCAGTCGTTGAACCGGCCGATGGCTGTCGGCTCGGCGGCTGCGCACGGGATTGTGATGGCTGCCAGCACCCCGAGCGCGGCATATCGATTGCGACGTGAAAGTTCCTGTTTCATGCTCAATTCGAAATCCCCATGGAAGGCTGCAACAACTGTCTTATGGCATGAGAGTTAAGGCCAAACTACGACGGTCTCGAACCCGTTGCAGTTACGGCGAATAGCATCATGCATGGTTGCGCCTCACCAGCAGGCGGCAGATACTGCCGGATACAGGGCCAGAGGAACCAGACTTGAGCACAACAATCGTCCGCACGGCTGACCTGGAGCAGCGCGAGCGCCATGCCGATTGCATGGAGCGCATCGCGGACGAGGAGTCACGCGAGGCCTTTGCCGAATTGTTCGAGTTCTTTGCGCCCCGCGTGAAGGGCTACATGCTGCGCCTGGGCGCGTCGGAATCTGAAGCGGAAGAACTGGCACAGGACGTCCTGGTCACCGTCTGGCGCAAGGCCGGCATGTATGACCGCAAGCAGGCGTCGGTTTCGACATGGATTTTCCGCGTCGCCCGCAATCGCCGGATCGACGTGCAGCGGCGCACGAACAAGCCGGCGCTGGAACCGGATGAACCCATGCTTCAGCCGCCCGCCGCCGAGCAGCCCGACGCGGCCGTCTCACGCGGCCAGATGGAAGAACAGGTCCGCGCGCAGCTCGCCACACTGCCGCAGGAACAACTGGTCCTGCTGCAAGCCGCCTTTTATGATGGCCTCTCGCATTCGGAAATTGCGGAAGCCTTCGACTTGCCGCTTGGCACCGTCAAGAGCCGCATCAGGCTGGCCTTTGCGCGCATGCGGGGAGGCCTTGATGCACCCGAATAGAATTTTCGGCCCGACACAGGAAGCCATGACATGACCCGCCGGAATGATTATCCGATGAGTGAGCTCTACAGCGCCTATGGGGCCGGTTCGCTGGACCCCGCCTTTGCCCTGCTGGTCGAAACCCAGGCCATGCTGCGCCCTGACCTGTGCGAACTGGTGGCGGCAAGCGAAGCCGTGTCAGGCGCTTTGCTCGAGACAGCCGAGCCGGCTGCCATGCGGGCTGGCGCGCTTGACAGCACGATGGCGCTCATCGACGCCCTCTCACCGGCGGCGCCGCGTGCGGGCGCCATTGAAGACGTGTCCGCGCTGCCAGAGCCGATCCGGCGGGCCGCCGGTGCATCGTCACGCTGGAAGGCTTCGGTGCCGGGCATCCGCCGCATGTCGCTCGAAATCGACAGTCCGATGCATGTGGAACTCTACCGGATCGAACCGGGCGCGGCTGTGCCGCGGCACAGCCATGCCGGAATCGAATTGACGCTCGTGATCGCGGGGGGCTTCAGCGACGCGCTCGGCAGCTATGGCCCTGGTGACCTCGTCGTGAACGGGCCGGACGATACGCACCGTCCGGTGGGCGATGAGGGCGATATCTGCTTTGCGCTGGCCCTGCGCGATGGCGGCCTGAAATTCACCGGACCGCTGGGCATGATCCAGCGCCTGCTGGGCCAGTAATTCCGTTTTTTGCATGTCCATGATCTCCAATGTCGCGCATACTTGCCGGGCATTGCGCGGGAGGCATGAGGCATGATCGACATCAATGGCATCGCCCATGTCCAGCTGACGGTGAAAAGCCTCGATCGCAGCCGGCCCTTCTACCGCGCGCTGCTGCATGACACGTTCGGCATGACGATCCAGTACGACGATGAAAGTACGTTTTACTGCATTGGCGGGCGCACGGGCGTCCTCATCCGGGAAGCCGCCGCAGAACACCGGGACACGGGCTTTGACCAGTGGCGCGTCGGCCTGCACCATATGTGCTTCCGCCTGCGGTCCCGGGAAGATGTCGATACGCTGCACGCCGCGCTGGTGGACATGGGCGCCAGGATCGTGACGGCCCCGTATGACGGGCCGTGGGCGCCGGGCTATTATTCGGTCCTGTTCGAAGACCCGGACGGCATTCGCCTCGAGGCCAATTTCGTGCCGGGCGCCGGCAATCTCGCCGTCATCACGGACAAGCCGCTGGTGCCGCCGCGCTGATCAGACGTGCTGGCCGGTTTGCAGCCAAAAGGCGCAGGCATCGCCCAGTTCCTGCCGGGCCCGCGCCTCATAGGCGGCCGATTCCCCGGCGCTCAGCGTGTCAGCCCAGCGGCCATTGACGCCCTTGTTGATGAAGACCTCGGCACCAGCATCCCAGAAGGCGCCGCCGAGCGGGACGCTTTTCGTGGCGTTCGCCTTCATCCAGTCGAATGAGCAATAGTCGACAATCGTGTCCCAGCGGGACTCGTCGATCTCGATATCGAGAAAGGCGGCCATTTTCCGCATCTCGCCCGGCATGTCGCGTTTCAGGTCGGAAAAGTGGATCATCATGACATTCGGCAGGTCGCGGATTGCCCACCAGCTGCGGACATTTTCCCAGAACGGCCAGAACGGAAAGCCGTCCTTGTCCATCCATTCATGCCAGTACTGGCGGATGTCTGCCGGGGGGCGGTCGATCGGCGGCCCGACGCGGCCCGGCGTATTGTTGAGGGCGTCATACCAGAGGTCATTGGCATTGGCGTGGTGGTTGTAGAGGCTCCAGACAACATCCCGTCCGTCGCGGCCGATATAAATGTATTTGGCCTTTGGCGAGAAGACGAGCGCGTCGACGGGCAGGTGGGTCTTCAGGAAGCGGCGATGTGTCTGGGCTTCGACTTCCGGCAGTTTCACCTGTTTCGGCGGAACGCGCAGGTCGAGCCAGGGCGACATTTCCGCAACCGCCAGTTCCGGGTCGCCGCCGAACATCATCTGGGCGATCATCTGTTGGGTCCAGCTCGTCCCGGCCTTGCCATAGGTTGATATGATGATGTCGTCATCGCGGAACTTGAACTCGTTCCAGATCGTGGAATCGAAATGATGGCTGTGGAGTTCGCGCGTCTTTGCCGGCCATGCGACGTCTTGTGTCATTCAACTGCCCCCCTTGTTGCGCAAAATATATCAAAGAGACGGGGACCTGTCCTGCGCTTTCCGTCTCAACGGCGCCCACGGCCGGCTGGCTTGCCTTCGCCGCTTGTGCCGCCCGGCATGATGGGGCGGGGGGCATAGCCACCCATGGAGAGGTGGCGGTCATACATGACCATCGCGCCCGCTAGGCTGACATTGATGCAGAACTTGGTCGGGATTTTCACGACATGGGCGCAGCGGGCGAGAATCCCGTCCGACAGGTTGCCCTTTTCCGGCCCGAGGATGTAGGCGGCCTGCGGCGGGTGGCGGAAGGTGGGCAGCATGACCGCGTCATCGGTGAGCTCGATTCCGACCAGCTGGCATCCTTTGGGCATCTGCATGTCATCGATGGAATCCCACTGGTAATAGGGGATCTGGCCTGCCGACTTCGACGTGTCGGCCTGATAGGCGTCGCGCAGGCGGTGGTCGGCATCAATCGAGAAGACATAGCTGGCGCCGAAGGCATTGGCGGTGCGCATCAGGGCGCCGAGATTCATTGGCTTGGAAATGCGTTCCGAACCGATCGAGAAGTAACCACGCATGTCAGATGACTCCGAGACTGAACCGCCCGGCTGCGAGAATGGGCAGGATCAGGAGCGGGACAATGAGGCAGGCGCGCCGGGCGAGGCGCAGGTGCGAGAGGGGGGCGGGATAGGTGGCGGCGAGGTGGCGGGCCGCCTCGCTGGCCGGGGAGGGCGCGGTGGCCTCGACCACGGCCAGCCGGTAGGGCGTGTCAGTGGGCAGGCCGCCAAAGTGCGCCGCCAGCGCCCGGCGCAGGGCGACCGAGATGATCATGCGCATCTGGATGGCCAGAAGGAGCGCAAACACGGCCAGGCCGAGCAGAATCCAGAACAGGGCGGTCACAGGAAGGTTGCGACCTCGAAGCGCCCGCTGGAATCCGTCAGGCCGCGTTTCATGCCGCCGGAATTGAACAGGGCGCTCATCTCGCCACTGGCCGACACCGCGATCATGCCGCCTTCACCGCCGAGGCGTTTGACATCGTCCAGCGCGCCCTGGACAGCGGGCTCAAGCCGGGCGCCGCCATAGCGGATGCGGGCGGACACATCGGCGGCGGCATTGGCGCGGATGAAATATTCGCCAAGCCCGGTGCAGGAAATGGCGCAGCGCTCGTCAGCCCATGTGCCGGCGCCGATGACGGGCGTGTCACCGAGGCGGCCGGGCGTCTTGTTCATAATGCCGGCGGTCGAGGTGGCGGCTGACATGTCGCCATACTGGTCCAGCGCAACGGCGCCGACCGTGCCCATTTCGGGTGCGCCGACCTGTCGTGTGCGTTCGTCGATCGGCTTATAATAGACCTCCGGGTCATCGACAGTGGCAAGGCCTGCCGCATCGGCCAGGCGGCGGGCACCCTCTCCCACGATCAGCACATTGGGTGTGCGTTCCATCACCATGCGGGCCGCCGCGATGGGGCTGAGGACGCCCTGCAGCGCGCCGACCGCACCGGCATTGCGGGTGCGCCCGTCCATGATGGCGGCGTCGAGTTCATAATCGCCATTGAGATTGGGCGCAGCGCCCCTGCCGGCGAGGTAGAGGCCGGAATCCTCCATGGCTGCGACCATGGCCTCGACAACGTCGAGGGCGGCATCGCCACTGGCAAGGCGCTGGCCGCCCTCTTTCAGGAGGCCAGCCAGGTGTTTTTCCTGCGCCGCGTAATCCTGGCCAAAGATCGGTCCGGCACCGCCATGCAGGACGAGAGCCCATTTGCCCGCCATTCTGCCCGTCTCCCTTACGTCACACTTGGAATATACCTGCCACACCGCTACCGTCTGGCAGCAGAAACAACAAGGTAAGGAACGCCGGAACATGAAAGCTGTACTGTCAAAAGAAGTGGGCGGGCCGGAAACGCTCGTCCTCGAGGAGGTCCCGGCGCCGGAGGCCGGCAAGAATCAGGTTCTGATCGAGGTCAAGGCATGCGGGGTGAACTATCCCGACGTGCTGATCATCCAGGACATGTACCAGTTCAAGCCGCCGCGCCCGTTCAGCCCAGGCGGTGAAGTTGCCGGTATCGTCAAGGCGGTCGGCGAAGGCGTGACCCATGTGAAACCGGGCGACCGCGTGCTGGCGTCCTGCGGCAATGGCGGCATGGCCGAATATGTCGTCGCCTCGTCCCATGGCACGATGGCGATTCCCGACGGCATGCCGTTCGACGAAGCCGCAGCCTTCCTGATGACCTATGGCACCAGCTATTACGCCCTGAAGGACCGCGCCGACCCGAAACCGGGCGAGAGCCTGCTCGTTCTGGGCGCGGCCGGCGGTGTCGGCATTGCCGCCGTCGAACTTGGCAAGGCCATGGGACTGAAAGTGATCGCCGCCTGTTCGACGCAGGAAAAGGTGGATTTCTGCCTCTCCAAGGGGGCTGATACCGGGCTGGTCTATCCAGCCGGATCGCTTGACCGGGCCCAGCAGAAGCAGTTGTCCGACGACATCAAGGCAGCCGGCGGCGGCGGCGTGGACATCATCTATGACGCGGTTGGCGGCGACTATGCCGAGCCCTCCGTGCGGGCAATGAACTGGGAAGGGCGCTATCTCGTGATCGGCTTCCCGGCCGGTATCCCGAAAATCCCGCTCAACCTGACCCTGCTGAAAAGCTGCGACATACGCGGTGTGTTCTGGGGCGCGGCGGTTGCGCGCGATCCGAAGGCCCATGCGCAGAACTGTGCCGAGATGTTCAAGCTCTATGCCGAGGGCAAGATCCGCCCGCATATCTCCAATTCCTATCCGCTGGAGAAATCCGCCGATGCGATCCGCGAACTCATGGACCGCAAGGCGATGGGCAAGGTCGTGGTGACGATCTAGATGGCCAAGTCCCCTGCGCAGACGCCTGACGGGTTCATGGAAACACTCGACCATCCCCGGAAGGCGGAGGCGCAGGCCTTGCGCGACATCATTCGTTCCGCTGCGCCAGCCCTCGTTGAATCCCTGAAATGGAATGCGCCGAGCTATGCGCTCGGCGCCGACCATGTCCTCACCTTCAATTTCGCGGACCGCAAGAGCGTACGCCTGATTTTCCATTGCGGCACGCGCCGCAAGGAGACCAAAGACGCGCCGCCGATCATGGAGGATGCGACCGGCCTGCTCGACTGGGAATCCGACATCAGGGCGGTCGCGACCATCCGGAATGCGGATGACCTGGCCCATGCGCGGCCGCTGCTGCCGGGCCTGATCGGTGACTGGATCAGCGCGGTTGCGCAGCCGTAAACGCAGCCGCCAAGGAACGTGTTGACCTGTTCACGCATAGAACAGGCATGCAGGGCAATGACACCCCTCCTCCCGGCGGAGCAGATGACCCGCCCGACGAGTCACGCGGCGACGCGCGCCAGCGCACACTCAAGACGGGCCGGATTGTCATCAACAAGGGCTCCAGCACCTTCGACGTGATCATCAGGGACATGTCGGCGACGGGTGCGCGCCTGTTGCTCAAGGAACCCTGGAACCTGCCGGATGTGTTCGACCTGCTGGTCCTCAATCCCGGATCAGGCGACTGGACCCGGCAGCCTTGCGAAAAGCGCTGGCAGAAGGGCGCCCTGGTCGGGGCCCGGTTCACAGGGGCATCCAGCCAGATATGAAAAAACCCGCCGGAGCGATCCGGCGGGTTTTCGGTTTCGGGAAGAATGCCTGGGATCAGGCGCTCTTGGCGTCGTCGACTTCTTCGAAATCTGCATCGACGACATCGTCGCTGTCGGAAGCCGCATCAGCGGAGGCATCGGCGTGCGCTTCGCTTTCCTGCTGGTTGGCATAGATCGCTTCGCCGAGCTTCATGGCGGCAGTCATCAGGGCCTGATGCTTGGCCTGGATGTCACCGACATTGTCGCCTTCGCGGGCGGTCTTGAGCTCTTCGACGGCTTTCGCGATCTCGTCCTTGATTGCGGCAGAGACCTTGTCGCCATGCTCTTCAACCTGCTTTTCGGTCTGGTGGACCAGGGCTTCGGCATTGTTCTTGGCTTCAACCAGTTCGCGGCGGGCCTTGTCGGCACCGGCATTGGCTTCGGCGTCGGCCATCATCTTCTTGATGTCCTCTTCCGTCAGGCCGCCATCCGCCTGGATGGTGATCTGCTGTTCCTTGCCAGTGGCCTTGTCCTTGGCCGAGACCGACACGATGCCGTTGGCGTCGATGTCGAACGTGACCTCGATCTGCGGCAGGCCGCGCGGGGCAGGCGGGATGCCTTCGAGATTGAACTGGCCGAGCTGCTTGTTGTCAGCGGCCATTTCGCGCTCGCCCTGGGCCACTTTGATCGTCACGGCCGACTGGTTGTCGTCAGCGGTCGAGAAGACCTGGCTTTTCTTGGTCGGGATCGTCGTGTTGCGGTCGATCAGGCGTGTGAACACGCCGCCCAGCGTTTCGATGCCGAGCGAGAGCGGTGTCACGTCGAGCAGGACCACGTCTTTCACGTCGCCTTGCAGCACGCCGCCCTGGATCGCGGCGCCGAGGGCCACGACTTCGTCCGGGTTCACGCCCTTGTGCGGTTCGCGGTTGAAGAATTTCTTCACCGCTTCCTGAACCGCAGGCATGCGGGTCATGCCGCCGACGAGGACGACTTCGTCTATGTCGGCTGCTGTCTTGCCGGCATCCTTCAGGGCTTTCTTGCACGGCTCGATGGTGCGCTTGATCAGGTCTTCGACCAGGCCCTCGAGCTTGGCGCGCGAGAGCTTGATGTTGAGGTGTTTCGGGCCGGTGGCATCTGCCGTGATGAAGGGCAGGTTCACTTCGTACTGGCTGGCAGACGAGAGTTCCTTCTTGGCCTTCTCGGCTTCTTCCTTGAGACGCTGGAGGGCCAGCTTGTCGGTCTTCAGGTCGATGCCCTGTTCTTTCTTGAACTCGGCTGCGAGGAAGTCGACGATGCGAAGGTCGAAGTCTTCACCGCCGAGGAAAGTGTCACCATTGGTGGAGAGCACTTCAAACACGCCGTCGCCGATTTCAAGGAGCGAGACGTCGAACGTGCCACCGCCAAGGTCATAGACGGCGATTGTCTTGTTCTCGCCCTTGTCGAGACCGTAGGCGAGCGCAGCCGCCGTCGGCTCGTTGATGATGCGCAGCACTTCAAGGCCGGCAATCTTGCCTGCATCCTTGGTGGCCTGGCGCTGGGCGTCGTTGAAGTAGGCAGGAACCGTGATGACGGCCTGCGTGACCGGTGTGCCGAGATAGTCCTCGGCGGTTTCCTTCATCTTGGTGAGAATGAAGGCGGAGATTTCCTGCGGGGAATAATCCCGGTCGCGGCCCTTGACCCAGGCATCGCCAGCCTTGCCTTCGACAATACCGAAGGGCGACATGGCCTTGTCTTTCTGGGCGGTCGGGTCGTTGTAGGTGCGGCCGATCAGGCGCTTGATGGCGTAATAGGTGAAATCGGGGTTGGTCACGGCCTGGCGGCGGGCCGGCATGCCGATCAGGCGTTCGCCGCTTTCCGTGAAAGCCACGACGGACGGCGTGGTGCGGGCACCTTCGGCGTTCTCGATGACTTTCGCGGTGCCGCCTTCCATGACGGCAACGCAGGAGTTCGTGGTCCCAAGGTCGATACCGATAATTTTGCTCATGATAACTGTCTCTCTTTAGTTAGCCGCCACGGGCTCTTGTTGGGTTCGGTCTGCTCAGCAGCCCCGGAAGCAAGTGGCTCTCAAGGGTTCATATGAGATGGCGAGGACGGAGTTTAAAGCCGCTCACCTGTTCTGGATGCGATATGGTGAGCCGATCCCTTCGCTCAAGGGGTAATGCGGCGCTTTTACACGGGTTTAACCTGTATCAACTGTCAGCGCACGCGCCAGTCCCTATTGCTGTTATCCTCCATTGTTCAGGCCGGACTGGCCGCGATTATGCATTTATTGCGCGCGGGCGGATACACAACCGGGAAAAATGCAAGACGGCCGGCGTGTGGCGAGATGGCCGGGCGCGGTTCCGTTTCCTGATTTGGCATCACGCGCGAACATCGCCATACTGGTCCGACCCGCCCGACAGACGGCAGGCCAACTGATTCCGGGAGACGACACCAATGCTGCGCTACCTTGCCCTGCCGACATTCCTTCTCGCCGCTGCCTGCGCGTCGGCGCCTGCTGAAACGCTGGCGGTGCCGGCGCTGGAGCCGCTCTGGGTCGCCGAAGGGTTCCAGGGGCCTGAGGGCGCGGTGCAGGCGCCAGATGGCTCGTATTACATCTCCAACGTGTTCGGCGACAGCGGCGCCAAGGACGGCAACGGCTATATCTCGAAACTGTCGCGCGGCGGGGTGATCGTCGAGCGTTACTGGTCTGCCAAGCTGGATGCGCCAAAGGGCATGGCCATTCTGGACGGCACGCTCTACGTGACGGATATTGACAGGGTGGTGATGATCGACGCCGAAACGGGCAGCCGCAAGGGCCAGATCCCGATTGAGGGCGCCCTCTTCCTCAATGACGCCACGGTATGGAACGGGCAGGTTTTCGTCTCGGATTCAGGCAGCGCGCGCATCCATGTACTGGATGGTGAAACCGCGTCCGTCTGGATGGAAGACGAGGTGCTCACGGGCGTGAACGGCCTGCTGGGCGACGCGGACCGGATGCTTGTCTCGACCATGACGGCCGGTGATCTGCTCAGTGTGGACGCCGATCGCAACGTGACGGGGATCGCAACCGGCATGGAGGATGGCGACGGCATCGGCCTTGTGCCGGGCGGCGGCTACCTCGTGTCCAGCTGGCCGGGCCAGGTCCATTACGCCGGCGAGGGCGGCACCGTCACCACGCTGCTCGACACGACGGGCGACGAGACACCGATCACGCAGAACGATCTCACCGTCTTCGGCGATGTGGTCATCGTGCCAAACCTGCGCAACGGCACGGTCACGGCGTGGAAAGTGGTACGTTAGTCGGTTGCGGCTATTGGACTATTCGCGGGGTGGGTCGCGCATATCTTCAGGCAGCTCTGAACAGGTTTTCCAGATAGGTTTGGGAGTCAGTTCGAAGAGAGATACGCGGAACACCAGATAAGTGAACGGTAACGCAAAGGGCAACGAGGCAAAAAAGCTGAGGTATCCGTGTAACCATACAAACAGCGATATCAACGCTCCTCCTCCGAGAGCGCTTTGGATCGTACCGCTGTTTTGGGTTGCTTCAACTGGTAATACGCCAGCTACATAAAGCACCGCTGGGCCATACATGGCCAGAACTGCAGAAACACCAATGACGATCCCGCCGGCTGCAAGGTTCGCAATCAAGACTGTTCCCGCCACCCATATGCGGGGCCGCGATTTTTGAGTTATCAAGGTGCGGCTGAGAATGATGAGCACAATGGTGGCGGCGAGTATCGTTCGCATCGTACGGAGAAATACGAATAGCTCGCCGTCAGGAACCAACAATCCTGATTTGCCAAAGACCATTTCCAGAATCGCGAGTTGAAGCGGTCCCGCTAATACCCACGCAACCGCGCCCCACAGCCATGTGTTGGACCGATATCTCAAGGTCGCAGCCCGATGTGCTGCAGGCGTATGATCAGGCGCTTTTGGCACGCCCAATTTCTACCTTTGATAGATTTAAAAATCGTTTACCGCCATCGGCGGTCGCGCCCTAGTTCGCATTCCCTGCGCTGACGGCCACCATGGCGGCGCGCAGGGTGCGGTCGCCGATTTTCCAGCCGGGCTGGAAGAGCGACGCAATCGTGCCGGACGGGTGCTCTGACGGGATCTGGGCGACGGCCTGGTGCAGGTTGGGGTCGAACACGGCCCCGGGCACGGCCTCGATCTGCTTGACGCCGTGGCGGCCAAGCGCGGTTTCGAGTTCCTTGGCAGTCATTTCGATGCCGCTGAGCAGGTTGTTGCCGGCATCCGAGAGGTTGGCGCGGTCATCATCCGGCAGGGCGGCGAGGGCACGGGCGAGGTTATCGGAGACGCTCAGCAGGTCGCCGGCAAAACGCTCGATCGCATAGACGCGGGCCTCGGAAAGCTGCCGTTCTGCGCGCTTGCGGGTATTATCGAGATCGGCCAGCGTGCGCAGCAATTGCTCGCGCAGCTCTTCGGCCTCGATCTTCAGGCGCATGGCTTCCTGTTCAGGCGAGATTTCCGTGTCGGCCTCGGCTTCCATGGTTTCAGCCGCCTGCGCCCGGGCATTCTTCAACAGGTCGTCAGCCGCCGACTTCAGGTCCGCTCTGGAGGCTTTTGGATCGATATCGGCGCTCTGGCCGGTCTTGGTCTCGTCGCTCATCACTTCCCATCCTTTGCGCGTCGGGCGGCGAGGATTTCGCCGATCACCTTCGCGGTATAGTCCACCATCGGTATCACCCGCGCATAGTTCAGCCGCGTAGGGCCGATCACGCCGAGTGCGCCGATGACATGTTTTGCCCCGCCCATATAGGGGGCCACGATCACACTTGAACCCGAAAGCGGAAAAAGTTGGTTCTCCGCCCCGATGAACAACCGCACGCCATCGGCTTCGCGTGTGGTATCGAGGATATCGAGCAGGCTCTGCTGGCGTTCAAGCTCGTTGAACAGTTGGCGCACACGGTCAAGGTCGCCTGCGGCCTTGGCGTCTTCCAGAAGGTTCGCCCGGCCGCGGATGATCAGCGCCCGCCCCCGGCCCTGCGTATCGCCGCTCCACAAGGCAAGGCCCTCCTCCACGAGGGAGGATGCGGCCGCGTCCAGCGCCGCCCGGCGCGAGCTGATTTCCTCGCGCACGTCCACAGCCGCCTCGGCCAGCGTGCGGCCCTTCATGCGGGTGGAAAGATAGTTTCCGGCCTCGATCAGCGTTGTGGCAGGCAGGCCGTCCGGAATCTTGACCAGCCGGTTTTCGACATCGCCATCCTCCGTGACCAGCACGCAGAGCGCCTCGCCGCTGGCCAGGGGAACGAATTCGACATGGCGAATGGCGGTTTCACGGGTCGGCGAGGCGACAAGGCCTGCGCCGCCCGTCAGGCCCGACAGGATGTTCGAGGCTTCGCCCAGCACGGATTCCAGATCGCCCCCGGCCCCGCGCAGGCGCTCGTCAATCTCGCGCTTGTCGCTGCCCGACGGCTCGCCAATTTCAAGGAAACCGTCGACGAACAGGCGCAGGCCGCGATGTGTCGGCGCCCGCCCTGCCGAGACGTGTGGGGCATCGAGCAGGCCCAGATCTGTCAAATCCGCCATGACATTGCGGATCGAGGCAGGCGAGAGCGCGATCACACCCTTGGACAGGGTGCGCGAACCGACGGGCTCTCCCGTCGTCAAATAGCCCTCGACGATCTCCTTGAAGATGTCGCGCGAGCGCTGGTCAAGGCGCTGCATCAGGGATTGGCTTTCGGGGGTCAGGGCCATGCCTATTGATTAGGGGTGCAATGGTCCCTGCACAATAGGCCTGTGTATCGGGGCCGCCTCAGAACAGGCCTTCGATCAGGCCGTCCGCATTGAGGTGGATGCTCTCGGCGGCCGGGTGGCGGGGCAGGCCCGGCATGGTCATGATGTCTCCGCAGATGGCCACGACAAAGCCGGCCCCTGCCGAGAGGCGTACTTCGCGCAGGCGCACCGTGTGGCCTTCCGGCGCGCCATGCAGGGCCGGATCGGTCGAAAAGCTGTACTGCGTCTTGGCGATGCAGACAGGCAGGCGGCCAAAGCCATCGGCCTCCCAGCGGGCCAGCTGCTCGCGCACGGCGCGCGGTGCCTCGACATGGTCGGCGCGGTAGATGCGCCGGGCGACGGTTTCGATCTTGTCGAAGAGGGGCAGGTCATCGGTATAGAGCGTGCGGAAGTCGGCAGGCTTGGCCGCCAGCGTGTCTGTTACCGCAAGGGCAAGCGCCTCGGCGCCCCTGCCGCCATCGGCCCAGTGGGTGCAGAGCGCAACCGGCACGCCGGCCTTGGCGCAATAGGCTTCGATCGCGGCGGCTTCAGCTGGCGTATCCTGCGTGAAATGGTTGATCGCGACCACGACCGGCAAGCCGAACTGCTGCAGGTTCTCGATATGGCGGCCAAGGTTGGAAAGCCCGGCCTCAAGGGCCGCCACATTCTCCGTGGCGAGTTGATCCCGCGCGAGTCCTCCGTGCATTTTCAGTGCTTTCACCGTCGCCACCAGCACCGCTGCGTCGGGCTGCAGGCCAGACTGGCGGCATTTGATGTCGAAGAATTTCTCGGCGCCGAGGTCTGCGCCGAACCCGGCTTCGGTGACCACATAGTCAGCCATCCGGAGCGCCGCCTGCGTTGCGATGACGGAATTGCAGCCATGGGCAATATTCGCAAACGGCCCGCCATGGATCAGGCACGGATTGTTCTCCAGCGTCTGAACCAGGTTCGGCAGTACGGCATCCTTCAGCAGCGTCATCAGCGCGCCTGTCGCCTTCACGTCGGCGCAGGTGACGGCCGTGCGGTCGCGGCGATAGCCGACAATGATGCGGTCAAGTCGCTGCTCAAGATCGGCGGAATCGGTCGCGAGGCAGAGGATGGCCATGATTTCCGACGCGACGGTGATGTCGAAACCGCTCTCCATCGCGGCGCCATTGCCGGGCCCGCCAAGGCCGGTGACCACGCTGCGCAGGTTGCGGTCGTTCATGTCGAGAACGCGCCGCCAGGTGACGCGGCTGGCCTCCAGGCCGCTGGGGGCGCCCCAGTGGATATGGTTGTCGACCATGGCGGCCAGCAGGTTGTGGGCCGAGGTGATGGCGTGGAAGTCACCGGTGAAGTGGAGGTTGATGTCCTCCATCGGCACGACCTGCGCATGGCCGCCGCCAGCCGCGCCGCCCTTCATGCCGAAGCAGGGCCCCAGCGAAGGCTCGCGCAGGCAGAGCAATGTGTTCGCGCCGATCCGGTTCATCGCGTCAGCAAGGCCGACGCTGGTTGTCGTCTTGCCTTCACCGGCAGCGGTCGGGCTGATCGCGGTGACGAGGACCAGCTTGCCATGCGGCTTGCCGGCAAGCCCGGACAGGTAGCGCGCAGAGATCTTCGCCTTGTCATGGCCGTAGGGGACCAGGTCTTCCGCCGGGATGCCCAGCCGCGCGCCGATTTCGGTAACAGGCTTTTTTGCCGCCGCGCGGGCGATCTCGATATCACTGGCCATGCGGCCCCCTCTTGTCATCACTGGTGCCCCTCCGGTGTAGACAGGCGCGGGAAAACCCGCAATCAGGCGGGTCAGAAAAGAGGATCCCGCCATGACCCAGCTCATCCGCCCTTCGGGCCGCGCGTTTGACCAGTTGCGCGACATCACGCTCGAGACCAGCGTGACGCGATATGCCGAGGGTTCGTGCCTTGCCAAATTCGGCAACACGCATGTCTTGTGCACGGCCAGCTGGGAAAAGGGCGTTCCGGGCTGGATGAAGGGCAAGGGCGCAGGCTGGGTGACGGCAGAATACGGTATGCTGCCACGCGCCACCCATACGCGCGGACGCCGCGAAGCAGCTGCCGGCAAGCAATCGGGCCGCACACAGGAAATCCAGCGCCTGATCGGCCGCAGTCTGCGCTCGGTGGTCGACCTGACGGCTCTGGGCGAGAACCAGATCACCATCGACTGCGATGTGCTGCAGGCCGATGGTGGTACGCGCACGGCCGCAATCACGGGCGGTTTCGTCGCGCTCGCACTGGCTTGCCGCTACCTGAAATCGGAAGGCGTCATTCCGGCAGACCCGATCCAGAAACAGGCGGCGGCGATTTCGGTCGGCCTCTACCAGGATTTCCCGGTTCTGGATATCGACTATCCCGAAGACAGCCAGGGCGAAGCCGACATGAATGTCGTGATGAGTTCCGATGGCGGCTTCATCGAAGTGCAGGGCACCGGCGAGGAACGCCCGCTGTCGCGCAAGGAACTCGACGAGATGCTTCGCCTGGCCGAACAGGGCTGTAATGAACTCTTCGCCGCACAGCGCGCGGCGCTGGGCTAGGCCGTCACGGATTGCTTTCCGCCCAATAGGCGGCACTTCCCTCGGGCATCTTGTTCAGGACGTCCGCGAACGCGTCCCGGTCGACATTCAGGTGCAGGGCATTGGCCACGGCGGTGATCGAATCGTCCGGTGAGAAATTATGCTGCGACCGGACGCCCTGTACTTCAAGGGTCAGGGACGCGCGATCGGCGAAAGGCAGGACGGGGTCGCCGGGATGCCAGTTCTCCACGAACAGGGCGCGCAGGCAGGGCGGCAGCACGGCGGCAAAGATGAGTATCTGCACCGGTGTGAGCCGCCGCCGGAAGACCTGGAGCACGGCATCGACCATTGTATAGGTCTGATGACTCGTCGCCAGCATGGCGGCCCGCCCGGCATCCTCGAGGAAGGCCTGGAAATCTTCCGAGGCATGCGTGTATTCCCGCGGGACAGTCATGCCGGTCTCCATCGCACACCATCCGGACCGGATGCGTTCTTTTTATTACTCTACCGTGCATCTTTCCGCCTGCCAAACAGGACAACGGAGGCAAGGGCCTGGCTCAGTGCCGTGCAAGGCCCGGCAGGCCGAACATGGCGAGCTGCAGGCTGCTGGCGATGCGTTCGGCCCGCTCCATGAAATAGGGCACGGCTTCGGCGCTGGGCGCGGTGTCCTCCAGCGTTTGCCGGAACAGGCCGAGCCAGATCCGGAAATGGGAGGCATCAACGCCCGTCAGCTTCATGTGCGCGGGCAACGGCTTGCCGGTATAGCGCCCGGCATTCATCGCGACGGACGCCCAGAAATCCTTCATGCGGGCAAGATGGGGGCCCCAATTATCGCCGATCTCCCTGTCGAAGATCGGGCCCAGCGCCGCGTCTGCCCGGATCCGGGCATAGAAGGTTTCGACCAGGACTGAAATGTAGGCGTCATCAATGCCCATGCGGTCAGCGTTGAGCTGGATATCGCGGCGGCGCTCTTCGGCGGTGCGCAGGACACGGGTCATGCGGCGGCTCCGGCGCCGAGCATTTCCTGCAGCGGAGCATTGCCGCGCACGAGGTCTGCGACCGACCAGGAATCCAGGGTCGTGAAAAAGGCTTCCAGTGCCTCGGCCAGCGCGCCGCGCAAACGGCAGGTCGGCGATATGCGGCATCCGCCGGCGCCGCCCGGAAAGCACTCCACAAGGGCAGTATTGCCTTCCATGCGGCGCACCACGTGGCCTAGCTGAATGTCCGAGGCAGAACGTGCGAGGCGCAGGCCGCCGGCGCGGCCGCGTTCAGTCGCGATGAAGCCTTCATGGCTGAGGGCCAGCGCCACTTTCATCAGATGGTTGCGGGAGATTCCGAAGGTGTCCGAAATCTCCGAAATGGTCACGCGGCGATCGGTGTTGACGGCCAGATGCATGAGCGTGCGCAAGGCGAAGTCGGTCTGCAGGTTCAGCCGCATGATCAGATATTTTCATCCGGATGATTTGTATCCCAGACGATCTCGTGCGCGCCCTCATCGAAGCCATTCCTCCGCCCAAGGATGAGGACGGTGGAGAGGATGCCCGCAACAAGGAATGAAACAATCGTGCCGGACAAGAGCGCGATCCAGCCATGGCTCGACATGTCCGCGCCCATTGATGACCGGCTGAACAGAAAGACGAGCCCCATCACGGTGCATGTGGCGACGATGGCGCCGACGGCGAGGCCGCCGATGAGCTTGGTGGCATAACCGTATTTGGCCATGGGTGAAGTCCCTTGCTTGCGCGGGCCGTGTGGCGGGCGATCTGGCAGGCAGTATAGCCCTGCTTCCCAGAATTTCAATCAAACATGCATTTTAAATGCATGTTATGAATTGACGCAGCCCCGGGTGGTGGCTCTCGTACCGAAGGCGTAGGCGTCCATCGCCAGCGCACCATAGGTCGTACTGTGGTGAATGCGCCTTGCGTCGCTGCCACCAGCCCCCATGGCCACGAAGAGTGGCAGGATGTGGTCCATCGTGGGATGGTTGTCCCGGCCGTGCGGCGCCAGCTGCACCGCGTGCAGCACGCTGTGCGTATCCTCGTTTTCGAGATGCGTCCCCACCCAGTCGGCAAAGTCAGTGACCCATTGCGGAGGAGGGCTGTCAATTTGGAAACCGCCGGAAAACACGGCACGCAGGTTATGCGTCAGGCTGCCGGATCCGATGATCATCACACCCTCTTCGCGCAGCGGCGCGAGCGCCTCGCCCAGCCTGAAATGCCATTCCGGTGTCTCGGCCAGACTGATCGACAGCTGTAGAACGGGGATGTCCGCGTCCGGATACATGAGGCGCAGGGGCACCCAGGCGCCATGATCAAAGCCACGTGCAGGATCGCCGATCGCATCAAAGCCTGCTTCCTGCAGGCGTGAGATCACATCCTCCGCAAGTGCAGGATCGCCCGGCGCCGCATAGGTCATCCGGTAGAGTTCGTCCGGGAAGCCGCCGAAATCGTGAATTGTCCGAGGCGAGAGGCCGGAGGTTACCGTAGGCCGACCCGCCACATGGTGCGCCGAAATCACAAGAATTGCCTGCGGACGTCCCTGGGCGTCGCCCAACCTGGAGAGGAAGTCGCGTGCCGCACTGGGGGTCAGCGCAATGCTTGGGGCGCCATGTGAAAGGAAAAGGCTGGGCAAGGCAGGCATGTATCAGGTCCGATCATGTTTGACCCTGAACATGAGTCCGCGCCCGACCGGGCACAACGCGCCGGACCTGAATAGGACTTATTCGTCCGACGGCCTGCCCCGTTCCCAGGTCACGTCGCGATCATAAAGGGGAACGGTCGAAAGGCTCATCTTGGCCGATCCGTCGACGATCTTGCGGCTGAAGGACACATACATCAGGCTGTCACTGTCGGCGTCATAGATACGGCGCACGGCGAGCTGCTTGAAGATCAGGCTCTGGTTCTGGTCGAAGACTTCCTCGCCGGACTTGTCGAGATCGATATTGCGGATCGTGACGGGGCCGGTCTGCAGGCAGGAGATTGACGAGTTGGACGGGTTCTCGAACCAGTTGCCCTTGCCGATCCGGTCCCAGAAACCGCGGTCAAAATGGGCGAGGTGGCAGATCACGCCGTCGATTTTCGGGTCGGTCAGCGACTGGATCTTGATCTCGTTGCCGACCAGGTCATTCTTGAATTCGCCGACCTCGTTGCCCCCTCCACCGCAGGCAGCAAGCAGGCAGAGACCGGCGGCGAGAGCGAGGGGGGCAGGTTTCATCGAACCTCAACGTGGATGTGGCGGGACGGTTCCGCGCCATGGGGCAGGGGATTATTCGGCGGCGACACGCCTTCGCCCTTCTTCGCCTTCTTCGTCGAACACGAGCAGGTCGCCGGGCTGGCAGTCGAGTTCGCGGCACAGCGCCTCAAGTGTCGAGAAGCGCACGGCCTTGGCCTTGCCGGTTTTCAGGATCGAGAGGTTTGCGAGCGTGACGCCGACACGTTCCGACAATTCCGTCAGGGACATGCGGCGATCCAGAAGCACACGGTCGAGGGTTACACGAATAGACATCTGCTACCCTCCTATATGGTCATTTTTTCTTCGTCGCGCAGGCGGGTGCCTTCGCGGAAGACTTGGGACAGGATGAACAGGGCGGCAACAGAGGCCCAGGCGATGAGATCCAGGTTGAAGTCGATCTTGGTCTGATCGAAGTTCAGGCCGATCACGAGTGCCACAGCGATGCGCAGTAATTGCGTCACGGCTATGGTCGCCGCCACGCGGGTCAGGCGCGCGGCGTTTTCGGGCACGAACGGATCGCCTTCGGCCAGCGTCGCCAGGATACGCCGCAGCTGGATGCAGACATAGATGATGGCGGGGATCACCACGAGGCCGCCGATCAGGCCCGCCACAAGGGCTGGCAGGCTGTCCGTGCCGTCAGTGACGGAGATATTCAGGGCGTCTATCGAGCCGCCATTATGAAAGGCAATGATCGCAGCGCCGACGCTTGCAAGGAACACGATGCCGATGATGGCGGTCATCCACATCACGATGGTTACGAGCACCGTCATGACGGCAGCCATCGAGTTTCTTGCCTGTTTGCTCATGCCTGTCTCTTCACCGTGTTGCACTCATGGTCTATGGCGTAGGTATGCTTATGCAAAATCGCACACCTTTACCGTTTAACGATATAGGTATTTGCAGGTAAAGCAAGAATGGAACCATTTCAGTAACAGGTGAAAAAATTACACTTCGTACGCTCACGCCCGGTCGACTCGTCGCAGCCACCCATAACAAGGGCAAGGTGTCCGAGCTGAAAGACCTGTTTGAACCTCTTGGATTCACGGTCGTTTCTGCGATTGAGCTCGATCTCGACGAGCCGGACGAGACCGAGACCACCTTTGCCGGCAATGCGCTCTTGAAGGCCCGCGCCGCTATGCAGGCGACCGGCGCGCCCGCCCTGTCCGACGATAGTGGCCTCTCGGTCACCGCGCTGGGCGGCGCACCGGGCATCTATTCCGCCCGCTGGGCCGGTGAACCGCGTGATTTCTACCGCGCCATGGAGAAGGTGGAACAGGAACTGAATGACATCGGCGCGACGGACAGGTCTGCCAAATTCGTCTGCGCGCTGGCCGTTGTCTGGCCGGACGGCCATGAGGCGGTGTTCGAGGGCGAAGTGCATGGACACCTCGTCTGGCCGCCCCGCGGCGAACGCGGGTTTGGCTATGACCCGATGTTCGTGGCCGATGGCGAAACGATCACATTTGGTGAAATGGACCCGGCGCGGAAACACGCCATGAGCCACCGCGCCAATGCGGTCGCCAGGTTGAAGGCGGCCCTGCTTTAATGGCCGAAGTGCTCAAGCCTTTCGGTCCACAATATGGATTTGGGCTCTACGTCCATTGGCCGTACTGTTCGAAGATCTGCCCCTACTGCGATTTCAATGTGTACGCAGCCAAGACGCGCTCGCACGAGCCGCTGCTCAAGGCGATTTCCGAGGACATCCGCATCCACCGCCCCCGCATGCCGGAACATGGCGCGCTGGACACGGTGTATCTGGGTGGTGGAACGCCCTCGCTCCTGCAGCCTGCCGAGATCGCGGGCCTGCTGGCAGTGGCGAGCGAGACGTTTGGCATCAAGCCGGGCGCCGAGATCACGCTTGAAGCCAACCCCAATGACATCATGCGCGCCGACCTGCGCGGACTGGAGGCTGCGGGCATCAACCGCCTGTCGATTGGCGTCCAGTCCCTGCGCGACAATGCCCTGGCCTTCCTTGGCCGCGACCATGATGCGGTCTCGGCCCGGGCGGCCGTCAAACGGGCGCTCCACGTCTTCTCCAATGTTTCGATTGATTTCATCTATGCGCGGCCCAGCCAGTCGATTGATGAATGGGGCGACGAGCTAACCGATGCACTTGCCCTCGGCGCGCCGCACCTGTCGCTCTACGAACTCACCATCGAACAGCGCACCGCTTTCGGAAAGGCCGTCGCACGTGGCGAAATCGTGCCGATGGACCCGGACGCGCAGGCCGACCTGTATGAGCTGACGCAGACCATCACGACCAGCGCGGGCCTGCCGGCCTATGAGGTTTCCAACCACGCCGCCGGGCCGCAATTCCAGTCGCGCCATAACCTGACCTACTGGAATGGCGGTGACTGGATCGGCGTCGGCCCGGGCGCGCATGGCCGGGTGAGTGTCGGCGGCAAGCGCTATGCGAGCGAGGCCGAACGGCGCCCGGAAGCCTATATCGCCAATGTCGTGGCATTGGGGTCCGGCTGGGGCGGGGCATCCAAGCTCTACCCGCTGGACATTGCCCGCGAGCTGATCGCCATGGGTCTTCGCCCGATTGGCGGCATCGCGGTGGAGCGCATTGAATCGCTCTCGCAAAAGCCGCTTCCTCGCGATCGGATTGATGCCTTCATCGCCGAAGGCTGGGTCCGGTTCGACGGCCACAGGCTGTCGCTCACGCCATCGGGCTGGCTGCTGGCCGACGCGATCACGGCCCAGCTTGCGCCCTGATTAACCCTGCTCAGGCCCGCGGGTGCGCCGCTGCGTGCACTTCGCGCAGCCGGCTTGCATCGACGCCCGTATAGACCTGCGTGGTCGACAGCGAGGCATGGCCGAGCAATGTCTGGATGGCGCGCAGGTCAGCGCCTGCCGCCAGCAGGTGCGTGGCAAAGGCATGGCGCAGCGCGTGCGGCGTCGCCGTGTCCGGCAGGCCGAGCACACCGCGCAGCTTCTGCACAAGGCCCTGGATCAGGCGCGGGTTCAGCGCGCCGCCCTTGGCCCCCCGGAACAGCGGGCCGGATTTCGTCAGCGCATAGGGGCAGACCGCCGCATAGGCATCCATGGCCTGGCGCACGGCGGGGATCAGCGGCACGATCCGCACCTTGCCGCCCTTGCCGCTGATGCGCAGGCGTTCCGGCGCGGGCAGGTCGGCGCCGGTCAGGTTCAGCGCCTCGGAGATGCGCAGGCCGCCGCCATAGAGCAGGCTCAGCACCGCCGCATCGCGCGCGCCGATCCATGTCTCGCTGTCCGGGTCCGTCTCCGCCTCGAAGATCATGTCCTTGGCCGCCTCGATGGACACCGGCCGGGGCAGGCGCGCCTTGCGCTTTGGCCCCTGCAGGTAGGCGATCTCGGCATTCTCGATCTCATGCGCCCGGCCGAGCCAGCGGTAGAGCGCCTTGATCGACGACAGGAGCCGCGCAATCGAGGCATCCGATAGGCCGTCGCGCCGCCGCTGCGCCAGGTGCGCACGAATGTCCCGCGCCTTCAGGCGGCCCAGCGCCTTCGGCGTCGGTTCCTCGCCAAGATGCACGCGCAGGAAATTGAAGAAGTCCGAGAGGTCGCTGCCATAGGCCTCGACCGTATTGCCCGCCAGTCGGCGCTCATGCTGCAGATGCGAGAGAAAGGCGGCGAGCGTGTCCATCCGGTGCAGAGTGGCAGCGGCGCATTAAGGATGAGTTTCGCGCCAATGTGGCGCAGTGTTGCGCGATGCCGGTTTGGTGGTATTTGTGCACCCGAAAATTCAACGGCGCATATTCTTGCGACCAGTATCTGAACGCTCTGCTGACCCAAAACAGATAACGAGAACAGAATGGCCACTAAAAGCAGAACCGTTGCAATCATCGGATTGGGCTTGTTCGGAACCGTCCTGGCGCGCGAATTGACGCGGATGGGCGACAGGGTTGTTGGACTGGATAGCGACGCAAGCCGCGTGAGCAGTCTGGCCGGTGAAATCGATTCGGCCATGCAGGTTGATGCAAGCGATCTGAAGGCGCTGAAGCAATGCGGCCTTGAAGCATGCGACAGCGTCGTCGTTTCCATTGGCGAGAACATGCAGGCCAACATTCTGGCGTCGATGAATGTGCAGGAAATCGGGTGCAAGCAGATTTGGGTGAAAGCTCAGAGTGAGGCCCATCTCAAGATTCTGACAGCCATCGGAATTCGGGATATTGTTCGGCCCGAACAGGATTTCGGACTGCGGATCGCGCAGGTCATCCACAATCCCCGCGTCACGGACTATCTGGCCCTCGGCGGGGGACAGTACGTTGCGGAGATAAAGGTGCCGGAGCAGCTGATTGGCCTTTGTGTGGGAAAGCTCAAGCTCATGCACTTCGATCTGAGATGCTTGGGCGTGTTTCGCTCGGGCGGCCTGCTGGACGCTCAGCTGGACACGATCACGCTTGCCGCAAACGACAGACTGCTGATCTACGGGAAGCGGCCGGATCTGCGCCGTTTCGCTGACGGGTTCTAACCCGCCATGAAGTGGCTTGTGAATTTACCCGCGCCTGCTTTGCTTGTGCTGGTCTATCTCAGCTGGATCGCCATTGGCGCGGCCTTGCTGATGCTGCCCATTTCATCCACGCACGGCATATCTCTTTCAGACGCGCTCTTCACGTCAACCTCTGCTGTCACCGTGACCGGGCTGGTTGTTGTCGATACCGGCAGTGCGTACACGATGTTTGGGCAAGGCGTCGTGATGCTCCTGATCCAGCTGGGCGGCATGGGTCTGATGACATTTGCCGTCATGGTGCTGTCGTCCCTCGGTCTCAGGATAGGCATGACGCATCGGCGCTATCTGCGTGAAGAAATGGGGCTGGCCTCGTTTTCCGGTCTGATTGACCTGGTCTGGACCATATTCCGCATTGTCCTTGTCTGCGAACTGCTTGGCATGATGCTGATGTCGATCGTCTTCGTTCCAGAATTCGGCTGGCGCGAGGGACTCTGGCAGGCGGCGTTCCATTCGATATCGGCCTTCAACAATGCCGGATTCTCTTTGTTCCCCGACAGCCTGATGGGGTATGTCGACAATCCGATCATCATCTTCACCGTATCGGTGCAGTTCATTATTGGCGGGCTGGGCTTTGCCGTTTTGTCGGACATTCTCCTGTTCCGGAAGTGGAGGCGCTTCTCGCTTCATACCCGCCTGATGCTGGTGGGAACGCTGGTGCTGATTTGCGGCACATGCGTGATCTACGGCCTGCTTGAATGGTCCAATCCCGAGACTTTAGGCGGACTGCATTCACTGCAATCCAAGCTGCAGGCGATCTGGTTTGAATCGGTCACGCCGCGTACGGCGGGCTTCAATTCAATGAATACAGCCGGAATGCATGACAGCACCGCCTTGTTCACCATGGTCCTGATGGTGATTGGCGCAGGCAGCACATCAACGGCCGGCGGGATAAAGGTCACGACAGCGGTGGTGCTGCTGATGGCCACGATCGCCTTCTTCAAGAATTCCGGACGCATGCGGGCCTTTGGATACAGTGTCGGCCTGGAGCAGGGATTGAAGGTGATGGCCCTGTTGACGGTCAGCCTGTTCGTTATCCTGATAGGCTTGTTCATTCTTGTTGGAACGCATCATCACATCAACTTTCTGGATGCGGCCTTTGAGGTGACTTCGGCATTCGGAACGGTCGGTCTCAGCCGCGGTGCCACGGGTGAACTGAATGATATTGGCCGTCTGGTCATATGCACCATCATGTTTCTGGGGCGCCTTGGGCCGTTGACGCTCGGATTCTTTCTCGCCTCCAAAACGCCCCCACGGGTCAAGTATCCCGAAGGTGAGGTCTATCTCGGCTAGTGATTGCGCAGCCGGTTCGCGCGCCTTTGGCGACGCTCAGGTCTCGCCTTCCCAATCCACGATAAAGTCTTCCATGTCGTCTTCGAACACGGTGTCTTCGGAGACGACCCGTCCCCGTACGGAATGGCCTTCTGTGTGCACGCGTTCGCGGTCGCCGCAGACAAGATAGTGCCAGTCCGGCAGGTCCTTGCCTTCATGAATCAGGCGATAGGCGCAGGTTGACGGCATCCAGGGCAGTTCCTCGATGGCGGCGGGGGTCAGCTTCACGCAGTCGGGCACTTTCTGCTTGCGATTGGCATAGTCCGAACACTGGCAGGTGCCGGCATCCAGCAGCGTGCAGTGCAGCCTTGTATAGGCGATTTCGCCGGTGTCCTCGTCTTCCAGTTTCAGCAGGCAGCACTTGGCGCAGCCGTCACAGAGGGATTCCCACTGGCTGGCATCCATCCTGTCGAGCGGTACGGTTTTCCAGAACGGCTCGCTCATGCCATCTGCGCCGTCCATGCGGGCGTCTTCCCGATCAGCGCGGTCGCAAACCAGCAGGATGACGAGACCCTGTCGCCGGCGGCAATCGCATCTTCCAGCGCACGGGTGACCAGGCGCTTGCCCAGCCCGCGTCCGCCGATCCTCTCCGGCACGATCGTATGCGTAATATGCATGCGGCCGCCTGCCGGGCGCTCATAGGTCAGGTAGGCTTCGGTGCCATCAATCACGAGGCTGTAGCGGCGCGCCTCGGCATCGTGCGTGATGGTCTCGCCGCTCATGCCAGAACGTCCTGCCATTCGGGATGCTTTGCGATCTGTGCCTTGGCGAAGGGGCAGAGCGGGATGATCTTCACGCCGTTCCTGCGGGCGTCGTCCACGCCGCGCTGCACCAGCGCCACGCCAACGCCCAGGCCGGCCAGCTCTTTCGGCACGCCGGTATGGTCGATGATGATGCGGCTCGTTCCGGCTTTGGAGAACGTCATCTCCGCCTCATGGCCATTGACCACGGCGACATAGCGTCCGCCGGTCGGGCCGTCTTCAAGGGTAATTGTGATATCGCTCATATGATAGCTCCGCTTTGGCCGGATATAGGGACGTCCGCCCGGTCGGCGCAAGGAAAAGCCGCCCCACCGGGACGGCCCTTCAGTCCTAAGTCTTATACCGTTTGTGCGGCAATTACTTCTTGAACTTGTCCTTCACGTCGCCAGCGGCGTCGCGGATATTGCCTTCAACCTTGTCGGCCTTGCCTTTCAGCTCAAGCGACTTGTCGCCCGTCATCTTGCCGGCAGTTTCCTTGACGGTACCTTCAGCCTTCTTGGCGGCGCCCTTGATATGTTCCTTGTCCATGAGAATACTCCTTTCCACCGGTCGCGTTATTACGACCAACCCATCAACGCAGCACGTCAAAAAAGGTTGGATTAAATCTCCGAAAGCCGCCGGGGATTTTTCGTGGCCCAGGGTCTTTAAATCGGGTAGGCTGATGCCATGAAAAAGCATCTCGGACCCCACGGGCATGTCTCGCCCGGCGACATCGTCTCCATCCGGTTTGGCGGTGTGCTGAGGCATTATGGCGTGGCGACCACCAGCGGCACGGTGATTTCGAATTCGCGCAGGCATGATGGCGTGACCGAGCAGTCGCTGCACGATTTTGCCGATGGCCGGTCGATCAGGGTTCACCGCAATGGCGGCGCCAGCCATCCGATCGCGGCCGAGGCACGGGCGCGCCGGTCGCTGGGCGCGGCCTATCGTCTGGCGGGTTCCAATTGCGGTGACTTTGTCGGCCATGTCCATCGGCGCAAGCCCACGGTGACGCAGGTCGGCCGGGCCAGCCTGATGGCGCTTGGCGACCTGATCAGCCAGTCGCGCCACCGCTGAAAGGCATCCCGCCGCTGAACGCCTGCGAGTAAATGCACCATGCCGCGTCTGTTGAACCCTCCCGAGATCGACTGGCGCGAAGACGGCACCCCCGTCGCCCGCGCCCATGACGATGTCTATTTCACCGCCGGGGACGGCCTCGCGGAATCCCGCGCAGTGTTTCTCGCCGGGTGTGGCCTGCCCGAAGCCTGGCAGGGCAGGGACGTGTTCACGGTGGCCGAAACCGGCTTTGGCACCGGCCTGAACTTCCTCGCGCTGTGGCAGCTCTGGGAGACGCACCGCCCGTCACCAAACGCCCGGCTCCACTTTGTCAGTTTTGAAGCCTTCCCGCTGCAGCCCGAAGATGCCGTCCGGGCGCTTGACAGCTGGGCAGAGCTGGAAGAACTCGCCGCCCTGATGATTGCCCGCTGGCCAGGCCCGGCCAAGGGCGTGCGCCGCATGGTGTGGCCGGATGCCGGTGTTTCGCTGACCCTGCACCATGGCGACATTCGCGACACCCTGCCTGCCGCGCAGTTTCGCGCGGACGCCTGGTTCCTTGACGGGTTCAGCCCCGCCAAGAATGAAGAGATGTGGGGGCCGTGGATCTATCCCCAGATCGCCGCCCATTCGGTCCCCGGCGCGCGGCTCGGCACGTTCACGGTGGCCGGCGCGGTGCGCCGCGGACTGGCCGAGGCCGGGTTCGATGTCACACGCCAGCCCGGCCATGGCCGCAAGCGCGAGCGCCTCGAGGCCACCCTCAACACCCCTTCACCCCCCTCAACCCCCACGCCCGATCCCCATGCGACCGCCTGTGCGCCCCCCGGCCTCCGCCGCATCGCCATCATCGGCGCAGGCATTGCCGGTGCCTGCGCAGCCCGCGCCCTGATGGATGCCGGGGCCGAAATCACCGTGTTCGACAAGGCCGATCATCCTGCATCCGGTGCCAGCGGCAATCCGCTCGCCCTGCTGATGCCGCGGCTGGATGCAGCCGATACCGTGCAGGCCCGGCTGCTGGTCGATGCCTATATCGCGGCGCGCGATACCTATCGCGGCCTGCCAGGCGTCACCGAAACGGATGTCCGGCAGATCCCGAAGGACCAGGCGGACACAGACCGTTTCACCAAACTCCTCAACGATCCGCCCCTGCCCCTTGAAGACCTTGAGGCGCTGCAGGGCGGCGGCCTGCTGCACAAGCGCGCGCTGATCCTGCGGCCCGCCCTGCTGATCCCGGCGCTGCTGGCAGGCGCGACGCTGCGGATGGGAGAGGCGGCCGAGGTTGATGTCCCGCAGCGCGCGGTGAATGGCGAACGCTTTGACGCCATCATCCTCGCCACGGCGATGGCGGCCGGAAACCTGTTGCCGTGGCTGGGGCTTGAAGCGCGACTTGGCCAGGTCGAGTGGATCGCAGATGCCCCGGCAGCCGAGCCGGATGCCGTCGCGAGCGGCACCTATGCCCTTGCCGCCGGGACAGATCGCCTGTGGGGCGCCACGTTCGAACGCTTTGAAGGCGGCCCGCCAGCCACATCAGACGCTGCGCGGGCGGAAAATGCCGAAGGGCTGGAAACCCTGTCGCCCTGGTGGGTCCGCGAAGCGCGCGAGTACGCCGCGACGTCCCGCTCCGGGCTGCGTGCAACGACGGCTGACCGCCTGCCGCTGATCGGCGCCGTGCAGGATCATTCAGCGGCGCTGGAAGTTTTCGGCGGAGTCAGAAAAGGGCGCCCTGCGGATGCGGACGCCCCTCAATTACCGGGCATTTACATGGTGAATGGCTTTGGCGCGCGCGGCTTTACATGGGGGCCCTGGGCGGGTGACATTCTGGCGGCCCAGCTGATGGGCGGGCCCGCCCCGGCGGAGGCTGCTGCCCTTGTGGCAGTCAGCCCGATGCGCCTTATCCTGCGCGCCCTGAAGCGGGGCGAAGCTTAGGCGGCCCTGACGAAGGACAGTTGTAGGCCGCCATTCTCGTGCGGTGCGAGTGTCATTTCCAGTCCGCCCATCTCGAGTGCCATCCCGCCGTGCAGGCTGGCAATGGCCACAATGGCCAGGAGGATAAGGGTGGCTACGCCTCCGAGCAGCCAGTTATTGTAAAGTAGAGTCCCCTTGCTCATCGGTCCGTTCCTTTGTCGGGTTTGATGGTGGTTTCAGGTTATGGGTCTAGTTGCCGCGTTCCAGGTCGCGGAATTCCTTGCGCAGGCGCCACTCGTCTGACGTGACCTTGCGCTCGATGGATTGCAGGCGCTCGTCGAGGTCCATGAAGGTGTACTTCAGGTGGCCGAACGTGGCCCGGGGGCGGTCCGATACACCGCGCCAGAAGGCATCTTCCTCAGGAGAGATGGCGTTGCGGCCCAAAGGCGTGCGCGGCGTGATCATCCAGACGGTCATGTAGATGATGATGGAAAGCGGCCCGAGCATGAAGATCGTGGCGAGCACGAACAGGATACGGACTAGGATGGGTTCCCAGCCGAAGCGCTCGGCCAGACCGCCACACACACCGGCAATAACCTTGTCATTGCGCGAGCGGTAATAGCGTTTCGGGTTGGGAGACCGGTATTCCGCGCTGTCCTGGTCTGAATAATGGCGGGTCATGGTGATGTGTCCTTAATCGTCGAAGGTTGAACGGGGGCGGCGCGGTGGGCTTGCGCGCTCCCGTGTGTGGTCGTCGCTTTGGTCCAGAAGGGCTTCGAGCGTTTCCAGCCGGCGTTCCATTGCCTTGGCTGAGCGCCAGAGGTCTTCCAGCATGCGTTCGTCATCCGGCTGGAGTGTCTTCTGCCGGCGCCACTGGGAAATATAGTGAAGCATCATTCCCGGCAGGAAGACGAAGATGCTGAGGATGGCAACGAGGGCTATGACGCCTTCATCCATGGCTTAGCCCTCCCGCCGTTCGGCGCGGGCCTGGGCGATCAGCCCGGGTGTGCAGATCACTGTCAGGAAACCGAACAGGCAGATGAGTGAGAACAGCATCTATCAGGCCTCCGACTTGGAAGTCTTGGCGGCGGACTTGGAACGCTTGGCTTTCAGGGCTTCGAGTTCCTTCTCGACACTCTCGTTCTGCTCAAGCGCGGCGAACTCGGCTTCGAGGGTCGGCTCGCGGCCCTTGATCGTGTCCGCATAGGCTTCCATTTCGTCAACCTTGCGCTCGATCGTGTTGTAGCGGGCGAGGGCATCGTCAACCCGGCCGTCATAGACCTGGCTGCGGACGCGGATGCGCTGTTCGGCGGCTTCACGGCGCATCATCAGCGAGCGGTGCTTGGCCTTGGCTTCGTCCAGCTTGGCCTGCAGTTTGCCGAGATCGTCCTGGCGCTTTTCGAAGGCTTCCTCAGCGGCGTTCATGGCCGCCTTGCGGCGGGTGATCTCGCCTTCGGCTTTCTGCTTGGCGATCAGGGCGCCACGGGCCAGGTCTTCACGACCCTTGTCGATGGCCAGTTCGGCCTTGGCAGCCCATTCGTCGCGGGCGGACGTGAAGTGGACGATTTCGCGTTCCATTTCCTTCTTGTCGGCCATGGCGCGGGCGGCGGCGGTGCGCACTTCGACCAGCGTGTCTTCCATTTCCTGGATGATCAGGCGGGCAATTTTTTCCGGGTTTTCAGCACCGTCCAGCATCGCGTTGATGTTGGAGTTGATGATGTCACCGAGGCGGGAGAAGAGACCCATGGGGTATCCTTTCTTGTTTGACTGGGAGGGGGTTAAAAGAAGAGGCCGCCGAGGAAGATGCCGACGCCGAAAAACATCCAGCTCTCGGCAGGGCGGGTCGACAGCCAGCGGCCAAATCGGCCTGCGTCACTGCGAGCTTCTGTGCGGTAATTACGGTCGTCCATCTTGGGCCTTGTCCTTCTTGCTGGTTGCGACGCCCCCGTCGCTCTGAGTGCCAGTATCATTTCAAGGACCGTGCCAAGTGAAAATTAATTTCATAAAGCCTTGAAAAATAACAATAAAAAATATTTCGAGGCGAGGTCGCGTATAATAATTTCGTTATTTTGACGAAAAAATTAGTCGATAATAAATTCATAAATGTCTATATAGACCAAATGATTGGCCAATCGACCCAGCTTATTGGTGAAGCGCCTGCCTGGCTCAGCGCGCAGGAGCATGTTTCCCGCGTCGCCCCGCTGGAACGGCCGATCCTGGTGATTGGCGAGCGCGGCACCGGCAAGGAATTGATCGGCGAACGCCTGCACTTTCTGTCGAAGCGCTGGGAAGGCCCGTTCGTGAAGGTCAATTGCGCGGCACTGTCTGAACAATTGCTGGATTCCGAACTGTTCGGGCATGAGCGCGGGGCCTTCACGGGCGCGACCGAGCAGCGCAAGGGCCGGTTCGAGCTGGCTGATGGCGGCACGATTTTCCTCGACGAGATCGCCACGGCGAGCCGCGCCGTTCAGGAAAAGCTGCTGCGCATTGTCGAATATGGCGAGTTCCAGCGCCTCGGCGGCTCGCGGGTCATGACGACCAATGTGCGCATTGTTGCCGCCACGAACATGGACCTGCCAGCCATGGTGGAGCGGGGAGACTTCCGGGCGGACCTGCTCGACCGGCTTGCCTTCGATGTCATCACGCTGCCGCCCCTGCGGGCGCGCAAGGGAGACGCAACGCTGCTCGCCGATTTCTTTGCCCGGCGTATCGCAATCGAGATGGCCCAGGACTTTCCGGGCTTCGCCCCGTCGGCCATTGCGGCGATCGAGGCGCATGATTGGCCGGGCAATGTGCGGGAATTGCGCAATTTCGCCCAGCGCCTTGCACACCGCTCCATGCTGACCGCGCCGGACGAGCCGGTCCGGTTCGACCCCTCGGCGCTGGATCCGTTCGCATCGCCGTGGCGGCCCGGTGCTTCCAGCCGGGCGACTGCCGACGCCCCGCGATTCGATTTGCCGGATGCGTCAGCCATTCATGGCCCGGTCGATTTCAACGCAGCCATCAGCCGGCTCGAGTTGCGCCTCGTCGACGAGGCCCTCGCCGCCAGCCAGGGGCATCAGGGCCGTGCGGCTGACGCGCTCGGGCTGACCTATCACCAGTTCCGGGGCCTGCTGAAAAAGCATGGCTATGGCAAGAAACCGGGCAAGCCGGACGTGTGAACTGGCTGTAATGTGAGCGTTCACTCTTACGGATGCGACAGATCAGGGGAATCGATTCGCGTCCGGCGCAAATCTGCGCCATACTTGGAAGTCTCGAATAGCAAAGGAGACCGCTCGTGCAGATACAAATTACTGGCAAGCATATGGATCTCGGAGGTGCTCTCAGGAGCCGTATCGAAGAAGGGCTTGAGGCGGCGGTCAGTAAATACTTCAATCGTACCGGGGAGGCGAGCGTGTTCGTCTCGCAACACGGACACCTCGTCGAGGTTGACTGCAATGTGCATCTCCCGTCCGGTATCGTGCTGCAATCGACCGGAAAGGCGACTGACCCGTACGCTGCGCTCGAAGACAGTCTCGACAAGATGGAAAAGCGGGTGCGCCGCTACAAGCGCCGCCTGAAGGACCACCACGCCAACCCCGCCGCGCCCCTGCCCGCAGAAGTCGCGACCAGCGCCGTTCTGACGCGCAATGGGCGCGCCGCGGATGCAGATGAAATCGACGACGAGATTGTCGATGTTTCCGACGTGCCGCTGACGGTCGCAGAAACATCCGTCAGTATCCGCAAGATGAGCGTGTCGGAAGCGGTCATGCAGCTCGAACTGCAAGAGGTGCCTGCACTGATGTTCAGGAATGCTGGCCATGACGGACTGAATATGGTCTACCGCCGTCCGGATGGGCATATCGGCTGGGTTGACCCGGCCAATACGCCCCGGAACTGAAGCCCACACACGGAAGCAGCGTAAATGGCAACCGATCTGAGCTCCCTGCTAAAAGGCGGGATTATCATCCCTTGTTATGAGGCGACCAGCCGCAAACAGGCGCTGCACGCCTTGTCCGAAGAACTCAGTCGCGTGACGAAAATTTCCGCACGCGAAATCGAGGATTCGGTGATGGAGCGCGAGCGCCTCGGGTCGACAGGTGTCGGCGAGGGCGTTGCGATCCCGCATGCGCGCGTGCAGGGCATTGATGCGCCGATCGGGGCATTCATGCGCCTTGCGACGGGTGTGGATTTCGAGGCTGTCGATGACCGGCCATGTGACCTGATCTTCATGCTGCTTGCACCCTTGTCGGCCGGGGCAGACCATTTGCGGGCGCTGGCGCAAGTCAGCCGCGTCTTCCGTCAGGGGGCTGTGCGCGACGCGCTGCGCGCGGCCAATACGGTCGATGAGGTCAAGGCCATCATCTGCAAGGAATCAGTCGAGTCCTCGATCTGACCTGAATGCTGGCCCTAATAAAAAAGCCCGCCGGTCAGTCCGGCGGGCTTTATTTTTTCCGGTCACGGAGATCGATCAGCCTTCGCTTGGCTTTTCTTCAGCAAAGCCGCGATTTTCCAGCAGGGGATCGATCGTCGGATCGGACCCGCGGAAATTGCGGTAAAGTTCGTCAGCCTCACGCAGGCCGCCTGACTCATAGACCCATTTTTTCAGCTTGCCAGCGAGATCCGGATTATAGATGTCGCCGGACTGCTTGAAGGCCATAAAGCCGTCCGCATCGAGAATTTCAGACCAGAGATAGGCGTAGTAGCCTGCCGAGTATCCGCCCGCGAAGATATGGCTGAAATACTGCGACCGGTAGCGCGGTTCGATTTCCGGGAGGATCCCGTATTCCTCCAGCACCTGCTGTTCGAACGCGCGGGCATCGGTAATCTTAGCGGCATCTTCCGGTGTCAGCATGTGCCAGCGCAGGTCGAGCAGGGACGCGGCGATGAACTCGGTCGTCTTGAAGCCCTGGTTGAAGTTTGACGCCGCATTCATCTTGTCGACCAGGTCCTGCGGGATGATCTCGCCGGTCTTGTCGTGCCGGGCATACACAGCCAGCACTTCCGGATCGCCCGCCCAGTGTTCCAGGATCTGCGCCGGGAACTCGGTATAGTCACGCGGACCGTCGACGCCGGAGAATGTCGAATACCTGATCTGCGTCAGCAGGCCATGAAGGCCATGGCCGAACTCGTGGAACAGGGTTTCGACCTGGTCAAAGGTCAGCAGCGTCGGCTCGCCCTTTGCGGGCGGGGTGACGTTCAGGTTGTTGGTGATGATCGGCCGGGTATTCTCACCGACATTCGAGGTATCGCGGAAGGATGACATCCAGGCGCCGCCCCGCTTGGAATCACGCGAATACATGTCAGTCATGAACAGGCCAAGATGTTCGCCCGTCTCAAGGTCTTTCACGTCCCAGGACTCGACAACGGGGTTCCATGTCTCCGTTTCGACCGGCGTGAAGCTCACATTGAACAGCTTGGTCGCCACATCGAACGCCCCCTGGCGCACCGCGCCCAGTTCGAAATAAGGCTTCAGCAGATTGCCGTCGAAGGCATATTTCGCCTGGCGTACCTTCTCGGCATAGAACCACCAGTCCTGGCCTTCCAGCGTGAATGCGTCACCGATCATGGCCTGCATGTCGGTGCGTTCTTCCCTGGCGCGCGCAAGGCCCGGCTCCAGGACGCGCTTGAGGAAGTCCTCGGCCTGTTGCGGTGTCTTCGCCATGCGGGTTTCGAGCTGGTAGGCAGCATGAGACGGGTAGCCCATCAGTTCCGCGCGCTTGGCGCGCAACTGGGCGATCCTGATCAGGATCGGCCCATTGTCATATTCGCCGCTTGAAGCGCGCAGGCGATAGCCGTCAAACATCTGCTTGCGCAGGTCGCGGTTCTCGCCTTGCGTCATGAAGGTTTCGTAGACAGAGCGGTCCACGGTCAGGACCCACTTGTCCTCGCCCTCAGCCTTGATCGAATTCTTGAAGTCATCGGCCAGGCCTGCGAGCTGCGTCTCGTCGGTGACTTCCAGCTTGAAGGCCTTGGTCGAGAGGAGCAGGTTCTTGCCGAATTCGGTGGTCAGCGCCGACAGTTCTTCATTGATCGTGGCGACCTCTGCCTTCACTTCCGGGCTCAGCGCAGCGCCATTGCGCACGAATTCGCGATGGGTCAGCTCGAGCAGGCGGGCGTCCTGTTCGTCGAGCCCCAGACGGTCGCGTTCGGCATAGACGGCCTGCACCCGCTTGAAGAGGTCCGGGTTGAACGTGATCGCATCGGTCTCGCGCGTGAGCATCGGATAGATCTCGGATTCCAACTCGCTCAGCGTGTCATTGGTGTCGGTATTGGTGATGTTGTTGAAGGTTAGGATCACCTTGTTCAGCGAGCCGCCGGCCTGGTCGAGCGCGACAATCGTATTATCGAAGTCCGGCGCATCGGGGTTGTTGACGATGGCGGTGATTTCCTCGCGCAGTTCCAGCAGTGCCTTCTTGGTGGCGGGCAGGTAGTGGGCGTCCGTGATCTGGCTGAACGGCGGCACACCATATTCGGACGTCCATTCCTGGCGGAACGGGTTGCCTTCGAGTTCTGCGTCCGTCACCACGATTTCCGGCAGTTCGGCTGTTTCAGTCTGTGAGACTTCTGCCTGTTCTGGCGTGGCTTCCGGTTTCTTGCCACATGCGGACAGGGTGAGCGCGAGCGCGGCAGCTGTGCCGAGCAGGAAATGTTTTGTGGTCATGAAGCGTCCTCTTGATGGATTTGACCCCGTCTAGCGCGGAAGTGGGGCAAAAACCAGCATTTGAGGCCCATTCATTGCAGGTTAGCGTGCGAGACGGGCAATCGTCTCGTGATACTCCGCAATCGTTTCCTCGAAGATCTGTGCCACCGGTTTGACCGCGTGAATTCGCCCGGCGACTTGTCCTGTCAACGCGATTCCGGCCTCCAGGTCGCCGCCGAAATACACAGCCTGCGTATCGGCGAACTCTCCAAAAATATTGGCGCTGCCTTCTGTTTCGATACGACTGGTGCGTTCGGTCCGCAGGGCACGCAGGGCCGGCCCGGGTCCGGAACGATTGAGGAAGATCGTATCAGTTGCTTCGGCGTCGATGATCGCAGTTTTCCAGTTCTGATGAACCGGGCTTTCCTCTGACGAAAGGATACGTGTTCCCATGAGGACGCCCTCAGCGCCCAGTGCAAACGCAGCGGCCATGGTGCGACCGTCCGTAATGCCGCCGGCAGCCACGACCGGCACATTCACTTGCTCACAGACCAGCGGGATCAGCACCATGGAGGCGACATCCTTCGGGTTCTTGAACCCGCCACCTTCGCCGCCTTCAACAATCAGCCCGTCAACGCCCGCTTCGATGGCACGCAGTGCGCCTTGGAGGCTGGGGACGACGTGGAACACAGTGAGGCCGGCTTCCTTGAGCATGCCTGTGTATTTCATCGGATCGCCTGCAGACGTGGTCACGAACTTGATGCCCTGCTGGATGATGAAGTCGATGATGTTTGGGTCACGCACAAAAGCCTGCGCCACGTTAACGCCGAATGGCTTGTCCGTCAGGTCGTGCATCTTGAGGATTTCCTCACGGATCGCGTCCAGTTCGCCCGACGAGGTTTCAATAATGCCCATACCGCCTGCATTGGAAACGGCCGATGAAAGGTGTGAGCGGGCGATCCAGCCCATCGCGGCCTGGATGATCGGCTTTTCGATGCCGAGCATGTCTGTGATGCGCGTTCTGACGGGCTTGGTGGTCATGTTTCTTCCTGTCTTTTCATCTCGGGTTCGGTGTTTTCCCGAAGCAGCGAAAGGCCTAGTAACCGCGGGGGAACGGGGTGCCGTAACGGTGTGAAAAATGGTGCGCGATGCTGCGGGCGCTGGCAAGATAGCGCAGGCCATTGGCTTCCTCGACATTCACATCCTGGCCAACCGGCGTGTCAGGGTGCAGGACCAAGGTTGGCGCATTGTACCGGCCTTCGCCCAGCATCGCGACAATCTCTGTTCGGGGATGTTCAAGGCCGACATGGACAATGTCCAGCGCGTCGCGAATGGAAGGAAAATAACCGAGTACGCCCCATATCTCGGCACATTCAGGGCAGAATTCGCGCCGGTCATTTCCCTCAAATCCGGGAGGCAGCAGGAACAGGACATCTTTGGGCATTGGCAGGTCTCACGCTCTGGTTATGTGAAGTCCTAATACGCATGTTCCGCGAAGTCATGGCGTGACAGCACCCGCTTGCAGCCTATGCTGGCCCATCAAGGGTTGAGGAGGTCTCGCCGATGGCGGACATGCAGCAGCTGGTTCTGGCGCGCTATTGTGTGGGCGCCCCTGTGCCGGAAGATTTCAGGCTGGAAAACGCCGGCCTGCCCGAGCCGAAGGAGGGTCAGTTCCGCGTCGCCCATGTCTGGTGCTCGGTTGATCCCGGCACGCGGTCGCGCCTGTCTGGCGGCGATTCCTACGCCATGGCGCTGCCGCTCGGCAAACCGATTGACGGGTTCAGTGTCGGTATTGTCGATGCCAGCCAGAACGAGGCCTTTCCGGTCGGCACGAAAGTCTTCTGCGCCGGCGGCTGGAAGACGCATTCGATCCAGTCGGGCAGGGGCTTTGTCGGCAAGGTGCCGGAAGCGCCCGTACCGCTCAGCGCCTGGATCGGCGTGCTGGGCGTGCCGGGACTGACCGCCTGGTTCGGCCTGAAGACCGTGGCGAAATTCAGGGAAGGCGACACTGTGCTCGTTACGTCGGCGGCCGGCCCTGTCGGTGCGACGGCCGGGCAACTCGCAAAGGCCTGGGGCGCGTCCAAAGTCGTCGGCATTGCAGGCTCTGACGCGAAATGCGATTTCCTGACGGGCGAGGCGGGCTTCGACGCCGCAATCAATTACAAGACCGCGCCGGACCTGACGGCGGCCATCGCGGAGCAATTTCCCAAAGGCGTGGACGTCCTGTTCGACAATGTCGGCAATGAAATGGTCAACCGCGTGCTGCCGCTGATGGCGCTGAACGGACGTATCTGCATTTCCGGCCAGGTGGCCGACTATAACCGGACGCCGGAAGAAACGCCGGGCATCGTGAATACCAAGCCTTTCATCACGCACCGCGTGAACATGCAGGGACTGGTGGTGTTCGATTTCGCCCGCGACTTCCCCGAAGCCCTGCAGACAATGGCCGGCCTTCTGGCCACGGGAAAGCTGAAGAGCAATGAGGAACGCTTCGAGGGCATCGCGGCGATGCCGGAAGCTTTTTGCGGCCTGTTCCGGGGCGAGAATTTCGGGCGCCGCGTTGTCAGAGTTGGAGTGGAATCATGAGCACGCAATACGACATCACCAGCGATAAATGGGAGCGTTTCACCTTCTCCCGCGATGGCCGCGTCCTGACCGCCGCGATCACGTCGGACCATCCCGTCAACGGCGTTGACGAGCAGATGCACACCGAACTCGCGCTCGTCTTCAACTGCCTGCAGCGAGACAGCGAAAGCGACATCATCATCCTCACCGCCAAAGGCCGGACCTTCTGCGCGGGCGGGGATTTCGACTGGTTCGAGGAGCAGATCAACCATCCCGAACGCTTCCGTGCGATCGGATGGGACGCCAAGCAGATCGTCACGACCCTGCTGAACATGGAAAAGCCCATCATCTGCCGCATGAACGGGGCCGCCGCAGGCCTCGGCGCGACGATTGCGCTCTTCTGCGACATCATCATTGCCGACGAGACGGCGAAGATCGGCGACCCGCACGTCAAGGTCGGGCTGGTCGCCGGTGATGGCGGCGCGCTGATCTGGCCGCAACTGATCGGCTTCGCCAAGGCCAAGGAACTCCTGATGACGGGTGACTTGCTCAGTGCGAAAGAGGCCGAGCGTCTCGGCCTGATAAACTATGCGGTTCCCGCTGCGGAACTTGACGCGAAAGTGGCTGAACTCGTCGCCAAGCTGCAGGCGAACCCGAAATGGGCTGTGCGCTGGACCAAGACCACCGCCAATATTCCGTTGCGCGCGCTTGCCGCGCAGTTGATGGATGCCAGCATCGGCTGGGAAAGCGTGTCCAACTATATGGGTGACCGGCGTGAGGCCGTGGCGGCCTTCAAGGAAAAACGCGCCCCGAAATTGACGGGAGACTGACATGCGGCTGCGCGCCCCCAGTCACTATGAATTTGCCACGCTGACGGATCTCTGCATGCGGTCAAAGGCTGTCTGGGGTTACCCGCCCGACATGCTTGAAGCGTTTCGCGCCGAACTGACGATTTCCGAGGACGATGCTGCCACGGACATGATCGTGGTTGCCGATGACATACGCGGTGTGGCCGGTGTGGTGCAGGTCGCCATCGACGGGGAAACGGCCTGGCTTGAGAAACTCTTCGTCGAACCGGCGCGTCTCGGGGAAGGGACCGGCCAGATGCTGTATGTCTGGGCGTGCCGGATCGCCCAGGATGCCGGCGCAAAAGACCTCGTGATTGATTGCGATCCTGACGCCATGAAATTTTACATGCGCATGGGCGCCGAACGCGATGGCGAGGCCGAATCCGCTTCGATTTCGGGCCGCATGCTGCCGCGGCTCGTCCACCGGCTTCACCCCCTTTCTAGAGACTGAGTTTGACGCGGCCGCTCCGGTCAGGGGATGTATCGAACTCGTTGAGGCCTGGTACACGGCCAAAGGCGATCTTGGCTCCGGCATAGCCGCCCGGCGGCTCGTTATGGGGACCGAGCGAAACGACGCAGGTGCCATGGCGCGCGTTCAGCGCATCCATCGCGTCCGTCACCCGCTCCCAGCGATGGCGTTCGGAGCGGCTGTCGTCATGGTCGAACAGGTCGGCGCTGGCTTCACCGCTCCGGTGCAGGCCGTACAGAATGACGGAGACCTTCTTCATTCGGTTCGCATGCAGGGCGGTAAGCCCCTTGTCGTAAAGCAGGCTCGCCTCGCGCAGGAATGTGTGATCGTCGCGCGCGGGGAAAAAGCCCTGCTCCCCGCTCCAGCGCTGCCCGTCGGTGCATGACATGGAAACGGCGAGGATGCTGGCCGTATAGCCTTCCCGGCGCAACCGCCGCGCGGCCTTGGCGGTCAGCAGGCGCAGGCATTCACGCGCCTTGTGGGGCTGCCGCCAGTCACTCGACAGGACGCGGCCATGTCCGAACATCCGCCGGACGGTTTCGGGCCGGGATACGGCATAGCCGTGCAGCTGCGCCCACATCCGTTCGCCCTCGACACCGTTCCAGATCATCCGGGCCTGTTTCGGGGAGAGGTTCCAGAGCTGTTCGACCGTGAACACGCCCGCCCGGCCGAGGCGTGCATGGATGCCGCTGGCAATGCCGGGCAGGTCCCTGAGTTCAAGATTGAACAGGGGCCCAGGCAGGTCTGCCGGGCGCAGCATGACAAACCCGTTCGGCTTGTCCATTTCCGCGGCGACCTTGGCGAGGAACTGGTTCGGGGCAAGCCCGATGGAGGGCGTCAGCCACGGTCCGATATTCTCGCGCAGGCCATCGCGGATCTGCCCGGCAAGCGCCACGCAACGCTGCCGCTCAGAGCCACTCAGCGCGCACTCCATCTCGTCTACCGACCAGACCCTGTGGACCGGTGTGTGGCGGTCGATTTCCTCCAGGATACGGTGGTGCAGTTTTACATAGACATCGTGGCGGGCCACCGGCAGGGCAATATCCGGACAGAGGGCCCGCGCCTCGCGCACGGAGGTGCCCCGCTGGATGCCCGCCTGCTTGGCGAGATAGCACCGGGCGATCAGGCTCGTATGCTCCGATTCCAGCGGAATGACGCCGACCGGGCGGTCGCGCAGTTCCGGGCGGAGCTGTTTCTCCGCATTGGCAAAAAATGCGTCGAAGTCGATATAAAGGGACTCGATCTCGGTTGGCTGGCGCATGGTGACTCTGCCTAAAAAAGAACATAACCAGAACATTCGGCTGGAGTCGAGAGGCTTTGGTGCCGTCGCGAAAACGGAAAATTGACGCAGGCGCGCCCCTGCACTATCTGCTTTCCTGTGGTGATTTGGCCGGTCGGCTTGCAGCCACGTTAAACAAGTCGCTAAAAGGCCGCGCGGACATGCCTGCAGGTTACTGCCTCCGCCTTCCTTTCATGCGATGTGAGTAGGATTGGAGTAACGGCCATGCCGATCAGGATTCCAGATACGCTGCCCGCCCGCGACGTTCTCGTGCGCGAGGGTGTCTCGGTGATGAGCGAAACCGATGCGATCCGGCAGGATATCCGCCCGCTGCAGATCGGCCTTCTGAACCTGATGCCCAACAAGATCCGCACCGAGGCCCAGATCGCCCGCCTGATCGGCGCCTCGCCCCTGCAGGTGGAGCTGACCCTCGTCATGGTCGGCGGTCATACGCCCAAGAACACGCCTGAAGAGCACCTGATCAGCTTCTACCAGAACTGGCAGGATATCCGCGACCGCAAGTTTGACGGCTTCATCATCACCGGCGCGCCGGTGGAAACCCTTCCGTTCGAGGAGGTCGGCTACTGGCAGGAACTGACGGAGATTCTCGACTGGACGCGCACGAACGTCCATTCCAGCTTCTTCATCTGCTGGGGCGCCATGGCGGCCGTCTGGCACCTGCATGGCGTGCCCAAGCACACGCTCACCGAAAAGGCTTTCGGCGTCTATCGCCACCAGAACCTTGCGCCGACATCGCCTTTCCTGTCCGGCTTTTCCGACGATTTCCAGATCCCGGTCAGCCGCTGGACGGAGGTCCGCGCCGAAGATATTGCAAAGGCCCCCGAACTGAAGCTGCTGATGGATTCCGATGTCACCGGGCCCTGCCTCCTGTCGGAGCCGGCCCAGCGCAATCTCTACTGCTTCAACCATATCGAATATGATTCGACCTCGCTGAAGGAGGAGTATGAGCGCGACGTTGCTGCCGGCAAGGCGATCAAGTTGCCCTATGGCTATTTCCCGAAGGATGATTCAAGCGCCCAGCCGCTAAATCGCTGGCGCAGCCACGCCCACCTCCTGTTCGGCAACTGGATCAATCAGGTTTACCAGACGACACCCTTCGATGCGGCGCGCATCGGAGAGGTCTAGACACATCCGGCTTTCCCGCGCGGGGCAATCACACTAGGTATCTCGCATGACCAGTTTCGCCCCCGAACCGACCCATGTCACCGAACTGCGCCGGCAGCTGTCGCGCTGGGTGGCCGAGAAGATGCCGCGCGAGAAGCGCCGCGAATGGGACAAGGCCCATACATGGGACAGGTCATTGTTCCGGGAACTTGCGGACATGGGCCTGATCGGCCTGACGATACCGGAAGAATACGGCGGCCAGGGCGAGGATATCTATGCCGCCGCCGCCGTGATCGAGGAGCTTTGCCAGGGCGGCCCCAGCATGGCAGGCCCCTTCATCCATGCCGCCTTCTATGGCGGTCTCAACATTTCCGAGAACGGATCGCCGGAACAGAAAGAAGCCCTGCTGCCCAGACTGGCGCGCGGCGAAATGTTCCTCTGCTATGGCCTGTCCGAACCCAATGTCGGCGGCGACCTGCCCAGCGTCGAAACGCGTGTCACCCGTGAGGGCGACGAGATCGTCATCAATGGTGCCAAACGCTGGTGCACGGGTGCGGACTGGTCGGACTATATCTACTGCCTCTGCCGCTCCGGCGGGCCGGAAGACCGGCACGGCAATCTCACCTTCGTCCTTGTGCCCACCAATGCACCCGGCGTCTCGATGCAGCCCATCGCCCACGCAAACCTGCGCTATACGGACTCGATGGACGTTTTTCTCGACGAGGTGCGCCTGCCCGCCAGCGCCATCGTCGGCGGCCCGGACAAGTGGAACAAGGGCTGGGAGGCCCTCGCCGGCCGCGCGCTGGATGTCGAGAAGATCGAGATCACGGCTGTCGCCTATGGCATCGCCCGCGCCGCGCTGGAAGAGGCCTGGCAATACGCGCAGGAGCGCACGCAGTTCGGCAAGCCGATCTCGAAGCACCAGGCCATCGCCCACAAGCTCGTCACCGCCCGCACCAAGCTCGCCGCCTGCCGCCACATGCTCTATCACGCGGCCTGGCTCGCCAGCGAGCACCAGCCGTGCAGCGTCGAGACCGCCATGGCCAAACTCTATGTTGCCGACACCGGCGTCGAGATCGGCCTCGCCTGCCAGCAGGTCATCGGCGCCTATGGCCTGTCCGATGCCTATGACATTGAACGCAATGTGCGCGACCTGCTCGGCATGCCCATCGTCGGCGGTTCCAGCGATATCCAGAAGAACAACCTGGCGCGGATGTTGAAACTCTAGATGCGTGACTGGCAGAACATGCTTTTTCCAGCGCCTCATCCTGAGCGAAGCCAAAGGATGAGCGCTCGGAAGGCAGATTCACAGGATCAGCACGCGTGATTGAAACTCAGACGTCGCCCGAGCTTTCCTACGCGTCCTATTTCGACGATCCGCTGAAGCGGCGCCTCATCCGCGCGGTCGAGCGCATGTCCGGCCAGCCCAGGATCAAACAGCTCTACGAGCATTACCGCGATCATCTCGCCCATGACGTGCCCTTCTTCGAGGCCGCCATGCGCCTGCTCGATCTCGATGTTCAGTTCTCCGCCTCGCGCCTCGCCGAGATCCCGCGCACCGGCCCGCTGGTCATCGTGGCGAACCACCCGTTCGGCGTGCTGGACGGCCTTGTCATCTGCTGGCTGGCGAGCTTGCGCCGCATGGATTTCAGGGTGCTGACCAATACCGCCCTCGACGGCGTACCCGAAGCGCGGCCCTATATCCTGCCCGTTGACTTTTCCGGCACGAAGGAAGCCCTCGCCGCCAATGTCGTGATGCGCAAGGAAGCGCTGGAGCATGTGAAGGCTGGCGGCTGCGTGATCGTCTTCCCCGGCGGCGGTGTTGCCACCACGCCGCGCCCGTTCGACCGCACGGCTGTGGATGATGAATGGAAGCCCTTCACCGCCAAGCTCATCACGCATTCCGGCGCGCATGTGACGCCGGTCTATTTCGAGGGCCAGAACTCCCGCCTGTTCCAGCTCGCCAGCCACCTCTCGCTGGAACTGCGTCTCGCGCTGGTATTCCGCGAAGTGAAGCGCCGCATGGGAACGGCAATGCCTGTCGTCATCGGCGAAACGCTGACGCCTGACGCCTTGAAGGATGCCGGCAGGCGCAAGGGCCTGATGGAATTCCTGCGTGAGAAGACCTACGGGCTTGCCCCGATGGGGCAGACTTTGCGATATCATGAAGCCACGCGCCGTTTCATGGCGAAGAAGCCATTGGTTTTCCGCTAGGCCTGGAGGGCGAAGCATGAGTGACCCACTGGGTGGTGCGGCAGACACGGCCATCGAACACGCTGCTGCCGATGCAGCCGCCGGGGTCGGGGCCCCGAAGGCGGGAACGCAGGACGCACACTGCCTGAATTGCGGCAAGGCGCTCGTCGGCGATTTTTGCCACGCCTGCGGGCAGGGTGCCCAGAGCCTCCGCCGTCCCTTCTGGTCGCTCGTCGGGGAGAGTATCGAAACCCTCTTCGCGATTGATGGCCGTGTCGCGCGCACCCTGCCGAACCTGCTGCTTCATCCCGGCCGCATGACACGTCTCTATCTCGATGGCCAACGGGCGCGCTTCATTCCGCCCTTCCGTCTCTATGTGCTCGCCTCACTGGTCTTCTTTGTGCTCCTGCCTCTCGTGATCGGCCAGCGCGTCGGCTTCATTTCGCAAGTCGAGCCAACCTTCGAGGAGGCTCGTGCTCAGATCGAGGAATCCTATCAGCAGGGCGACATGACCGAGGCGGAATACCAGGAGGCGATCAGCGGTATGGACAAGGCGGAGGCCCTCTGGCGCGGCGGCATTCCGGGTCTTGTTGCCACGCCCCCCGTCACGGAAGGTGAGGAGTCTGCGCCAGCACCTCCGGATGCGGAATGGGCCGGCTTCATGCCAACGGAAGCGCTGGATGCGATCCGCGAGGCTGGCGAGAAGGGCGACGAGGATGCCGCCCGCTTTGCAGAAGTGATGGACAGGCCGGGCCTGCTCGCCGAACAGACGCGCCGCTGGATCCCGCGCATGATGTTCGTGCTGTTACCGGTCTTTGCCTGCCTTCTGGCGCTGGTTTACCTGTGGCGGCGCCAGTTCCTGTTTTTCGACCACTTGATTGTCTCGCTGCACTTCCATGCTGCGCTCTTTTTCGCAATGTCGATCGGTGTGATCGCCGCGCAGCTTGTCGGCTGGGGCTGGGTGACGCTTGCCCTGATTGTCTATTCGAACGTCTATCTCTACCGCCTCAACCGCGTCGTCTACGGGCGCGGTCCGTTCAGTTCCGTCATGAGGACAGTAACGCTCGACCGCCTCTACTTCTGCGTCCTGCTCACAGCCCTGCTGATGGCCGTTATTTTCGGCGCCTTGTCCTTGTGAGGCGCGGCGCATGATCAGGGACTTGGCCATGCGCCGCGCGACCCTTGAGGATGTCGCCGTGCTGGCAGAGATCCACCTGCAGGCGAGGGCGTCCGCCATGCCCTGGCTTACTGTCGTGCATACGCCTGACGAGGTTCTGCAGTATTTTAAGGAGCAGGTGCTTGCCGAGTCAGACGTGTGGCTCGCGGCAGGACTCGGCGGGTTTGCGGGATTCTCTGCGCGCCGCGACACGGAACTGGACCATCTGTATGTCGCCCCGCCATTCTGGCGGCTGGGCGTCGGCACCGCGCTCCTGCAAATGGCCATGCTTACGGTCCCGCGTCTTGAATTGTGGACGTTCCAGCGCAATGCAGGCGCGCGGCAGTTTTATGAGCGGCATGGCTTTACTGCCACCCCGTTTACCGACGGCGCGGCGAACGAAGAAAACGAACCCGACGTGCGCTATATCTGGGAGGGACCGGATGATCACGCCTGACCAGCTCCGCACAACTGCCCTCGCCTTTCCGCGCGCTCTCGAGAAACCGCATTTCGACTGGGCGAGTTTTCGGGTCGATGTGCCCAAGGGCAGGATATTCTGCACCCTGCCGCCGCACCATGAATTCTCGAACGTGTTCCTGACTCCGGAGGAGCAGACCATGCTTGTGGAGGCCGAGCCGGACATTTTCTTCAAGGTGCCCAACAAATGGGGCGACAAGGGCGCAACCTCGATCCGCCTTGCGGCATGTGATGAGGCGACCCTGCGGTCGGCCCTCACCCTGTCGTGGCGTCATGCTGCCCCGCCCAGGTTCCACGACGAACTGACGCTTTGACGGGCCCGGGATCCGGTCTAGTCTCTGCTTATGCCCGATACATACATGCCTGCCGACCTGCTCGACGCCGCCCGCGCACTGCAGCCTGAACTCGCCGCCCGCGCGGCGGAAATGGAAGAGGTCCGCCGCCTGCCGGCAGACCTCGCCGCGAAAATGGCCAGCGCGGGCATCTTCCGCATGATTACGCCGAAGCGCTTCGGCGGGCTGGAACTGGCGCCGCACACATTTGTCGAAACGGTCGAAGCGCTTTCCACGGCAAATGCCAGCGCCGGCTGGTGCGCCATGATCGGCGCCACGACCGCCATGAATGCGGCCTATATGGACCCGGCCACGGCGCGCGAGATCTATTCCGATCCCGACATCATCACCGGCGGCGTCTTCGCGCCCATGGGCAAGGCCGTTGACGAAGGCGACCATTATCGCGTGTCAGGGCGGTGGCAGTGGGGCTCGGGCTCGGCCAATTGCACCTGGCTGTGCGGCGGTTGCACCGTGTGGGAAAATGACGAGATGAAGCGCCTGCCCTCTGGCGCGCCGGATGCACGCATGATGGTCTTCCCGGCCTCGGATGCGACCCTGCTCGACACCTGGCATGTCATGGGCCTGAAAGGCACAGGCTCGGGCGACATTGAAGTGAAGGATATTCTCGTGCCCAAGGCGCGGTCAGTCTCGCTGGTGGCTGACCAGCCGCACGAGACAGGCGCTCTGTTCAAGTTCCCCGCCTTTGGCCTCCTGTCGCTCGGCGTCTGCGCCGTGGCCCTCGGCAATGCGCGCGGTTCGCTTGATGCCTTCGCGGCGCTGGCCACCAGCAAGAAATCGCAGGGATCGTCCAAGACCCTCGCCGAACGCCAGACCATGCAGGCCGAATTTGCCCGCTGCGAAGCCGCCTGGCGCGCCGCGCGGGCCTATCTCTTTGACGAAATTGACCAGACATGGGCAATCGCCACGGGGGAAGAGGGGGCCATCCCGATGGAGCGCCGCGCTGCGCTGCGCATGGCCTGCACCCATATGACGCGCACCGGGGCCGACATCTGCCGCACCCTTTACGACCTTGGCGGCGGCGCAGCCCTGTTCGAAGCCTCTGATCTGCAGCGCCGGTTCCGTGACGCCCACGCCATCACCCAGCATATCGTGACGGCCCCTTCGACATGGGAACTGACGGGCCGCATCCTGTTCGGCCTGCCAACCGATGGCGGCATGGTGTAGCAGGACGGTCCAGCCCCTCCGGCTGCCTGTAAAATTGTGACTGGCGGGCCCCGGCTCGCCTGTGCCAGTGTGCACGCAAACGCGCGCGCTTCGCGCTGCCAAATCTGAAGGACGCCCCATGAAAATTCACGGATTGATGATGGCCGCTTCGCTTGTGGCGCTTGCCGCAACCGGATGCACGAATGAGCCCGCCGGACAGGCGCCGGACGCTTTCATTGAGCTCCCCGCCCAGCCGGAGGAAACCCCGCCAATCCCTCAGCAGGCCAACGCCGACCCGATGGCGATCGACACCAGCACGGAATGGGGCGCGTTCCTGTCGGCCTTTCTCGACGGCTATTTTCCGCTGAACCCGGACTTTGCCGTATATCAGGGCCGCCACGAATTCGATGGCCAGTTGCCTGACTGGTCGCCTGAAGGGCTCAAGGCGGCGCGGGACCAGCGCACGCAGGCAATATCCACGGCGCTGGCCCTTGATCCGGCGGGCCTCACCCCCGGACAGGCGTTCGAACGCGATTACCTTGTCGCCGTACTGCAGGGCGAACTTTTCTGGATCGAGAAGGCCGACTGGCCCCACAGGAATCCCGACTACTATGTCGGCGCGCTTGACCCCAACGTCTATATCGCACGGCCTTATGCCGACGCTGAAACACGCATGAAGGCGTTCATTGCCTACGCGAAGAACGTGCCTGCGGCGGCGGCCCAGATCGAGGCAAACCTGAAGCTGCCACTGCCGGAAACCTATCTCAAATACGGACAGGCCGGTTTCAGCGGATTCGCCGAATATTATGCAGGTGACGCCAAGGCCGCCTTTGCCGACGTGACGGACCAGGCCCTTCAGGCCGAGTTTGACACTGCGGCCGCTGCCGCTGCCGCGGCCATGCAGCACCTGTCCGATCATATCGGTTCTGTCCCCGCCACGATGGATGGTTACGCCCTCGGCGCAGAGACATTCTCCGGCATGGTCCGCCTGACCGAAGGCGTGGATGTCCCGCTGGCTGAACTCAAGGCCATTGGTGAAGCTGACCTCGCCCGCAACCAGGAGGCCCTGAAAGGCGCGTGCGGCAAGTACGCGCCCGAACTGTCACTGGGCGACTGCATGAAAAAGATGGGTGCCAACAAGCCTGAAATCGGCCCGGTCGAGGAGGCGCGCGAACAGCTGCCCGCACTGCGCGCGTTCCTCGTGGAAAACGACATCGTGTCGATTCCGGGAACCGAACAGGCGCTGGTCGAGGAATCGCCCCCCTACAATCGTCAGAACTCGGCTTATATCGACATTCCTGGGCCTTACGAGACCGGCTTGCCCTCGGTCTATTACATTTCGCCGCCAGACCCGTCCTGGGACGCCGAAACGCGCGCAGCCTACATTCCCGGCAAGATGGACCTGCTCGGCACCAGCGTCCACGAAGTCTGGCCCGGCCACTTCCTGAACTTCCTGCACTCGAACCGGTCGGACTCCGTGCTTGGCAAACTGTTCGTCGGCTATGCCTTTGCTGAAGGCTGGGCCCATTATACTGAAGAGATGATGTATGAAGCGGGCCTGCATGACGGCGACCCGGAAACCCATATCGGCCAGCTGTCGAACGCCCTGCTGCGCAATTGCCGCTACCTGTCGGCGATCAGCCTCCACGCCGAAGGCATGACGGTCCAGGAAAGCTACGACCTGTTCCGCAATGAATGCTACCAGGATGCGGGCAATGCGACCCAGCAGGCGGCGCGCGGCACATATGATCCGGCCTATCTCAACTACACGATGGGCAAGCTGATGATCCGCAAGCTGCGCAATGACTGGACCGCGAAACACTATCCGGACAATCCGCGCGCAGGCTGGAAGGCTTTCCACGATGAATTCCTGTCCTATGGCGGTCCGCCCATCCCGCTGGTCCGCAAGGAAATGATGGATGAAGACGCACCCCGGGCTGTCTTCTAGGCGGCTGTATCGATTTGGCGGAGCCTCTCAATATCGGCATTGCCGGGGCGGGCATTGGCGGGCTGGCGGCAGCCGCCTTTCTGGCCCGGGAAGGCCACCGGGTGACGGTGTTCGACCAGTTCGAGACGGCCGGGCCTGTCGGGTCCGGCCTGATCCTGCAGGAGACGGGCCTCACTATCCTCAACCAGCTCGGATTGCGCATGCAGGCCGAAGCGCTTGGTGCGCCGATTCGGCGGCTCTATGGCCTGTCGAAACCATCTGATCGCATCGTGCTGGACGTAAAATACGGATCCCTGCGTCCCGCCCTGATGGGCGTGTCGGTCCAGCGCCACGCCTTGTTCAGGCTGGTGCATGAGGCGGCGCTGGCTGCAGGCGCGCGCATCGTGGCGGCCACGCGCATAACCGCCGCCAATCCGCGCGATGCGACGCTTCTGGATGATGGCGGCGGAATGCACGGGCCCTTCGACCTTGTTGTCGATGCGCTGGGTGTGCGCTCCGTCCTTGCCGCGTCGCCGAGCCGCGAACTTCCCTATGGCGCGCTCTGGGCGACGCTGCCCTGGCCGGACTCCGGCGGCTTCCATGCCGATGCACTCGAACAGCGCTACGAGGCCGCCAGCCGCATGGCGGGGGTCATGCCATCCGGCAGCCTGTCAGAAGGCGGGCCGAAAACGGTCACCTATTTCTGGTCCATTCGCGGCGATCAGCATGACGCCTGGCGCGCGGCGCCGCTCACGCACTGGCGCGATGCCGCGCTCGCGCTCTGGCCCGAGACCGGCCGCCTCCTCGCCCCCCTCAAGACCCACCATGACCTCACTTTCGCCCGCTACCGCCACCGCACCCACTGGCCTGCCGTATCCGGCCGCCTCGTCCACCTCGGTGACAGCTGGCATGCCGCCAGCCCGCAACTGGGGCAGGGGGCCAATATGGCGCTTCTGGATGCCTATGCGCTCGCCCGCGCCATCGCCCGCAAAGCCGATCTCCGCGACGCGCTCGCCGATTATGCCGGCATGCGGGCCAGCCATGTACGCTTGTTCCAGCTGATGAGCTTCCTGTTCACGCCGGTCTACCAGTCCGACTCGCGGGTCCTGCCTCTCATCCGCGACTGGCTCGCCGCGCCCGTCAGCCGCATCTGGCCCGGCCCGCAGGTTCTGGCGGCCATGGTGTCAGGCGGTCTCGGTGCGCCGCTCTGGCGGCTCGGGCTCCGGCCCGGGCGCTAGCGCTGGCACGTCCCGCAGTAAAAGCTCGACCGACCGGACTGGACGATCCGTTTCACATTCGCGCCGCACGTCTTGCAGGGCTTGTGCTCGCGGTCATAGACGTCGAACCGGTGCTGGAAATAGCCAAGTTCGCCGCTGGCATTCGCAAAGTCCGATATCGAGGACCCGCCGGCATCGATCGCCTCGGCAATCACCTGGTTGATCGCTGGCGCCAGACGCGCTGCGCGCTGGCCCGGAATGCTGGAGGCCTTGCGTTTCGGGGAAATGCCGGAGCGGTAGAGGGCCTCGCAGACATAGATGTTCCCAAGCCCGGCAATGATCGACTGGTCAAGCAGGGCTGCCTTGATCGGCGCCGCCTTGCCCTTCAGCGCGACATCAAGATAGGCGGCCGAGAATCCGTTCGACAGGGGCTCCGGGCCCATGGCGGCGAGGCGCGGATAGGCATCGAACGTGGCGGCTGGCCACAGTTCCATGAAGCCAAACCGGCGCGGGTCGTTATAGGTCACGGTCTGCCCGTCCTCCATGTGGAAGACAACATGGTCGTGGCGCGCGTCATTGCCCGTCGCATGGTGGAAATCGGCCGTACGGCCGCCGCCCACCGTGAACCTGCCTGTCATGCCAAGATGCATGACCAGAACTTCGCCTGTCGACAGGTCCAGGGTCAGGAACTTTGCCCTGCGCCCCATCCGCTCGATGCGCGCGCCGCTGACACGCTCGGCAAACCGCTCGGGAAAGGGGAAGCGCAGGTCGGCCCGGTTCTGCAGCAATGACTGGATGACCGCCCCTTCCATCACAGGGGCAAGTCCGCGGCGAACTGTCTCGACTTCAGGTAATTCAGGCATTCTTATCGCATATAGCCTATGGCAGTCAGGGTAACTATGGTGGCGCGCATGTCAGACGCAGATACAGAGCGCAAGGTCTCTTTCGGGTTCGAGGAGGTGACGGAGGCCGAGAAGGTCGCCCGGGTGAAGACCGTGTTCCGCTCGGTCGCCTCCCGCTATGACCTGATGAACGATCTCATGTCCGCGGGCGTGCACCGCCTGTGGAAGCATGATGCGATGAACAAGCTGAACCCGCAGCCGGGCGAACGCCATCTCGATGTCGCCGGCGGAACGGGCGAGCTGGCGCGGGCCTTTCTCGAACTTGCCGACAAGGCCGGCAAGCGGCGCGGCGTGGCCGCCAAGGCCACAGCCATTGTCTGTGACATCAATGACGCTATGCTTGAGGCCGGCAAGGCCCGCACTGACAATGCAAGATGGGAAGGGCGGCTGGACTGGGTCTGCGCCGATGGCCAGAATCTGCCCTATCCGGACCGGACGTTCGATGCCGTGACGGTATCATTCGGGATTCGCAACTTTGCAGACCGCGTTGCCGGCCTGAAGGAATTCCGCCGCGTGCTGAAGCCCGGCGGCCGCCTTGGCGTGCTCGAGTTCAGCCACATGACCGCGCCAGCCCTGCAGGCGGCGTATGATACCTACAGCTACAATGTCATCCCGCGCCTCGGCAGTCTCGTCGCGGGTGACCGTGAAAGCTACCAGTATCTTGTGGAATCCATCCGACAGTTTCCGGATCAGGAAACCTTCCGGACAGAAATGGAAAACGCGGGATTTTCCCGCGTTTCCGTGACCAATTTTTCCGGTGGCATCGCCGCCCTGCACTTTGGCTGGGCGGTCTGATGCCGGGTCAATCAGTTGCCATCAACCTTGATGCCGTCTTCGCCTACGGATATTTCGAGATCAGCCTCTGCACTGTGATCCTGCGTGAAATAGTACACGCCGAAGCCAATCACGCCTACCAGCAGCGCACCCACCAGGAAATACAGAAAGCCGTTCGAATTCGTGTTTAAGTTAGCCATGTCAGGCCCCTTTGTGTTGTTCAGTTCAGCATTCCAACGCGCATGCCTGTGCGAAGGTTCCCGTTCGGACGGCCGGATCTGATGGGGGCGATGTCCGACTATCTGCGCCTGATGCGGGCAGGCACCGCGCTGGCCCGGCATGACGTGATCCTGCCGGCTGCCTACCAGTCGCGCCTGCCTTTGCCTGCGCGCGTTGCAGGCGGCGTGATGCGCATCTTCGGCGGCGGTGCGCGTGGACGTCCGGGCGAGCGGCTTGCCCGCGCCCTCGAAAAGCTGGGGCCGGCCTATATCAAACTCGGGCAGTTCCTCGCGACGCGCCCGGACGTGTTCGGCTCTCAGGTCACAATCGATCTCAGCCGCCTGAAGGACAAGCTGCCGCCATTCTCGGCCAAACTGGCGCGTGCCGCGCTCGTCGAAGAGTTTGGCCTCGACGAGGCAAACCGCCTTTTCCCGGACCTCGGGCCGCCGCTGGCCGCCGCCTCGCTGGCGCAGGTCCACAAGATGGAAACGTCTGGCGGCACGCGCGCGGTCAAGATCCTGCGTCCCGGAATCGAAGGCCAGCTCACCCGCGAACTGTCGGCGATGAAGCGTGCCGCGCGGACGATTGAAGGCGTTTCGATGGAAAGCCGCCGCCTGAGACCGGTCGCGTTCACCGAAACCATCGCCGCCGCAATGATGCGCGAAACGGACCTGCGGCTCGAAGCGGGCGGCGCTGACGAGATGCGCGAACTCAGCGAGACCAGCGGCTATTTCCAGGTTCCGCGCGTTGACTGGGACAGGACCGGCCGCCGCGTGCTGACCACCGATTGGGTGGATGGCATCCCGCTCACGCATCCCGATGCGCTTGCCAATCCGGCAATCGACCGCGTTGCCCTTGCCAATGACATTACGCGCGGCTTCCTCACCCATGCGATCGAGCATGGCGTCTTTCATGCCGACATGCATGAGGGCAACATCATCATCACGCCTGAAGGCAAGGTCGCCCTGGTCGACTTCGGCATCATTGGCCGCATCGGCCTGACGGAGCGCCGCTTCCTAGCCGAAATCCTCTGGGGCTTCCTGAAGCGCGACTATATGCGCATCGCGGAAGTGCATTTCGAAGCCGGTTACGTGCCTTCGACCCAGTCGGTGGGCGATTTTGCACAGGCCCTGCGCTCGATTGGCGAGCCCGTCCATGGCAAGCCGGCCGAAGACGTGTCGATGGGCCGGGTGATCCTCCAGCTGTTCGACTATACGCAGACCTTCGGTATGGAGATGCGCCCGGAACTGGTGCTGCTCCAGAAGACGATGGTGCAGGTGGAAGGCGTCGCGCGCGCGATTCATCCGGGGCACAATATCTGGAATGCGTCAGAGCCGGTCGTCGAGGCCTGGGTGCGGCGCAGTTTCGGGCCCGAAGGCGCGGCGCGGCTCATCAGGGGCAATCTGCATGAAATCGCCAACCGGCTGAAACGCCTGCCGGACGTCATGGACCGCTTTGAAGCGTCGCTCGACGCCCCTGCCACCCCCACAACATCCCCCCGTCGCGAGCGCTTCGCCCCATGGTGGGGATGGTTCGGCCTCACCGTCATCCTCGCCCTGATCGCCTATGCCGGGATCACGGACCTCATCTGACATGGCTTCGCTGGCGTAATGCGCACATTGCACTCTCGCGCAGGGTGTAAGGCCTTAATGCGCGTTAACGATTGCCCTATGGTTGACCTTTCCGAGTCGGAAGGGACCCGCTATGAAGCCATTCCTGTTTGCGGCGGCCAGCCTTGTCCTGATCGCGCCTGAAGCGCTGGCGCGCGACCTGATCCGGGTCGGAACACCGGTTGATCATTCCAGCCTTTTCCTGCCGTCAGGCGTCTGGCCGGCACCGGACCTGCTGGGCGGACCGGCGGGGCCTGCGGCCCAATCCGCCAGCCAGATGCGCATCATCCCGGTTGGCTCAGGGCAAGCGGCGCCCCGATCCGGCATTCGCGTTTTCCGCGGCGGTTCGGTCACGCAAGCCGACATGACCCGTGCCGCATCGCCCGATCCGGCCCTCTCAGGCAAAACGATCACCCGTGTAAAGAAACGCCCGCGCAATCCCTACAAGACCGTGATCGTGTATGCGCCAGAGTCCGTTCGCGAGATGCGTACCCGGCGAAATCCTGACTGAATCGCCCTGAATCTTTACCGGAAGCCACGCTTTCACGGGGTTTTGTGGGGTTTGTGCAAGGATTTTGCGGTAAGAAGGGGCCAGCAACCTATCTGAGGCCCATGGAACAGAAGCGCATCCTCCTTGTCATCGGCGGCGGTATTGCCGCCTATAAGAGCCTGGAGCTGATCCGGGAACTTGGCCGGCGCGGCATTGCGAGCCGCTGTATCGTGACCCGGGCCGGGCAGGAATTCGTGACGCCGCTGTCGGTGTCGGCGCTGTCCGGCGACAAGGCCTATACAGAACTGTTCGATCTCGATGACGAAGCCGAGATGGGCCACATCCAGCTGTCGCGCTCTGCCGATCTCGTGGTCGTCTGTCCGGCAACGGCTGATCTCATGGCCAAGGTCACTGCCGGTCTCGCCAGTGATCTCGCCTCGACCATGCTGCTGGCGACCGACAAACCGGTCCTCATGGTGCCTGCTATGAATGTGCGCATGTGGCAGCATGCGGCGACCATCCGCAATGTCGCCCAGCTGCGCGCGGATGGCGTGACCGTTATGGAGCCGGATGAGGGCGCTATGGCCTGCGGCGAGTTTGGTCCCGGCCGCCTGCCCGAGGTTTCCGCGATTGTTGCCGCCATCGAGACCCAACTGAAGGGACCGGGGCAAGGGGCGCTGGCCGGCACCCATGCGCTCGTCACCGCAGGTCCCACGCGTGAGCCGCTGGATCCGGTCCGTTACCTGTCCAACCATTCCTCCGGCCGCCAGGGCTATGCGATTGCCGCCTCACTTGCCGCAGAGGGCGCAAGCGTTACGCTGGTTTCCGGTCCTGTCGCGCTTGCCCCACCACGTGGTGTCACACTGGTGCAGGTCGAAACAGCCCGCCAGATGCTCAAGGCCTGCGAGGATGCGCTGCCCGCCGACGTGTTCATCTCTGTCGCGGCCGTCGCCGACTGGCGGCCCGCGCGTGCGGCGACCAAGAAGCTGAAGATCAAGGGCGCCGGCAGCGAGGCGCCATCCATGGAACTCGCCGAGAACCCGGACATCCTGAAGACGCTGTCGAACAAGCGCAAGAACCGGCCGCGCCTGGTCATCGGCTTTGCCGCTGAAACGCATGACGTGGAAGACTATGCCCGTGCCAAGCTTGACCGGAAGGGATGCGACTGGATCGTGGCCAATGACGTGTCCGGCGATGTCATGGGCGGGGCCGAGAATGAAGTCGTGCTGATTTCGCATGGCGACGCCGAGCGGTGGCCGCGCATGGGCAAGGACGAAGTTGCCCGCCGCCTGGCCCGGAAAATCGCGTCGGAACTTGGCCATGATGATGACGGCGTCCGCCTCGCAGCGGAATAGCAGCGGACGCATGCGTCCAGGCCGGGATCAGTGATTCCCAAACAACATCCGCTACCGGGCCTTCGCCCGGCAGCGGATATCGTTACACATCTCCCAAAGCCGGATCCCCACCCAGCCCGCATTGTGGGACAAGGATACGGGAGTGCACGGGAAGATTCATGCCCCGCAGGGGGGATGGACGAAATATTCTCCAGTCGCGGCAAGTGCTTGTGGCCCAACCCTTCCGCTGGCAAAAGTGTGATTTCAACCATGGATTAAGTGCGCGCCGGTCATGTCCCTGAACAAACGCTACTTTGACATGCTTGGTGCCGCCTATGAGGTGCCATCCGAAGCAGGCCGGTTCGATGCCTTTCTCGAAGCGGCCATGGCCTATTTCTTTGCAGGGAGTGAAAGTGGCGATCTGGCCGAAGATGTCCCGCGCCATGATGGGGATGACGAGATGCTCGAGACCCATGCCGAACGCATCAGTGCGCTCGTGGAAGCGGCGTCGCAGCGCGAGTCGGCCCAGTCTGAACGGTTTCACGCTGTACTGGATATTTCCGCACGTACAGGCCAGGTCTCAGGCAATGCCGCCGCGTCGCAGCTGACCGGCCAAGACTTTCCGTGTCCGCTGGACGAGGTTCCGCTGGATCCTGCAACCCTGTCGGAAATCCGCCAAGTCATGCGCGCAGCGACGTTCCAGGCGCAGGACCGGATTATCCTCGCCAGTATAGAGACCGCCCAGGCGCGGGCCTGCCTTGCCCTCATCCAGCGGCCTAAGGACAGCGAAGACATGCTGCAGGTGTCATTGTCCTATGTCGACTGGTCGGCCGGACTGATGGCGCGCCTCGGCGAGGCGTTCGGCCTGACGGCCAGCGAGACGGAAGTCCTGGAAGGTTATCTCGGAAACCTCAGCCAGAAGGATATTGCCGGCCAGCGCGGACGGTCGCTTGAAACTGTGAAGGGCCAGTCGAAAAGCATCCTGCGCAAGACCGGCTGCGCCCGCATGTCGGACGTGGTGCAATTATCGGCGAGCATCGCTTACCTGATGCGCCAATTACCGGAGCGTGAAACGCCGCCCAGTGCCGAAATATGGGAGACGCCCCGGCACGGGCTGTCCAAACTATCGCGCCCCGGCCGGCGCGAACTCGCCTGGTACAAGGTGGGAAATGGCAATCGGCCCGTTCTGTTCCTGCATGGCTACATTCAGGGCCCCTTCTTCACACAGGCCATGCTGCACGGATTGGCAGCTGCCGACATTCATTTCATCGCGCCATCGCGGCCCGGCTTTGGCTATACAAGCCCAAGCCGGTCGCGCGCGGATTTCGACCGCACAGTGGTTGAAGATGCGCTCGCGCTCGTGGACCATCTCGGCATCCGTCGGATCAGCCTGTGCATTCACCAGGGCGGCTCGTCCCATGGTTTCCGCATCGCCAGGGCGCTAGGCGACCGCGTCGGCGAACTGCTGGTCATTGGCGGCGGCGTGCCGATCGATGAAAGTATCCATATCGCGCACATGGACCGGCAGACGCGGTTTGCGGCCATGGCGACACGCCACGCGCCATCGGTCATGAAGATGGCGATGAGTCTCGGCCTGCCAGTCTACAAGCGGCGGGGAACGCGCGCCTTTCTGGCGGCGCAATATGCCCGCTCCGAGGGCGACCTTGCGACGCTTGATGATCCGGAATTGATGAGGGTTCAGGCGGAAGGCCTGTATCATGCGGTCGAGCAGGGTGCGGAGGCGTGGTTGCGCGACGGCGCCGCAGCCATGGCTGACTGGTCTGTAGACCTTGATGCTGTCACCTGCAGGCAAACCTGGTTGCAGGGGGCAGATTGCAGCATCATTTCGGCCCACGATGTGGCCGACCACATGGCCCACCGACCCGGCGTGGAATTCCATGTCATCGAGAAGAGCGGAACGGCCATCCTGCATACGGAAACAGCGTTGATTTGCCGCCACCTTGCCCGTCTCGCTTGACAGATCCCTGCGCTTGCCGCACCCGCGCCGGATGATCATTCGTCCCTACACACCCGCTGACCTCGCCGCGCTCCACGTTATCAACCAGGCCGGTGTGCCCGGTGTGGGTGACGAGACGCCCGAAACGCTCGGCAAGTGGCTCAGCCTGCATGATGCGCGTGTCGCCGAGGTTTCTGGCGCGCCTGTCGGGTTCATCAATCTGCTGCCGCCCGGCATGATGGAATATACGAGTGCCAACCTGCGCTGGCTGGAGGCATGGGGCGATGATTTCATCTATGTCGACCGGATTGCCATCTCTGAATCAGTCCGGGGGCAGGGGATCGGCGCAGCCCTTTATGGCGCGGCATTCCACGCCTATGCCGGGACGACGCCGTGGATCACGTGCGAAGTGAACCTGCGCCCGCCCAATCCCGGTTCGCTGCGCTTCCATGACAGGCTCGGCTTCCGTGAGATCGGACGGCGCAGCTACGCTGACGACACCAAGGAAGTCGTTTACCTGGCGCGCGCCCTGCCTTGACTCGGGCCTGCGACTCAAACACGGCTGCTGGCCATGAAAAACGTTCCTGTAAGTGTCTGCCCGCTACCGCATTTCGAAGGCCTCAGCCTGCCCGCTTATGAAACCTCCGGCTCGGCCGGCATGGACGTGCGCGCTGCCGTGCCAGACACTGAACCGATGGTGCTCATGCCCGGTGCGCGGGCCATGGTGCCCACCGGGCTCAGCGTTGCAATTCCCGAAGGCTACGAAATCCAGGTGCGTCCGCGCTCCGGCCTGGCAGCCAAGCATGGCATCACCTGTCTTAATACACCGGGCACGATCGACAGCGACTATCGCGGTGAAATCAAGGTCATCCTGATCAATCTCGGCGACACGCCTTTCACGATTGCCCGGGGTGAGCGGATTGCCCAGCTGGTTCTGGCGCCGGTGACACAACTCGGATGGAAGAAAGTCGACAGTCTCGACGAGACAGGCCGCGGGGCTGGCGGATTCGGGTCAACCGGGCAATAATGGGTCTTGCAATGGGCTGTAACTTGCCCATATATCGAATATCGATAATGCTTGGAGGCGCTAAAAAATGGATCCATTTCAGATGGTCGTGATCATCGTACTGATTTCAGTCGGTGCGGGCGTACTCAAGAATTATTTTAAGATGAAAGAGAACCAGCAGGCCGATGCGGCATCTGACAAGGATGTGCAGCGCATGAAGGCCGACATTGAACGGCTCAAGGAGCGGGTTCACGTGCTCGAAAAGATCGTCACGGACAATGACCGCCACCTGGCCGACGAGATCCGCAAGCTCGCCTGATCCGGACTGTTAGCGGGCAAGCGCCGCAAACGGAAGTCTTCGCCTAGATAAGCGCGTCGCCGTCGCGGGCGAACTTCGCCAGCAGATAGGCGTCCGTGTCCTCGATCGTTTCGAGTTTCCCGAAGGCAAAGGCGTCGCGGTCGAGCACAAGATCGCGCGGGCGCAATTCGCGGCTGATCTCCAGTCCCTCCAGCGTGCGGGCGCGCGAGAAGGCTACATAGGCCTGTCCGTGGGCAAACATGCCGCTGTCAAAGTCGATGAACACCTTGTCCAGCGTCAGGCCCTGCGCCTTGTGGATTGTCACGGCATAGGCCAGCCGCAGCGGCATCTGCTTGAATGTGCCGACAACCTCGCGCTTCACCTTCTTGGTTTCCGGGTCGAGTTCGTAGCGATACTTCTCCCAGGCCGATGGCTCGATCTCATAGGCATGGCCATTCATCGACACGATCACGCCCTTGCCGGAGAACCCCTCCACGATGGCAAGCGATCCGTTCACCCAGCGCCCTTCCGGGTCGTTGCGGATCAGCATCACGCGGGCGCCTTCCTTCAGCTCAAGGTCGGCTTCGGTCGGGAAGGATTTCTCGTCGAACTGTCCCTGGACCTCGGCGGGAAAAATCTTCGGCTTTGTCGTCAGTCCGGCGAGACGGGCCTGGTTGATCCGGTTGGCATTGGCATTGTTGGGCGTCAGCACGACATGCGTTTCAGAAGCATCGACGGCGCTGCGAGATGAGACGAGGCTGCGCAGGACAGCTTCATCCATCGGCGTGACGCGGCCGGTTCTGAGGGCGCCAAGCAATGCCAGAAAACGCGGGTCTTCCTGCCGGAACACGTGTTTCAGTGCCAACAGGGCGAACTCGGCCTCCTTGAAGGCGGGCGCATTGTGAAAATAGCTGCCGCCATAACGCTGCTCCAGGATGGGGGCTTCGCTGCCCGACACAACGGGCGGCAGCTGGTGCAGGTCGCCCGACAGGATCATCCGTACACCGCCAAAGGGGCGTTTCGAGGCGCGGTTCAGTTTCAGGCTGCGGTCAATCGCATCCAGCATGTCGGCGCGCACCATCGAGATCTCGTCAATGACCACCGTTTCAACGGCCTTGATCAGGCGGGTGGAGCGCAGGCGCTTGATGTCGGCCGGCTCCACCAGGCGTGGCGGCAATTTGAAGAAGGAATGGATCGTCTGCCCGCCCGCATTCATGGCGGCCACCCCTGTCGGGGCGAGGACGACCGCCTTGTCGCCCGCTGCAGCCAGGAACTTGCGCAGCATCGTGGTCTTGCCGGTCCCGGCGCGCCCGGTAAGGAACAGGTTGCCCTGGGCCCCGGCGCCGGAAGCGACCCATTTGGCGGGCGCGGCATAGAGCGTTTCAGGGTCGGCGGCAGGCGTCTCGGTCATGCTCCCGCTTAGCGAGGTTTTCCGGCCATGGCGAGTGCTGGCTGCGCCCATGCACCAGGCTCGCTTGACACAATGCAATATTCAAACTACTTTGAATTACAAAGTTTATTTTGGAGTCTCAACATGAGCCAGCAATCCCTTACAGACGACCTTGCCTATCTGCGTCACATGGCCGAAGCAGGCAGGAATGCGCCGCTGCTTGGCGGCCGGTTTCTCAGCTGGTGGGGCGGTGTCACCACATTGGCCTATCTCGGCCATTATACCATTGCCGAGGGCCTGCTCGGCCTGCCGTCCAGCGCCTTTGCCTGGATGTGGAGCGCCTACGTGGTCATAGGCTTTGGCGGTTTCAAACTGCTGCAGCGGACCTTCCCGCCCAGCAAGCCGGGCGCGGCCTCGACCGGAAACCGGGTCTCGGGCCTTGTCTGGATGGGTGCGGGCATGGTGCTCTTTGCCTATTTTGCAGGCGCCGTGCTTCGCTCATTCGTTGATGGCAGCACGAGCGCCGCCTTTATCTGGTCGGTCCCCGTCGTTCTCGCCGTCTACGGCCTGTCGCAGCTGACGTCAGGCCTCATCTCGGGCAACCGCGTCCTCACGCTGGCCGGCTGGGGTGCCATTGCCAGCGTTGCAGGCGCCGTGTTCCTGGCCAGCACGAATCTGGTCTGGCTACTTGGCGCGGCCGTTGCAGGCCTTACCGTCTTCCTGCCGGGCGTGATTCTATTGCGCAACGAGCCCTCCGAGACGGTGTGATCCTGCAATGCCCAGCGACAATCCGTTTGACCACAATGATATCGATGATGTCATCCATGGCCGCCTCCGGCTCGGCATCATGGCCTACCTCACCTCGGTCAGCCCTGCCGTCTTCGGCGAGCTCAAGGAAAAGGTCGGCGCGACGGATGGCAACCTCTCGACCCATTTGCGCAAGCTTGAGGAGGCAGGCTATGTCCGCATCGAGAAGCGCTTTGTCGGCAAGCGGCCACAGACGCGGGTTTTTCTCACGGATGAAGGCCGGGCCGGCTGGCTCGCCTGGCTCGGCCGGATGCAGTCCCTCATGCGGGCCGCTGAATAGGTTGTCCCGTCAAGGGCTGATAAGGCGAACCTGCTGTCCCGGGCGCATGGGCTTGGCATCGACCACCACCTGCCAGCCCATCTTTTCATAGGCCCGGCGCGCCGCCACGTTCTGCATGTCGACATCAAGGATCAGGGGTTTGGCCGCTTCGCTGCGGGCGATTTCAAGCAGGCCGCGTCCGACGCCGCACAGGCGCCAGTCTTCCTGCACGAACAGATGGTCAACATAGCCGTTGCGCACCTGCACGGTCAGGAATCCGACCACGCCGGCAGAAGGCTCCGCGGCCACCAATGCGCGGGAAGCCACGAAGGCGTTCTGCAGGGCAGGTAGATAGGCCTGTGTTTCGCTACGCCATGGAAAGGCCCGCAGGCAATCGCTGAAAATACGCAGGCAGGGGATGCGGTCGTTCCGTGTGAACGGCCTGATTGTCCATCCGGCTCCGGCATGCTTGTACATGTGAAGCAGGGTAAGCGGAGGCGGCGGGATCGTCCAGCCGGAAGGTGCGGCAGGCCTCAGTCTTTGGTGCACTGCTTCAGTTTGAGGCCGCCCGCGCCATTGATCGATTGCATGAGCCCCATTGAGACGAAATTGTTGAAATGGGTCTCGATCACGGTCTCCTTGGCTTGGGCAATGGCTTTTGCCTTGAGGACCGGATCCATGTTGCGCGATTCGATATCGTCCATGATGGCATTGCTCAACTGGTTGACCTGCCCAGCGCCATTGCGAGCGGACTCCTCGTCCCATTCGCCGCCATCCTCGGCCAGTACAATGTAGGGATCATCATCGGTCTCATACATCATGCTACGGAACAGCAGGATCCAGCCCACGCGGTCCGGCCTGCCGAGGCGGAATTTCTCCGCGAACATCACCTCATGGGTCATTGACCCGAACGCGCCATCGGTCACTTTCGATTTGACGAGTGCGTCGCCGGTCTTGAGTGAAAGCCCCAGCATCTCGCATGTCGCGTCACCGATCACGCTGAACCGGGTGATATCGCCAACAGCCGCCAGAAACTCCTGTTTCTCCTTGATTTGCTGGGCGGCCACGGCCTTGCCGAAGGCCTCAGTGGTCTCGATCAGCGTCTTGACTGTCGCTGCATTGCCTTCCAGTTCCGGCGGAACCGGCCGGCACGGCTTGCCGTTTGACGGGCGCTCCCGGCAGGCCAGCGCCACGGTCTTGTCGGCCAGTGTTTCCAGCGGGTTGCCAACTTCCCAATAGCCATAACCCTTGAACTCCCGGATGTGCGCGATCTCCTTGTCGAGCGCCGCGCGCTCCTCCGGCGTATAGCGGAACACCTCGCCCCAGCGCAGGCTGCCCAGCACGTCGACATGCGCTATCATGCGCCAGTACTGGTCCATCACGAACATCTTGATCTGGTGCTGTTGCGGCAGGTCCTTGCCGTCAGGCTGCTTGCAGGCAAAACCGCTGACACTGGCAGCAGACGCCGCAAGTCCGGCGTCCACCTGTTCACGCATTTCGGGCGCCACTATCGATTTCAGGTCGGCGGCCTTGATGGCCAGCATTGATTCCGCCGCGAGTACATGTAGCGGTTCGTTCCAGTTGCATTTCTTTGCTGCCGCCGTGATCTGCGCGGCGTTGGACAGGTCCGCCATGATGGCATTCGGATTTGGTGGTGCGGCTGGCGTGCTGCCCGGAGGAGGTGCCTGGGTGAAAGCTGGCGCTGTCATGAGAGACAGGCACATGGCGGCCCCAAAAAACTTCACATAACGCATCATCGAAACGCCCCCTGAATTTGCTCAGTCAGGAGTCTATTCGTGTTCCGGGCAGGGATGCGACCCCCCCAGGGGGGATGTGCCTACATCTGCATCGTCCAGCCTTCGACACCCATCGCCGCCTGGCGGACGGCTTCCGACAGGGTCGGGTGGGCGTGAGACGTGCGCGCAATGTCTTCCGAGGCGGCACCGAATTCCATGGCCACGCAGATTTCGGCGATCATCTCGCCGACGCCGACGCCGATCATGTGCGCGCCGAGAATCTTGTCCGTGCCTTTCTCGGCGAGGATCTTCACGAAACCGACCGTCTCGTGATTGGTGCGGGCGCGCGAATTGGCCATGAACGGGAACTTGCCTTTGACATACTCCACGCCAGCCGCCTTCAATTCTTCCTCATTCTTGCCGACCCAGGCGATTTCCGGGTTCGTGTAAACGACGCTCGGCACCAGGTTGTAATCGACATGACCGGCCTTGCCGGCGATCAGCTCGGCCACGGCCGTGCCGTCATCCTCGGCCTTGTGCGCCAGCATCGGCCCGGGTATACAGTCGCCGACCGCCCAGACGCCATCCGCCACCTTGAAATGGCCGTCGACAGGCTGGATCACGCCGCGCTTGTCGGGCGTGACGCCAATGTTCTCGAGGCCCAGGCCATCCGTATAGGGTTTGCGGCCGACAGCCACGATCACGACATCGGCATCCAGCGTCTCGGTCTCGCCGCCCTTGGCGGGCTCCATGCTGAGCTTCAGCTTGCTCTTCAGTTTCTCGACGCCGGTCACCTTCATGCCGAGGCGGAAATCGAGCCCCTGTTTCTTGAACACTTTCTGGGCTTCCTTGGCGACTTCCGCATCTGCGGGGGGCAGGATGCGGTCGAGATATTCGATCACGGTCACTTCCGAACCGAGCCGGGCCCAGACCGAGCCCATTTCGAGGCCGATCACGCCAGCGCCGATCAGGATCAGGCGCTTGGGAACAGAGGTTAGCGACAGGGCGCCGGTATTGGTCACGACGCGCTCTTCGTCGATCTCGATACCCGGCAGGCTGGTCGGTTCGGAACCCGCGGCGATGACAATGTTCTTCGTTTCAAGGACGGTCTTCTTGCCTTCGGCATCGGTCACTTCGACCTTGCCCTTGCCAATGATCCTGCCCTTGCCGCGAATATGATCAGCCTTGTTCTTCTTCAGCAGGAATTCGACGCCCTTGGTCAGGCCTTCCACGGCTTCGGCCTTCTGGGCCATCATCGTCGGCAGGTCGAGTTCCAGCTTGCCGACCTTGATGCCCATGCCGGCAAAGTCATTCTGGGCCGACGCATACATCTGCGACGCGTGCAGCAGGGCCTTGGACGGGATGCAGCCAATATTCAGGCAGGTGCCGCCCAGCGTGTCGCGCATCTCGATACAGGCGACTTTCAGGCCGAGTTGTCCGGCACGTATGGCGCAATTGTAGCCGCCGGGGCCGCCACCGATAATGACGACATCATAGGTCTCTGACATGGGATTTCTGCCTTGCTGAAAGGGCCTCTAGGGCGAGTGCCTGCAACCTAGGCATTTTGAGTGTGAAATCAATGCGGCGGCTGACGCCCGGTCAGGCTTTTCGCCGCTTCAGCACAAAAAGCGCAATCGTGAGGGCAACCAGCAGGGCCGAATAGACCGCTTCGTCCATCCACATCACCGGTTCCGTTCCGGCTGCAGCCATCAGGACCGGCAGGAGGAGGAACAGCAGCGTGCCAATCGTGGCGACGATCGCGCCGCCTGCGCGCTGGGCGAGGGCCAGCAATCCGCCGATGAGCACGATGGCGCTGCCGAGAAGCCGAATCATGCTTGTCGGCGGCTGCATCAGCGCGTCACCCAGCGGGCTGCCGCGTTGAGTGATCATGATGACGGCGGACAGGCCCTGCCAGAAAAGCCAGGCTGCGAGCAATGCAATCGCAGCGGCGGCGATCATTCGGATATTCATTTTTGACGTGCCTCCCATCGTCTCGCAAACAGGCTATGCCGAAGCCTGGCCATCAGCAACGGATAATCAGAACAGGCGGATGCTGCGGGTTTCATTGCGCTTGGCGTTCATCCGGCGCCCGTGAGCGGCAAAGCTGGCGCGCTGGCGGGCAATCGCTGCCGGTACGAAGACGGGTTTGGGCGGTGAGGGGCGCGGGCGGATGATGGCGACCTCGGGCGTGGGGGCAGGGGGAGGTGGCGGTGTGGCAGCGGCGGGTTCAGGCTGGGCCGTGTCCACTACGGCCTCCACACGCACCGGAGGGCGCCGGCGCAGCTCATAGACAGCGCTCATCAGCAAAAGTCCGCCAAGCGCGGCCCCGGCGACGGCGCCTTCAGCCGCGCTCGGGTCCTGCCACCAGCCCTCTTCAAAGCTGACAAGGTAGACGGTCGGAAATCCGGCACAGAGACCCATCACATACCAGAGCACGCCGCCCGGGCGACGGCCTGAAATCATCGCGGCAGAACAATAGAAGCAGAGCGCCGCCAGCAGGTAGGGCGCGCCATAGGCGATGCCGAGTGCGCGCCAGTCGACGGCGTCAAGACCGGCTGCCACATCGTCCTGCACGATCCAGCCGACCGCCATCATGATCGACGGCCAGCGCACGGCGGTCAGCGCGCCAAACGCAAAGGCGATGGCGTAAATAGTGATCAGCGAGGCAATGAGCTTGCGGAGCATCCAGAATGCCTATCACGCGCACGGTATATGCTGGCTGAACGCGGCGTTGCAAATTTGATCGATCCGGCCGGGATCAGCCCTGCGAACTGATGATCAGTGCGGGCAGGGACATTACCGCCGACTGCAGCAGGCCGGTCATGATGAATGCATCCATGTCCGATTCCAGCTGCAAGGCCAGAAATGTCAATGAATACAGGAAATAGGGCCAGGCAAAGATCAGGCCGGTCTGCACGCCCGCGCCGAACGTGAACAGCGCGAAGAAGACCAGCGCCGACGCGCCGGCCGCATGCCAGTAGGTGGGCGTCACGCGCTTTACCCCCGCCAGGACAACCCAAAGCACGAGGGTCGATACGATGGGCCAGATCACAAGCAGATCGGTGAGTGAGGGCGTTGCCGCGTTGTCTCCGGTGCCCTGCGACGCTTCGCGCGGAAGGATCAGGCTGACCAGCGTCGCCATCAGGATCGTGCCCAGCAGCGCCGCGCCGAACGCCCTGGCGAGGTAGGCGATTCGCGGCCCGTCTGTTCGCGTCATGAATTGCAGGTATTTCAACGCGCTGCGCCCCTTTGCCCCGATGCGCAGCAGCCTGCGCATTCCATCGGACACGCAGGCTACATTTGATATGACGCGATACAATCGGAAACTGCGCCGCGTCGGCTGCATCAGGCCATTTCGGGCACGGGCCACAGGTTCTCTGCAAAATAGCGGGCCTTCATGCGGTCCATATAGCCCACGAGATTTGTGTGCCCGCGCACAAGGCCGCTGAGCGGCGTGTCGAAATATTCGGTGGCGCAGCTGATCAGCACGGCTGACACGGCGGCATCAGCGACGGTTGGTGTATCGCCGAACAAATAGTCCTGCCCTGCCAGCTGGATGGCGATGGCCTGCAGGTCCCATTCGGCGAGCTGCATGTGCTCGGCCTCTGAATGCCGGCCCATGCCACGGGCCTGCTCACTGGCGGCGATACCTTCGCGGACCTCCTGCATCACGCCTTCGCGCGCCGCTTCCGGCACGTCGCTGAAGAACAGGGCGGGCCCCTTGAAGAAATTGTCGTCCTTCAGCCAGCGTTCCATCATCATGATCGTGGTGAGGTGATCCTCGGCCATGCGTTCCAGCGCCCAGCTTGTCACACTGTCTTCATCGCTGAGGCCGGCCGCCAGGTTCCGCCTCAGTTTCTTCTCGAAATGCGCCCGGATGAAATTGCTGTCCTCGATCAGCACGCCGCCATCCATGACATAGGGCGCCTTGTGCTTGGGCACCGCGTCGAGGTCCGCGATGGCGCGGTTGTACGCAAGTCCCAGCATCTGCAGCTGGATGTCGGTCTTCATCACATAGGGGCTGGGCGAGGGGCAGTCGAACATTGGGCCCCATCCGTAAAGCGTGATCATTGTCTGTCTCCGTATCAGGGTTGCGATAGGGACTTGATACGGGACGGCTGCTGACAGCATGGTGTCAGTAGAATGGCAGCAGGATCAGAAATATGAGACGCACCGAACGCCTGTTCCAGATCATCCAGGTCCTGCGCCGCCACCGTGCGCCGGTCACCGGGCAGGCATTGGCCGAAGAACTGGAAGTCTCCCTGCGCACACTCTACCGCGACATGGCCGAGCTGATCGCCCAGCGGGTGCCGATCCGCGGCGAGGCCGGGACTGGGTATGTGCTGGAGGATGGCTATGACATGCCGCCGCTTATGCTGACGGCAGACGAACTGGAGGCGGCCGTGCTCGGCGCGCAATGGGTGGCCGCGCGGGGTGACGATGCCCTTGCCCGGGGCGCGCGCGACCTGATCGCCAAGCTGACCGTCGCCGTGCCGCGCGAATTGCAGCCGGTAATCGTCGATTCCGGCCTCGTGCCTGTCAGTTACCGCCAGCGCCCCAAAGACAGGTTCGATGTCGCGCTGGTTCGCGGCGCGATCCGTGGACAGATGAAAATGGCCATCGACTATTCTGATGAGGCGGGCAATGTTACGCGCCGCGTCATCTGGCCGTTCCTGCTCGCCTATTGGGACGAGGTGCGTCTCATCGGCGGCTGGTGCGAACTGCGCCAGGATTTCCGCCACTTCCGGACAGACAGGGTACGCAAGGCCGAAACGCTCGGCCGCTTCCCCGACCGTGTCGCCACGCTGCGCCGCCGCTGGGAGGCGCAGCGGAAGGAACAGCGCGACAAGGCCTGATTTCAGTCGAACAGGCCCGGCAGCATGGGCGCGGCGCCATCGGCATCTGCCCGTTCCAGCTGCAGCATGTGCCGCTTGGTGGCCCGGCCGCCATAGGCCGAGAAGCCGCCAATCTTGCCGGAGGCAGCGAGCACGCGGTGGCACGGCACGATGAGCGGCCAGGGGTTCTTTCCCATGGCGGAGCCAATTGCCCGCGCGGCGCCAGGCTCGCCCAGCTTTTTCGCCAGCGCGCCATAGGAAGTGGTCTGGCCCCAGCCCACTTTGCGAAGTTCCGCATAGACGCGCTTCGTAAAATCATTCGCCCGGCTGAGGTCGAGCGTGATGTCGGCAAAATCGGTTTCCGCCCCGTCGAAATAGGCCCGCATGCGGGCTTCGCAATCGGATATGTCCGGTGGTAGGGCATCGCTCCATGATGCGGCGGCAATCCGACCGAGTCGGGATTCGGTTGCCGCCTCGCTCGCTTCGGGCAGCTGCACCTGGACAAGGCCTGCAGAATTCCACGCCAGGCCGCACGGCCCGATGGCCGTATCGAACAGGTGAAAACGGGCTTCTGCCCGCTCAGGATCCGCGCCCTGTGTCATGCTCGAAGGATCACTCCGAATGGCGCGCTCATCAAGCGGATTCCGGGCGGGTTCCGGAAAGAATGCGATTGGCCGCCATGTGTTTGGCCTGCTAGGGAGAAGACCGCACAAAAAATCAGGAGGAAACAGGCATGGGCAGGGTTCAGGGAAAAATGGCATTCGTCACCGGCGGCGCGCAGGGCCTCGGCGAGGCCATCGGCAAGATGCTCGCCAAGGAAGGCGCCAAGGTCACGCTGACGGATGTGAATGGTACAGGCGCAGAAAAAGTGGCCACCGAAATCAACGCGGCCCATGGCGCAGGCACGGCTTTTGCCTTCCAGCATGACGTCACGGATGAAGCGCGTTGGCAGGAAGTGCTCGCCGCTGCGCACGAGGCGATGGGCGGGCTCAACGTGCTGGTCAACAATGCCGGCATCGGCTCGCTCGGCTCGGTCGAGGACGAGAATTACGACATGTTCAAGAAGGTGCAGACGGTGGATGTCGATTCCATCTTCCTCGGCTGCAAGTATGCCATCCCCCTTATGCGCGCCCATGGCCTCGGTTCGATCATCAATATCTCGTCCATCGCGGGCATCATCGCCAGCGCCAATTACGTGTCCTACAACACCGCCAAGGCGGCCGTGCGGCACATTTCGAAATCCATTGCGCTGCATTGTGCGAAAGGCGGCCAGATCCGCTGTAACTCGGTCCACCCTGTCTTCATCAACACGCCGATCCTCGACCGCACGAAGGAAATGTTCGGCGAGGAAGAGGCGCTCGCCAAGCTTGGCCGCCAGATTCCCCTCGGCAAGGTGGGTGAGCCCGACGATATCGCCTATGCGGTGCTCTATCTCGCCTCGGACGAGAGCAAGCTGGTGACCGGCATCGAACTGAAAGTCGATGGCGGCATTTCCGCGATGTGATCTCGGGGGCCGCCGGGCGGCGGCCCCTTCAGGTCAGGCATGGTTGAGGTCGTTCCGGCGGGCCATCCGGCGCTGGTGGGCGGCGCGCATGAGCGGCGCGATCTTCCATGCGAACGGAATGGCGAGCCCGGCACTGACGACGACAACAAGCGGCAGCATGATGGCGGCCTGGTCCCTCAGCGGCGTTGCCAGGACGGCCACGGCCCCGGCACCGAACAGGACAGCCTGGACCATGCCATAGATCAGAAGAGTGATTGCCAAACGAGTGGACATGAAAGAGTTCCTTTTTGTCTGCAGCCTCCCTGAAACAAGTCCCGTGCCGCAGAGAAGTTCCGATCCGGTGTCCGCGACTCCGCCAATCGGCCGGCTTGCAGCAGAAGTATGTTCATGTTATGTTCATGCCGTCTGGCAACTGGGAGGACGACATGATCGGCTATGTGACATTTGGAACTTCTGACCTCGCCCGCGCGGCGAAATTCTATGACGCCATCGCGAAAGAGATGGGCACCGGACGGATGATGGACTTTGATACATTCATCGCCTGGGGCACGCCCGGCGGCGCGGCGGGCGTCGCAGCCACGCTGCCCTTCGACGGCAAGCCGGCCAGTGCCGGCAATGGCACGATGGTGGCGCTGCAGGCAAAGGACAAGGACCAGGTCCACCGCCTCCATGATATTGCCCTGGCCAATGGCGGAACGGATGAAGGCGCGCCGGGGCCGCGCGGCGACAGCGGCTTCTATGCCGCCTATTTCCGCGATCCGGACGGCAACAAACTGAACGCCTTCATCATGGGCTGAGCGGTTTGCGGGCCGTCACCATGAAGGCGTAGACGGCCAGGATACCTACAATCAAAGCCGATGCGACAAGCGGCAGGCTCGGCATGACGGAGTACAGCGTCGCGCCGATCAGCGGGCCGAAGATGAAGCCTGCAGGCGGGGCCGCGGCCAGAAGGGCAGCGGCCGATCCCTGCTCCTCGCGTGACACCGACAGGCTGCCAAGCGCATTGGCTGCCGGCACGGCGAGCGCGGCGCCGACACCGACGACAAGGAAGCTCAGGCACATGGCCCAGAAGGGGTGGAACGCGTCTGCGCAGATATAGCCAATCGTCACCAGGGTCAGCCCGATCGGCAGGATCCGGCGCGGGTCCGGCCTGCGCGGCGAGATATAGCCGAACTGGACGACAATCATCGAAAAGGCGAGGCAGGAGAAGATGATGCCCGTGTAGAGGACGGCCGCCTCGCCTGCGGTCCGTGCGGCCGTGTCGACAAAGCCGTAGCGGTCTTCGATGAACCAGCCCACCGTTTGCTGGATCATGCCGATGGCGATGAAATAGATCAGCAGGAACATCAGGTGCGGGCGCACGCGCGCGTCCGTGAAGGAGAGGGGTGACGGCCGGTGGCTCTCGCGCACCCGATCGCGGCTGCGGGGCAGGACCATGCCAAGGATGACCCCGACGATCAGGTTGAGAATGATCGTGCCCCAGAGCGGCACCAGCGCGCCGAACGGCGCCAGAACAGCCGCGCCGGCCGGGCCGAGGATGGATCCGACGCTCATCGCCGCGCCCAGCATGCCCAGCCCTCCTGCGCGGGTCAGCGGGGTCGTGGCATCCGTCATCGCGGCCATGGCGGCAGGTTGCAGGCCGGGTGATAGCAGGCCGAACCAGAGCCGGGTGAAGACCAGTAGCAGGAAGGTTGTCAGGCCGGTCACCACGCCCGCCAGGGCGGCGCTCAGCGCGAACAGGAAGGCCATATTGGTCAGGCCCATGGCGAAAAGCGAGAACACCATCACGCGCTTGCGGCCCACCCGGTCGGCAATCCGGCCCCAGATCGGGATCATGATCGTGTAGATCACGGTCGACAGCGTCAGGATGCCGGCGACTTCGATTTCGGTGAGCCCGGCCTTGCGGGCGAGTGGCGCCACCACGACGAAATTGATGGTCATGCCCGCGCCCATCGCCGTCATGGCGAGGGCGATCATGGCCTGCTGCATCCCGGTCAGCGGACGCAGGGGCTTTTCCAACTCCGTCATGCGCTCATCCCCTGATTCCGATCCTTTAGACCTTATCCCGCCGGCGCCCCTTGCAAACCATGTCGCAGGGTAAACCGGCAGCGCCCACCTTGCACTGGGGCGCCAACACACCCTAAGTGACATTTTGAACTCACGCTGTTTCCGGAGTATTTTCAATGCGCGCGATCCTGGACGTCATTCTGTTCCTCCTGAACATCGCCACATGGATCATTATCGTCCAGGCGGTGATGTCCTGGCTGGTGGCCTTCAACGTCCTGTCCATCACCAATCCCACCGTGCGCAGCATCTGGGGCGGGCTTGAGCGGATCACGGAGCCGGTCTACGCGCCGGTCCGCCGGATCATCCCGCCGCTCGGCGGGCTCGACCTCACGCCCATGGCCGTGCTCCTGATCATCTTCTTCCTGCAACGCCTGATCGTGCGCTACGGCTACACGGTTGCGCCCTTCTAGCGCATGCACCGGCTCACCGTTCGCGTGCAGCCGAATGCGTCCGCCGACCGGATCGAAAGCCCTGAAACGGATGCGGCCGGGCGGCACTACCTGAAAGTGCGCGTGCGCGCCGTGCCCGAGGACGGCAAGGCCAATGCCGCCGTGGAAAAACTGATCGCGAAACACCTTGGCCTGCCGAAGTCTGCCGTCAGGGTGGTGACGGGCGGCAAGAACCGGTTAAAAGGCCTCGAGATTGACGGGCCGCCAGATCTGGCGGACGCGCTGGCAGGGATGATGCGGGAATGAGTGCAAAACGGATCGATGGCACCGCGGTTGCGGCCAGTGTACGCGAGACAGTGGCGGCCGCCGTGTCACAGCTGCCCGGCCAGCCGGCCCTTGCGGTCGTCCTCGTCGGCGAGGATCCCGCCAGCCAGGTCTATGTCCGCTCCAAGGTGCGCCTCACCGAAGAGGCCGGCATGGTCTCGGTTCACCACCAGTTGCCCGCCTCCGCGACCCAGGCCGAGGTCGAAGACCTGATTGCCCGGCTCAATGCCGACCCGTCGATTGACGGTATCCTGCTGCAGCTGCCGCTGCCCAAAGGTCTCGACGAGCACAGCGCCATTGAATGCATCGACCCTGACAAGGATGTCGATGGCCTGACGGAAGTGTCCGCCGGACGCCTCACCCTCGGCAAGCCGGGCCTGCGCCCCTGTACGCCAACCGGCTGTGTCATCCTGGCCAAGAGCGCGATGGGCGGGGACCTCTCGGGCAAGCATGTCGTCGTGATCGGCCGCTCCATCCTTGTCGGCAAACCCGCCGCGCTTCTCTTCCTCGCCGAAAACTGCACCGTCACCATCGCCCACAGCCGCACGGCTGACCTGCCTGCCGTCTGCCGCACGGCCGACATTCTCGTGCCGGCGGTCGGCCGGCCGAACATGGTCAAGGCCGGCTGGATCAAGCCCGGCGCCACAATCGTGGATGTCGGCATCAACCGCATTCCCGCGCCGGAAAAGGGCGAGGGCAAGACGCGCCTCGTCGGCGACGCAGACTTTGCCGATTGCGAAACCGTTGCCGCCCACATCACGCCCGTTCCCGGCGGTGTCGGCCCGATGACCATTGCCTGCCTGCTGCGCAATACGGTTCTGGCCGCCTGCGCCCGCCGCGGATGGGCCGTGCCGGAGGGCCTGTGAGCCAGGAGTTCGCGCCACCGTCCACAAAACTGTTTCAGCGTCTCTGGCAGGCGCAGGGGGGCAAGTGCGCCCTGTGCGGCAAGCCCATGCCGTCAACCCGGTTCTCCGTCGGCCATGCCACGGTGTGGAAGAAACAGCGCCCGACCTTCGACCATATCCATGCGCTGGGTCGCGGCGGCCCTGACCACGAATCCAATCTCCAGCTCGCCCATGCCGTCTGCAACAAGCGCAAGGGGCGGGGTTAGGCTTCGGCCGCTTTCGCTGCGCCGTCGCGTTCCATCAGGTAGCGCGGGCCCGGGCCGAGGCGCGCCGCGCGGTCGTCCGGATTGTAGAGCGCACAATTTGACAGGGACAGGCACCCGCAACCGATGCAGACATCCAGCCGGTCGCGGGTCAGTTCAAGCGTCTCGATCTGCTGGTCAAGCCGCGCGCGGAAGTGGGCGCTGATTTTCGACCAGTCGGCTTTGGTCGGTGTGCGCTCTTGCGGCAGGCCGGAAAGCAGGTCGACAATCTCAGAAATCGAGAAGCCCAGCTGCTGCGCAATCATCACGAAGGACAGGCGCCGCACATCCGACCGCAGGAAGCGGCGCTGGCCGCCCGCGTTCCGCATCGCGCGGATCAGGCCCTTGTCCTCGTAAAAGCGGATGGCGGAGACAGACACGCCCGTGCGCGCCGCAAGCTGTCCGATGGCAATGAGATCCGTTGTTTTCATGCGCTGGCGCATAGCAGAAAAATAGCTTGATCTCAAGTTAGGTTGAGAAATTACAAGGAAGGTCCCTCACCACAGGCAGGCTCGAATGCCCTGCCGCAGACAGGACCCGGCACATGACCACAGGAACCCTCGAACACATCAACATCACCGTCAGCGACATTGATCGCACATCAAGAATGTTGGAGCGCATCTTCGGCTGGCACGTCCGCTGGAAAGGCCCGTCCAGGGCCAATGGCACAACCGCGCATGTCGGCACAGACTCCGCCTATATCGCGCTCTATTCCCCCGGCGAGACGGATCAGCCCGAACAGGTCTCGTACAATACCCAAGGCGGCCTCAACCATGTCGGCGTGATCGTCGACGACCTTGCCGCTGCCGAACGCCGCGTGCTCGATGCCGGCTTCGTCACGCACTCCCACCAGACCTATGATCCCGGCAGCCGCTTCTATTTCCACGATTACGACAATGTCGAATACGAAGTGCTGTCCTACGCCTGATCCGGCCTCGTCAGCTCAGCCAACGGTCTCAGCGATTCTCGTCGTCCGGGCCGTCGGCAATGTCTTCGATCACTTCATTAGCTGAATCGGCCGTATCGCTTGCGGCGCGGGCGGCATCTTCAGGCAGGTCGGTCAGCACCGCATCCATGCGGGCACCAGCCGCCTCGAACGAGCCTTCCTGGATGTAGAAGAAGCCAAGCGTCACGAGGAAGACGATGCAGACGAAAGCCAAAATGGACGTGATGATTTTGCTCATGACCAGCGGCCTCCGATTGGTGTCTTAATCCTACGCCGCAGCGTCCGGCCGGTTCCGCTCGTGCGTGCGGTCTCACGCATGGCGGGCCGTGCCGGGCATGGGTCCGCTATAGCGCGCCCGGGGCCGGATCAGTGAACCGGTCTCGATCTGCTCCATGGCATGGCCGAGCCAGCCGATGCAGCGCCCGATAGCGAATATCGTGAACGCAACATCTGCCGGCAGGGCAAAGCGCTGCATCATGGCCGCAATGGCAAAGTCGACATTCGGTGCCTGCCCGGCCTCTTGCGCCGCTGCGGCCTCGACCGCCGATATCGTGCCGGTCGGCTGGAAGCGTGACATCAGTTCCTTCGCGCGCGGGTCACCGCCCGGATAGAGCGGGTGGCCAAAGCCGGGCAGGGCGCGGCCCTCGTCGAGGCGTGCCCTGACCGCCCCTTCAGCCCCCCGCGCCGCCGCCTCGACGAGGAAGGCCAGCACACCGGCCACCGCGCCGCCATGCAGCGGTCCCGACAGGGTCGATAGTCCCGCCAGCGCGCAGGCGGAAAGCGATGCGCCGGTCGAAGCAGCGACCCGTGCCGAAAAGGTCGACGCATTGAGTTCATGGTCCATCAGCAGCACCAGCGCGCGCCGCACCAAGTCTGCGCCATGGCGGTCCAGCCCCCATGCCTTGCCCAGCCGTTCGTGGATCGGCCCGGCGCCGGTCTCGCCGGTTGCTGCATCGACCAGTGTTTCCAGCACGGTTGCCGCATCCACCGCCAGCACGCCAGGCGCCCGGCCGCGTGCATGCGGATCGCTGCCCGCACGGGCCGCAAGCGCCAGGAACAGGCGGGTCTTGAGCGGTCCATCGGCTGCAGGGGGGGGCGTCGCGCGCGGCGCATAGGGCGCCGCCCAGAACAGGGCCGCAGCTTCTTCCAGTGTTGCCGTATCTGAAAGCCTGATCGCATCCACGCCGCGATAACACAGGCGTCCGTCCGCAATCACGGTCAGGGCAGAGGTCAGGACCGGTTCGCCCCAGGCGATGGAGGCGCGGGCAATCTCGGCGGCGCGTTTAGGTCCTGATTTCCGTGTAGCCAGCCGTTCGACATCCTCGGCGCTGTAGAGCGACCGGCGCGGATCGTCCGGGTCCGGCCGCGCCTCCAGCCGCCCGCGGCTGACATAGGCGTAGAGCGTCTGCGGCCGCACGCCGAGCAGGCGTATCGCCTCGTCGGAACTGATCCACGCCATGGTCTGGGCCTTATATTGATTATATTGATCAAGATTGACGATGTATCCATATGCGCCGATCTCCCATCTGGAAACAAGAGGAGATCTGACCATGAGCATGGGTTTGGAAAATGTCGTCGCCGCTGAAACGCGCCTGTCATCGGTCGATGGCGCCAACGGCGTCCTGGTCATCAAGGGCTACGCGCTGGACCAGATTGCCGGGCACAAGCCCTTCGAGGAGGTGGCCCGGCTGCTCTTCACCGGCCTGTTCGACGACCTGCCGGATGCGGGCGCCTTTGCCGCCCGGCTGGGCCGGGCACGGGAAGAGGCGTTCGCCCTTGTCCAGCGCATAGATGACGGCATCCTGGCCCTGCCGCCCATGGACGGCATGCGCGCCCTGATCGCGCGGATCCACGATGGCGAGGATATCGATACCGCGCTGCGCCTGCTAGCCGCGCCAGCCGTTCTCCTGCCCGCGATCCTGCGCCGCCGCCGGGGATTGAGCCCCCTGCCGCCAAGGCCCGGACAGGGTCATGCCGCCGACATGCTGCACATGCTGACCGGCAAGATGCCGTCGCCGGAAGTGGCAGGCGCGCTCGACACCTATCTGGTCACGGTGGCCGATCATGGCCTGAATGCTTCCACTTTCGCGGCGCGTGTCGTCGCCTCGACATGGTCGGGCCTGACATCCTCGGTGCTGGCCGGGCTCGCGGCGCTCAAGGGCCCGCTGCACGGCGGCGCGCCGGGTCCGATCATTGCCATGCTCGATGGCATCGGCCGGCCGGACAATGCCGAAGCGTGGATCGAGGCAGCGCTGGCGCGCGGTGACCGCCTGATGGGCTTTGGCCACCGCATCTACAAGGTCCGCGATCCCCGCGCCGACGCCCTCAAGGCGGCCGTCAGGCGCATGTCGGAAGGCTCGAATGTCCTGCCAGGCCGGCTGATGCTCGCCGAAGCCGTGGAAGCGGCGGCCCTCAGGATCCTGCAGGCGCACAAGCCGGACCGGCCGCTGGACGTGAATGTGGAATTCTACACCGCGCTCCTGCTCGAAGCGCTGGGCTTCCCGCCCGATGCCTTCACCGCCGTGTTCGCCACAGGCCGCACGGCCGGATGGCTCGCCCATGCCCGCGAGCAGCGCCTCACGGGGCGTCTCATCCGCCCGCAATCAGCCTATGTGGGACCAGAGCCCGCCGAAGCGGCCTGACGGATCAGGCGCGCTGCGGCGTCAGGGCGCCGTGGCAATGCTTGTATTTCTTGCCAGAGCCGCACGGACAGGCCGAATTGCGCGGCGTGTTCGACCAGTCATCCTCGGCCTGGTGAAGCGCCGGGCCGGGGCCGGTATTGCCGGCCGGTTCCTCGGGCGACATCTCGTTGACGCCCGTATCCGGGTCGAGGTGCATTTCACGCATCGGCGGAAGGGGCGGCGGCGGGGCCGGGCGGCGCTGTTCAGGCGGCTGCACGCGGATATGCATCAGTGAGCGGGTCACGGTGGCGCGCAACTCGTTGAGCAGGGCGTAGAACAGGTTGAACGCCTCTTCCTTGAACTCGTTCAGCGGATCGCGCTGGCCGTAGGAGCGCAGGTGGATCACCGAGCGCAGCTGGTCGATCTGCTGCAGGTGTTCGCGCCAGCGCAGGTCCAGCACTTGCAGCAGGACCTGCTTCTCGATCCGGCGCATCTGCTCTGCACCGACCTGGTTTGCCAGACCGTCATAGGCTTTGGTGACATGTTCGCGTATACGCGCGGCAATCTCCTGGTTGGCGACGCCTTCTTCAGCGGCCCATTCGGCGACCGGCAGGTCCAGCGCGAGATCGGTCTGCAGGGCCTCTTTCAGCCCGGCAATGTCCCATTGTTCGGCATAGGCCTTTTCCGGCATCGTGCGCAGCACCAGCGCATCGATCACATGGTCGCGCATTTCCGCGATCGTGTCTGACACGTCATCGGCACGCAGGAATTCCATGCGCTGTTCGAACATGGCCTTGCGCTGGTCATTGATGACATCGTCATACTTCAGGACATTCTTGCGGATCTCGAAATTGCGTTCCTCGATCTTGCGCTGCGAGGTTTCCATCGCCTTGTTCATCCAGGGATGGGTAATGCCCTCGTCTTCCTTGATGCCGAGGCGGCGCATCACGGCGTCCATGCGCTCGGCGGCAAAGATCCGCATCAGGTCGTCTTCGATGGAGATATAGAATTTCGAACGGCCCGGATCGCCCTGGCGGCCCGTCCGGCCGCGCAGCTGGTTGTCGATGCGGCGGCTTTCATGGCGCTCGGTGCCGAGCACGTAGAGCCCGCCGGCATCCAGCGCGCGCTTCTTCTTCACTTCAATATCGGCCTTGATCTGCGAGGTGAGCATTGTCAGCTCGCTCTCGGTCAGTTCGCGGCCCAGCTCTTTTTCCCGGGCGGCCTTGTCCTGCTCGATGCGCATTTCAAGGTTGCCGCCGAGCTGGATGTCGGTGCCGCGGCCAGCCATGTTGGTGGCCACCGTGATGGCGCCCGGCACGCCGGCATTGGCGACGATGAAGGCTTCCTGTTCGTGGTGGCGCGCGTTCAGCACCTTGTGCGGGATTTTCGCAGCCGTCAGCAGGCTGGACAGGATTTCCGATTTCTCGATCGACGCGGTGCCGAGGAGGATCGGCTGGCCCTTGGCCTGGCATTCCTTCACTTCCTTGACGATCTCGGCATATTTCGCCTTGGCCGTCCGGTAGACGACATCGTCATCGTCGATGCGCTGAATTTCCTTGTTGGTCGGCAGGTCGACCACTTCGAGCTTGTAGATGTCGTGGAATTCGGAGGCCTCGGTCAGCGCCGTGCCGGTCATGCCGGCGAGCTTCTTGTAGAGACGGAAATAGTTCTGGAACGTGATCGAGGCGAGCGTCTGGTTCTCGGGCTTGATATCGACGCGTTCCTTGGCCTCGATGGCCTGGTGCAGGCCTTCCGACAGGCGGCGGCCTTCCATCATGCGTCCGGTGAATTCGTCGACCAGCATGACCTGGCCGTCCTTGACCAGATAGTCCTTGTCCTTGTTGTACAGCTTGTGTGCGCGCAGGGCCTGGTTGGCGTGGTGCACGAACGAGATGTTCGTCGGCTCCCACATCGAGCCTTCCAGCAGGCCGGCTTCGGTCAGCCAGTTCTCAATCTTCTCGGTGCCGGTCTCGGTATAGGTGACCGAGCGCTGCTTCTCGTCGAGTTCGTAATCGCCGTCTTCGAGGCGCGGCATCAGATTGTCGAGCGCGATGTAGAGTTCTGAACGGTCGTCGGTCGGGCCGGAAATGATCAGCGGCGTGCGGGCCTCATCGATCAGGATCGAATCGACCTCGTCGACGATGGCGTAATGGTGCCCGCGCTGGGCCATCTGCTCCAGAGAGTATTTCATGTTGTCGCGCAGGTAATCGAACCCGAACTCATTGTTCGTTCCGTAGGTGATGTCGGCGGCATAGGCGGCCTTGCGTTCCTCGTCGGTGACGCCGTGCACGATGATGCCGGTTGTCATACCAAGGAAGCTGTAGATCCCGCTCATCCATTCGGCGTCGCGCTTGGCGAGATAGTCGTTCACCGTGATGACGTGCACGCCCTTGCCTTCAAGCGCATTGAGGTAGACCGCCAGCGTCGCCACCAGCGTCTTGCCTTCACCCGTCCGCATCTCGGCGATGGCACCGGAATGCAGAATCATGCCGCCCATCATCTGGACGTCGAAATGGCGCATGCCCAGCGCGCGGCGCGAGGCCTCGCGGACAACGGCAAAGGCTTCTTCCAGGAGGCTGTCCAGCGTGGCGCCATCGGCCAGCCGTTTGCGGAACTCGGCCGTCTTGCCCTTCAGCGCCTGATCGGACAGCGCTTCCATCATGGGCTCGAGGGCGTTGATGCGGTTGACCCGGGCGCGGAGGGGTTTCAACTTGCGGTCGTTGGCGGAACCAAAAATCTTGCGGGCAACGGAAAGCATATCAGGCGGCACCAATCGATCTGGGCAAACTAAACTCTTAATCCCGACAGCGACATATGGCAGGACATTTGCGGGTTCTTCCGCAGCGCTTACACTGGTCGGGAGGTCTCGACCAGAGTTAGGGTCAGACTTAAGAAGCCGACAAAGGGGTGTCAATGCGACGCCCTCAGCGATCATGGGAGATAAGCGTGCTGTTTTTCAAGGTAAATACGGCCAGAATCAGCAGGCTCGCCTGCGGCGCGGCCCTGCTTGTCCTGTGCGCCTGCGGCAGCGGCGACGAAGCCGAGATTCCGGTCCAGGTCGAAGGCGCTGCGGCGACCACCGTGAATGGCGAGAAAATCTATATCAGCGACGTGGAACTGGAGGCCGTTGCGCGCGGCCTTATCCCCGCCGGCCAGCCGCTCGATCACAAGAGCACGGAATACAAGACGGTGCTCGATCAGTTGATTGACCAGAAGCTGATGGCCCAGGAGGCGCTCCGCCGCAAGATCGACCAGGAACCCGCCGCCCAGCGCCGCCTGCAGATCGCCCGTGAACGCATCCTCGGCAACCTGCTGGTTGAAGACCTGGTCGCCCGCGAGGTGACCGATGCCAGCATCGACAGGATGTATGCCGAACAGGTGGCCCTGCAGCAGTCGAACGATGAAGTCGCGATCGCGCACATCCTGTTCGACACGCAGGAAGAGGCTGAGGCCGTGTATGCCGAGATTCAGGACGGGGCGAGCTTCGAGAGCATGGCGCGGGCCCATTCCAGGGATACGGCGACACGCATGGAGAATGGTAATCTTGGCTATGTCTCGCCGAATGACCAGCCCGATCCGTTTCCGGTCATGATCGCCGACACGCAGGAGGGCGACGTGTCGAAGCCGTTCCAGAGCGCCGATGGCTGGCACATTCTGAAGGTCAAGGACCGCCGGACCCGTGCGCCAAAGACACGCGACGAGATGCGGCCCGAAATCGTCACCTTCCTGACGCTGAACGAGATCAGCAAGATTCTGCGCGAATTGCGCACCAAGGCCACGATTCAGGAAGGCGGCCCCGGCGCGCCGGGCGCCACTCCCACGCCGCTGTCACTGGATGAGAAGCCGGCGCCCCTGTCCGAAGACTCCTCGGCCGTTCCTGAAGGAAATGAACTGTGAACCTGAAACCGTCCCCGTTTGCGCCTGCACGCTTTCCTGTCCTGCCGGAGGTGAAGGGCGTGCGCGCGGCCACCGGATCGCGTGGCTTCTATGCCCGCCGGGGCATCACGCGGGACGATGTGTTCCTGTTCGCGTTTGACGAAGGCACCACCTGCGCCGGTGTCTATACCGTGTCGCACACGGCATCGGCCGATGTGCTCTGGTGCCGTGAGGCGCTGGGCGAAGGCGGCGGCGCCGCGCGGGCCCTGATCGCGAATTCGGGCAATTCCAACGCATTTACCGGGCCAAAGGGCGTGGAGAAGAATGAGGCGACTCTGAAGGCGCTGACCGAAGCCCTCGGCGTGCCGAAGGAGACCTGCTTTCTCGCCGCGACCGGCGTCATCGGCGAGCCGCTGCCAGACCCGAACTATGTCGGCGCTTTCGTGCCGGACCTCGCCGCCAAGCTGGCCGCTCCCGACTGGCAGGCCTGTGCCCGTGCCTTCATGACCACCGACACCTATCCCAAGGCGTCCGGCCGGACAGTCGGACTCGCAGGCGTGCCCACCGCCTTTGCCGGTATTGCCAAGGGCTCCGGCATGATCGCGCCGAACATGGCGACCATGCTGTCCTATGTCTTCACCGATGCCGCCATCGATGCAGACCTGCTACAGGACCTGCTCGAAGACATTGCCGACGAGACGTTCAACGCGATCACTGTCGATGGCGACACGTCCACATCCGACACGCTCATGGTATTCGCGACCGGGGCCACGGGCGCGCCCCCGATTGATACCCGCGAGGATGAGCGTTTCCCCGCTTTCGCAGACGCGCTGCACGCCACCTGCCTCGATCTGGCCCTGCAGGTCGTCAAGGATGGCGAGGGTGCCAGCAAGTTTGTTACCGTCCGCGTCGAAGGCGCCGTGTCGCAACTCTCGGCCAAGATCGTCGCCTGCGAGATTGCCAACTCCCCGCTGATCAAGACCGCCATGGCCGCCGGGGACGCCAATTGGGGCCGTGTCGTGATGGCCGTCGGCAAGTCGCTCGAGCCTATCGTGATGGAAAAGCTCGCGATCTGGTTCGATGATGTCCAGGTCGCCAGCCATGGCGCCCGCGCGCCGGACTATGACGAAGCGGCGGCCAGCGCCGTCTTTGCGAAACCGGAATTCACCATTCGCGTTGACCTCGGCGTCGACGCGTTCGCGGCTACGGTCTGGACCTGCGACCTGACCCACGGCTATGTCGATATCAATGGCGCCTACCGGACATGACCCGGCCGCTCGTGCTGGTCGTCGCGGCAGCGCTGTACAATAGCAGGGGCGAGATCCTGCTGGCCCAGAGACCGGAAGGCAAGGCCATGGCCGGCCTATGGGAATTTCCGGGCGGGAAGGTCGAGCCGGGCGAGACGCCGGAACAGGCGCTCGTGCGCGAACTGCACGAGGAATTGTCAATTACGGTTGACGAAAACGACCTCGAACCGATCAGTTTTGCCAGTCACAATTATCCGAATTTTCACCTACTTATGCCACTCTTCCGGTGTCTTGTATGGACCGGCGACGTGCACCCGCGGGAAGGCCAATCCTTCGCATGGGTCGCGCCTTCATCCCTGCACGATTATCCGGCGCCGGCGGCAGACATTCCTCTGTTCCGCCAGCTCTCCGGAAAGTGACCTGGGAGGGTCGGAGATGGGACTGAAGATTCTGCTTGCCCGGTTTGCCGCTGAAGAGCGGGGGGCAACAGCGCTGGAATACGGCTTGATCGTCGGCGTGATCGCGATTGCCATCGTCGGCGGTGTCACCGCTGTCGGTTCATCCACGGCGAATTCGTTCAACGAAACGGCCGGTGCCCTGGAAGACGCCAACACCCCTTGAGCCACCCAGGTTTGCTATTGGCGGCCAGCCTGCTTCCGCACGGCCTCTGCGAGGCTGGCTGTCGCGCTGCCCGGTTTCAGCGGTTTTGGCTGGTTCGGCGCGGGCGACCAGCCTGACAGGTAGATGATTTCAAACGTCGCGCGCACCCGGCCGTCCGGATCGCTGAAATTCTGCGCATAAAGCTCTGCGGCCCGCATCAGCACGCGCCGGGGCAGGGGCTGGCCCATGCCGGGCGCAAAGGCGGCGCGCTCGCCCATGCCCTTCAGGTCAGCCAGCAGGCCGAACAGGGAATCATAGCGCACCGTCACGCTGTCCCGGTCCACGACCGGCAGGGCAAAGCCCGCCCGCTGCATCAGCGCGGCCATGTCCGACAGCGCGGGCAGCGGTGACAGGCGCGGCGCCAGGCCGCCCATGATCTCGGTTTCCGCCTCGACCAGGCAGGTCCGCACTTCACCGAGCGTGCCTGCGCCCAGCAGCGCGCCAACAAACAGGCCGTCCGGTTCCAGCACTCTGCGCACCTGCACCAGCGCGCCGGGCAGGTCATTGACCCAGTGCAGTGACAGGGCCGAGACGACGAGGTCGAAACTCGCCGGCGCATAGGGCAGGGCCTCCTCGTCGGCGACTTCCGCGTCGAGGCCGTGGGCCGCTGCCTGCGCCACCATGCCCGGCGAGGCATCGGTCACAAGCATGGCCCCCACCTTGCCGCCACCCGCCAGCACCCTTGCAACGCCCCCGTCATGCCCGCCCAGTTCCAGCCCCGACCGGAACGTCCGCGTCGTATCGTCCAGCCGGTCGGCGATGTCTCTCGACACGCGGGCCTTGAGGAAGGCAAACTCCTGGAAGTGCCGTGCCGCCCGGTCGCGGCGGCGGACCAGCAGGTCGCGGTTGAACAGGCGCGGCGGGGCTTTGGGAGGGGCAGGAGGGGTCATGCTAGGCGATATGGACCGGCGTCAGGCCCGCGCAAAGGGCTTTCTGCGCGGCCTGGCAGACACGCTATGGCCGCCCCGCTCGCTGGTATCGGGCCCGCGCGGCATTGGAAAAGGGCCCCTCGCGCCTGAAGAATTCGGCCAGATCCACTTTCTCACCGGGCCGTGTGCGACACCTGCGGCACCCCGCCTGGATTCGACCTTGGCCCCGGGGCCGTATGTGCACCCTGCATCGCCCGCCCGCCGCGCCGGAACAGGGCCCGCGCCGCCATGGTCTATGACGCCGCCTCACGCCGCCCGGTGCTGGACCTGAAGCGGTCCGGCCGCCGTGACGGGCTGGCAACCCTGGCCAGCTGGATGCTCCAGTCGGGCCGCACGCTGGTCGATGAAGCCGACCTGATCGTGCCCGTGCCCCTGCACTATGCCCGGCTCGTGCGGCGCGGATTCAACCAGTCCGGCTGGCACGGGAAATTTCCCGCCTGTCCGGCACGCCCGTCATGGTCGATGCACTCAAGCGTACGCGGCGTACACCCACGCAGGGCGGCCTGTCGGCCCGTGCCTGCCGCCGCAATGTCGCAGGCGCATTTACCATCACAAAACGCGCCGCGCCGCGGATTTCAGGCCGCCGGATATTGCTCGTCGACGATGTGTTAACCACCGGCGCGACAGTCTCGGTCTGCACGCGGGCCCTGAAACAGGCAGGTGCCGGGAATGTGGATGTGCTTGTGCTTGCGTGCGTTGTTCGAGAGACGGATATTACCATATAAGCTGGTGAACTCATTGCTTTAAGGAGCCTGCCTCAATGCCCAAGGTCACCATCTACACACGCGCATTCTGCCCGTATTGCAGCCGCGCACTTGCCTTGCTGAAAGGCAAGAAGGTCGACCTGACCGAAATCGATGCCGGAATGGACGCGGCCAAGAAGGCCGAAATGATCGAACGGTCCGGCGGTGGCCGCACGTTCCCGCAAATCTTCATTGGCGACAAGCATATCGGTGGCTGTGACGACATGATGGCTCTGGATCGCGCGGGTGAACTCGACGCGCTTCTGGCGGCCTGAGGCGGGGCCCATGATCCGTTACGCGCTTATCTGCGGGGACTGCGAGCACGCATTCGAGGCCTGGTTCGCCTCGTCTTCGGCGTTCGACACGCTGGCAGGCAAGCGCCTTGTGACATGCCCGGAATGCGTCGGCGCCAATGTGTCCAAGCAGATCATGGCGCCATCGGTGAAATCGCCGAGGAAGGCGGCTGCGCGGTCTGACGCCGAGCGGCTGGCCGAGGAATTTGCCGCCAGGGCCCGCGATCACGTGGCGCAGAATTTTGACTATGTCGGTGATGATTTCGCCAGTGAGGCGCGGGCCATGTTCTATGGTGAGACCGATGACCGCCCGATATGGGGCGCGACAACGCCCGAAGAATCAGCGGCCCTCGCAGAGGAAGGGGTGCCGGCAGCGCCTCTGCCGCGGGCTTTCACGCCAAAACCCCCGAAACAGGCCACATCGAAGCGCAAGCTGAATTGAACGGCCCCGCGCGCTTTGACGCGCTTGACCCTTGCGGTGCCTTCGCTAATACGACCTGCAGATACGAGTCACGGAGAGGCCTCATGGCGACCAGCGAATATCATCACGGCGAAATGGACATTCAGGCACAGAAGGCAACGTGGGACGGTTTCATCACCGGCGGCGTCTGGGGCGGCCTGCTGCTGGTCCTTTCGATCGGTTATGCCGTTCTGGCTGTGGCCATCGGCATGAACTGGATGGTGGCGCTCGGCCTCATGGCGATCGTCGGCTTTGCCGCCGGGCTGTTCCTGAACCTTGGCGGACGCTGGATGGCGACCATGGTTCTGCTCATTCTGCTCGCGCTCGTGGTGCAGGGCTTCATCTGGCTGTTCAGCGTCCTTCTCTAGGACGCGGGCCGGACTAGCAGTCTTCCCGGCAATCAGGACACCGCGCCAGAGCGGGGTCGGCTTCCAGATTACGCATGGGAATCGGGCCGTTGCACTGTGTGCACACACCGAACCGGCCATGATCCATCCGTGAAAGCGCAGCATCAATACGCGCCAGAAGGCGGTTGCGCTCCAGCAGGTCATGACGCCGTGTGCTGACGACATCATCTTTCGTCAGCAGAAGGCATCCCGGAGGTGCAGGCGCAATTTCCGTCTTCATGCCAATATGCTGCGTCGGCTTTAAGGGCTTGGCAAGGCGTTCCGGGCGAAGAACCATGTTCTTTATCGGGAATCGCTACGCGATGCGCGATTTCACCTGCCGAGGAGGCTTCCATGAGCATGCCGCCCCTTGTCATCTCGCACGCCACGAAGCGTTTTGGTGCGTTTACCGCCGTCAGCGACCTGTCCCTCACTGTGCCGGAAGGGGCCATTATCGGCTTCCTCGGGCCGAACGGCGCCGGCAAGTCGACCAGCCTGCGCATGGCGCTTGGCGTGATGCAGCCCGACAGCGGCAGCGTCAGCCTGTTCGGCAAGCCTCCTGAGATATCCACGCTGAAGCGCGTCGGCTTCCTGCCGGAGGAGCGTGGCCTCTACAAGAAGATGACCACGCGCGCGACGATCGAGCATTTCGCCCGCCTCAAGGGCCTCACCGCTCGCGATGCCCGTGCCCGCGCCATTGAACTGCTCGACATGTCAGGCCTTGGCGAGTTCAAGTCCACGCGCATCTCCAAATTGTCCAAGGGCATGGCGCAGAAGGTCCAGATCCTGTCGACGCTGGCCCATCGCCCGGAATTCCTGATTCTCGACGAGCCTTTCTCCGGCCTCGACCCGGTCAACCAGCAGGTTCTCGAAGACCTGATCCGCACAGAGCATGACCGCGGCGCGACGATCCTCTTTTCCACCCATGTGATGGAACATGCCGAACGCCTGTGCGACCGCATCGTCATGATGGCGCGGGGGCGCAAGGTCTTTGACGGCACGCTGGACGATGCCTTCGCCTCGCTCGGCCGCGGGGCCCGCATTGCCGTGGCCGAAGGCTTCGACCTCGCCGCAGCACTGGCACCGGCTGGCTTTGAAGCGCACCGCGCACCGGAAAACGGCCCCGGCGATGCCTGGCGCATCAGCCTGCCGCGCGGCACCGGCGCACAGGATGCGCTGCGGGCCGCGATTGATGCCGGGGCGCCGATTGTCGGCTTCGCGCCGGAGGAGGCCCGCCTGCGCGATGTCTTCGTGTCGCTGGTCGGCGAGGCCGATGCCGCCGCCTTGCGCGAATCCGCAGCGGGGGAGGCGGCCTGATGCGCAATGTCTATCTGATCTTCCGCCGCGACTATCTCGGCTATGTCAGGGCCTGGGGCTTCTGGCTCAGCCTCGCCGCCGTGCCGCTGTTCATGCTCATCGGCGGGACATTTGCCGTCTTCGCGGCCAAGTCCTCGCCCGTGCGTTACTACGCCGTTGTCGATCCGGCCGGCATCTATGCTGCGGCCATTGAGGCTGAATTTGCCCGGGATGATGAAGCCGCCGGCCAGCAGGCGCGCGATCTCGCCGCCACAATGGATCTGCCGCCCGAACACCAGGCAGCACTTGAATCCGGCAATGCCGCGCCCCAGCGCAAGTTCATTCTCGTGCCCGCGCCCGCCGCCTCCATCGACGCGCTGCGCCCCTATCTGATGGGCGAGCGTCTCGTCTCCGGACCGCTCGGTGACAAGTCGCTCTTTGCCGTGTTTATTCCGTCTACGGATGGATCAAGCCTCGAATACTGGAGCGACGACGTGAATGTCGTGGCGCTGCGGGCCGTGGCCGCCAATGCGATGCGCCGCCTTGCGCGCCAGGATGCGCTCAGCGAAGCCGGTCTCGGCGCGGATTTCCTGGCCGAGGTCGATGCCGGGGCCTTGCAGGTTCCCGCCTACCGCATCCGCACCGTGGTTGAGCAGGCCACGACCGGCTCGGAAGTCACCATGGCCGACCGCGCGCCGGTCTATGTCGCGGGCGGCCTCGCCTATTTCCTCTGGCTGATGATCTTCTCGATCATCCAGTACCTGCTGATGGGCACGATAGAGGAACGCTCCAACAAGATTTTCGACACGCTGCTTACCTCGGTCAGGCTGCCGGAACTGCTCGCGGGCAAGCTGCTGGCCGTGTTCGCCGTCACCTCCACGATGATGCTGTCCTGGGGCCTCTTTGCGTTCGGGGCCTCCCTGTTCGCCACCAGCCAGATCCCCGGCGGCGCCAGCCTGCTCTCGCCCTTCCTCGCCGCCTTCGCCAACCCGGCCATCATCATCCCCGGCCTGATCAGCTTCCTGCTCGGCTATGTCATGTACGGCATGATCTTCATGGCCCTCGGCTCGCTCTGCGACACGATCCAGGAAGCGCAAACCCTGCTCAGCCCGATGATGATCCTGCTCATGCTGCCCATGTTTGCCATCTTCATCGCCTTCCAGGATCCCGGCTCCCCGATTGTCGACATCGCCTCATGGATCCCGGTCTTCACGCCGTTCCTCCTGATCCTGCGCATGCCGCACAATCCGCCTATGTGGGAAGTCATCGCCCAGATGGGTATCATGGCCCTCACCGCCCTCGCCATCCTCTGGTTCGCCACCAAGATCTACCGCGCCGGTGCCGTCCACGGCGCCGGCATCGGCGACCTCGCCGGCGTCTTCAAACGCATGCTCGGCCGCAAGGGCTGATCCCATGCCCGTCTAAAAAATCCCCGCCAGAACGATCATCAGGAATTCCAACCAGCCTTGACCGGAATTGGCCCCAAGCCGTCGAATTCCGAAAGATCGCTTCTGCCCGCCCTGTCTCAATGGCAATCAATCGGCTCAGTCATCGATCATTCTCTAGGGCGTGCACCACCTCATCTGAAAGCGGCACCTCCGGGCTCCTGCATCCAGCATCAAGGGCCAGGCCTTTCAGAAAGCCGCGCCGCACCATGCCCGCCAGAATAGCCTTTCGCAGTTCCCTTTCCCGCTTTCCTGCACCTGAAATAGTTCGAACGATTCCGCGGTAGGGAAGGCCGATCAGACTGCTTATCGCCCCGGAAAGAACCGCGTTCCCGTCACGGTTCGTCTCGCCATCCTCTTCCAGGATCTGATCCAGGTCCGGCCCAAGCACCAGGTCCAGTGCCTCGATTTCGGAAAGGATATCGGTGCACCCGGATTCCCGGGCCCACTCATACGGATTTTCAACCGCCCTGATTAGGATATCCGGCGGATTTTCCCTCATCCAGCTGACATCGCGAAACGGCTGCTCGAGTGCGTTCTGCAGCCGCTCGTCACCGGGTTTGTCGGCATACGTCGTAGATGCGCAGCCGCAGGCCGCTGTCAAAATGGAGAGCACAAAGACAATGCGGATAGTCATGGCAACATCAGGGCTACTCCATCTCACTGAAATTTCGAAGCCGTGTCTTTCAAAGTATCGGTTTCTGCACCATATTCCCGGTTGCATCAGCAACGCGGCACTCGGCCAAGCGTATGTTGGGTGCGTGAATACCAGGAGATACGCACATGACGAACTCCACGAAAAAACTGATCACCGAATTGTCAGATGATTACGGGGTCGTCGTTCACGCCTTGGGCCGAATGACGAAAAACATCGGCGACCACGGTGACGATGCAATCACGGAATCGGCGCGCGGCTTTGTTCATGCAGCCTCCAAGCTCGCCGACAGTCTCAAGCAGCAAACCGTGAACCTGGCGAAAGAGGCCGGTGAAGAAGTTCGTGAGCACCCGATTACCGCCGCCGCACTTGCCGCAGCAGCTGTTGGACTACTTGGCTTCGCCCTGACCCGCGAACACAAGTAGACCGAATTTTCTGGTCTGCGGGTACCCGGCCGTCGCCTTGAGGGTCATGGCTTTCCGTCGCTGCCTCGTCCATCCGTGACGCGCTGAAGAGCCGTGTCCCGGGCAGGAATCAATGACTCCCCACCCTGATTGCGCCGCCGCCTGACCCCCAAAAGAAAAAGCCCCGCCAGATCGCTCTGACGGGGCTTTTTTCAAGGCGTGAGACGTAAAACGCCTACACGATGCCTTCGCGCTGGGCGCGCTTGCGGGCCAGCTTGCGCGCGCGGCGCACGGCTTCGGCACGCTGGCGGGCTTTTTTCTCGGATGGCTTTTCGAAGGCCTGACGGGCCTTCATTTCGCGGAAGAGGCCTTCGCGCTGCATCTTTTTCTTCAGTGCGCGCAGGGCCTGCTCGACATTGTTATCGCGGACGACGATCTGTACGATGGGTCTTCTCCATTGGGTTGGGGGCGTCGCCCCTACGAATTTCTGCGGCTTTGTCAGCCATGAAGGGGCGCCTATATCACGCAAGAAGCAATTTGGCCAAGCCCCTTAAATGATGCAAAGATGTATTATGACACATACGCCGACCGATGTCTTGCGTTCCAGGTGGCTGGACGCCCTCCTGCCCCACATCGCCTTTGACGGCTGGACCGATGCCACCGCGGCGCTCGCGGCGCGTGAAGCCGGGCTCAGCGCGGGTGAGCAGGCCCTCGCCGCCCCGCACGGCGTGATCGACCTGATCGAGGCCTTTTTCGCCGCTGTAGAGGCCGAAGCCGCCGCTGCACTCGCCGCGCAGGACCTTTCGCCCCTCCGGGTGCCTGACAAGGTGAAACGCGGCGTGCTGGCCTGGCTGGCGGCGCTGGAGCCACACCGCGAGGCGGTCCGGCGCGCTGCGGCCCGCGGCTTCCTGCCCTGGAGCGCAGGCCCGGCTGTCCAGCGCACCTGGTCGGTCGCCGACATGGTGTGGACGGCCGCAGGGGACACGGCGACCGATTACAACCGCTATTCCAAGCGCGGCCTGCTCGCCGCCACGATTCCCGGCATCGTCATGTACTGGCTGGACGGCCCCGATCCGGCTGATCTCGACGCCTATATTTCCCGGCGTCTGCAGCAGGCCTCCGGTTTGGGCAAAACGGCCGGAAAACTGGTCACGCCCGTGCTGGATGCGTTCAAGGCGGTCCGGCCCGGCGCAAAGCCGTCCGAACGCGGACAGGGGCATTGATTTGAGAGGGGGAGGTGTCGGGCGAAAGTTGATCAAGCGCCCCAGGGGGCTGGGGGGGCTGATGGGTCCGGGGTGCTTGGTATACACCTCCGCCCGACACCTAGAAGATGGCGGGCGCCGGTGTTCCACGCAAGGCCAAATAACGGCATTTTCGCCCCATTTGAATTACAATGCGTTTAGGCGACTACAGATTTGCCCACTCGCCCCACACGCGAACAAAAAAGGATGACATGAGCGATACATTTTCGCGCAAGATCGCGCCTGATTCCAAGGTGGCTTTCCAGAAAGCCGAGATGCAGCCGATCCTCGATGTCTATGGCCGGCTCGTGGTGGCGGGCGAGGCGCGCGACTATGCCATCGGCATGGAACGGGACGTCGCCATTTTCGCCATCTTCCGGCGCCATGCCGAAAACCCGACCTGGCGGATCGAAAAGGAACCGGCGCTCGCCAACCGCCAGGGCCAGTATGCCGTGTACGGTTCCGCCGGCCAGATCCTGCGCCGGGGCCGCGAACTCAAACAGGTTCTGCGCGTCTTCGATACCCGTCGTTTCACCGTGGTTAAATAGACCCGTTCAATTCACGCCGATTGGTTAACCCCCTGTTAACCAAAAAATTCTTGCACGTTCTTCTGGAACATATTAGGAACAGAATATCAGAACGGAGCAGGAACATGGGTATTGCAGTCAGCTTTCGGGGACGGTCAGGCAAGGCCTGGGAATTCAATCGCATGGCGCCGGACGGGCCATGGGCACGCTGCCCCGGCGTGGCAATTTTCGCCGCCCCGGACGCCTATGGATGGCGCCTCATCCGGGTGATTGAACTGACGGGACGCCCGCACGACCTCCAACCCATCTGGGCCCTGGCAGAGGCCGAGCGTTACGGCGCGAACGCCGTCTTCCTCGCCCACGAATTCGACGGCGCGGCGCGCAAGCTGATGGTGAACGACATTGAAGAAGGCTTCAGCACCGTCTGCTTCACCGACCATTCCCGCCGGATCGCGGCCTAGCCCTATTCTTCCCGGGCAGGCCGGTTCAGTGCGGCCTGCGCGTCGGCTGTCTCAGCCAGCCGGGTCAGCTCGATAAACTCGGCGCGATAGCCGAATTCATCCTTGCCCTTGGCGCCCGCCCCCAGCGTTCGGATTGCCTCCCATCCGAAACCGGTGCCAAGGGCGTCTCCGCCTTTCAGCATCTCGCCAAAGCCTGCCACGGCCATGGCAAAGCGCGCCCATTCAGGCGCCTCGTCCACACTGGCAACACGGTCCTTTCCGGTCACGGGATAGGTCAGCAGTTTCGACGTGTCGGCGCCCGGCGCCTTGTAGCGCAGCTTCACGAAGGCATATTCGCCCTGCGTGCTGCCAGCCTTGGCCGCCTCGCCATAACGCAACGGATCGATCTGCGCCGCATCCGAACCGGTCGGCGTAACCTCATAGATTGCCGTCACGCTCGTGCCTGCGCCAATGTCGCCGGCATCCATCTTGTCATTGTTGAAATCGGCGCGTTCCAGCATCCGGGTCTCGTAGCCGATCAAGCGGTATTCGGCGATGCGCGCCGGATTGAACTCGACCTGGATCTTCACGTCATCCGCAATCGGGAAAATATTCCCGGACAGGTCATCGGCCAGCACTTTGCGGGCCTCGCTCAGCGTGTCGATATAGGCCGCCGTGCCGTTACCCTTCTGGGCAATCTTCTGCATCATCGCGTCATTGTAATTGCCACGTCCGAAGCCCAGTACGGACAGGTAGATGCCGGTTTCCCGCTTGCGCGAGACAAAGTCTTCCAGCTGTTCCGGGTCGGAAATGCCGACATTGAAATCGCCGTCGGTCAGCAGCATCACGCGGTTGACAGCGTCTTTCTTCAGCTCCTGTTCGGCGAGGGAATAGGCCAGCCGCAGGCCTTCGCCCCCGGCCGTCGAGCCACCGGCCTGCAGGTCTTCCAGCGCCGCGACGATTCGGCGCTTCTCGCTCACCGGAGTCGGCGCCAGGATTTCGCCCGCCGCGCCCGCATAGACGACGATCGCTACCGTATCGGTCGGCGCCATCTCTTCCAGCATCAGCTTGATCGCCTGCTTGGCCAGCGGCAGCTTGTCCTCGGAGAACATGGACCCTGACACGTCCACCAGCAGCGTCAGGTTGACCGGCGGCCGGGCGTCGCGGTCAATGTCACGGCCCTGGATGCCGATCTGGATCAGGTCGCGCCCCGCATTGAAGGGCGATGGCATCATCGTCACCTGCGTCGCAAACGGGTCGCTGCCCGCATCGGGCTGGGGATAGTCATAGTCGAAATAATTGATCAGTTCCTCGATCCGCACCGCGTCCTTCGGCGGCAGGCTGCCGCTCTTGAGGAACCGGCGCACATTCGCATAGGCGGCCGTGTCGACATCAATCGAGAAGGTCGAGACCGGCTCTTCACTGGTCAGCTTGACCGGGTTGGCGTCGACATCCTCGTATTCGTCCCGGAATTCCGGTTCCGGCTGGACCTGCTGCATCGGCATGCTGCGCGCCAGCTGGCCGCCCGCCGCACGCCCTGTCACGACGATACCGTCCATCTCGGCTGCAGGCGCCGGAGGCGGCGGGGGAGGCGGCGGCGCAACAGGCGCCTCTGCGATAACCGTCCCGTCATCCGCGCCGCTGTCCGTGGTGCATCCTGCCAGAAGCGCTGTTGCAGCCACGCTGGCCAGTATCAATCCGCGAAGTCTCATGGTCGTCCCTCCATTATGCGTCCTTGCTGCCAGAATGGCGCAGCAGAGGTGGCGGGAATAGGGCGGACTTCGGATTGTTTGGAGATTTCTTCAGATTATTCCGACCGGTCGACCTGCGCGCCATACCAGTCCTCGACATCCTGTTCGAGAATGTCGAGCGGCCGCGGACCGCCAGCCAGGATGACTTCATGGAAGGCCGCCCGGTCGAATTTCGGGCCGAGAACGCGCTCGGCCCGCTCGCGCAGGTCGAGGATGCGCTGGCGCCCCACCCAATAGGCCGCCGCCTGTCCGGGCCAGACCACATAGCGGTCAACTTCCTGCGCCATGGCCGTTTCCGGCTGGCCGGTGACCTGGGTCATGTAATCGACCGCCTGCTGGCGGCTCCACCGCATGCGGTGCACCCCGGTATCGGTCACCAGCCGTGCCGCGCGGAACAGCATGGATTGCAGATAGCCGATCCGCCCCAGCGGGTCATCGTCATACAGGCCCATGTCATCCGCCAGCGTCTCGGCATAGACGCCCCAGCCTTCGCCATAGGCCACATTCCAGATCATCTGCCGGGCCAGCGGCAGGTTCGCCCGCTCGGCGGCAACCGCGCTTTCCAGGTGATGGCCGGGTACGGTCTCGTGGTAGACCAGTGTTGCCAGCGTGAAGTCGGGCCAGTCTGCCATGCTGGACAGGTTGATCTCGAACAGGGCAGGCGCCGAGCCATTGGCGGGCGCGGCATTGTAGAACGCGGCCGGGGATGCGCTTTCCAGGAAATCCGGCACGTCACGGATCGCGACCCGCGTCTTCGGCAAGGACGGGATCTCGCCGGCAAGCTCGGACTCCGCCTTCATTTCCAGCTGGCGCAGGCGGTCCAGCAGGGCGGCGCGGCCTTCGTCACTGTCCTCGTAGATTTGCCCCGGCATCGCCGCCAGCGCCTGCAGGCGCTCGGCGACCGTCCCTTCGGCAAAGCCGGCCTCGGTCAGCGCGGCATTCAGCTCATCGGTCAGCGCCACCACTTCGCGCTGGCCAAGCGCATGCAGCTCGACCGCACTGACATCGTCATATGTAAACGCCGCGAGCGCGGCATCATAATAGGCATTGCCGCCCGCCAAGTGCCAGACGCCCGGATCGGACGGCGCCCGTGCCGACAGCGCAATCAGGTCGTCGGCAAAACGGGTATAGGCGGGCAGGATGCCGGTCTCGACCAGTTGCCGGGCCCGCGCGGCCAGTTTCGCGCGCTCGTCTTCTGACAGGTCCTCCGGTCCGCCCAGCAGGCTGTCCAGCGTGACCACAAGGATATGCTCCTGCGCCGTTCCGGCGCCCATCTCGGTGGCCAGTACGGCCATGCGCCGCAGGATGAAGTCCGGCGGAATGATTCCGGCCGCGGCGTCCGCGTTGAGCCGGCGGCGCTCATCGTCAATCGCATCGGGCAGGGCGCCGAGGCGCGAGACGTAATTGCGCGCATCCTGCGCCGTCAGCACGGGGTGCGCCCGCGTCATCAGTTCCGGCACGTCGATATAGGCGCCGCGCATCTGGTCGGCGACATAGGGATAGGCCACGCCCAGCCCGGTCTGGCCATGCCCGGCCACGAACAGGCTTTCGGCAGTCTCGTAGGCCTTGATCAGGGTTTCCAGGTGGCGCGCCTGCGGGCTGCCGGGCGCCGGCTTGGGCGCTTCGGCCAGCGCCTGCAGCATTTCCAGCCGCGAGACACGCACCCGCTCATAGGTCGCCTGCGACCGGTCGGTCAGGTAGCGGTTGAACTCATATCCCACGGCCTTTTCGCTCAGGCCCAGCCGCGTCGCCATTTCCGGGTCGCGGGCCAGCTCCGTCTGCGCCAGTGTCGTCATCAGCTGGTCCACCTGCCGGGCAATCCGGCGCGGCGTTCCGGCATCATCGACAGACGGCGAACAGGCAGCCATGCACAGGGCCAGCGACAGGCCCCCCAGCCCGGCTTGCACGCGGGGATTGGAACGGATCAGTCGTTGGATGAACATGACGTATTTTTCACCTTGTCTTCGCTGTAGTTCAAGCTGGTTCGGGTGTTGTGGCCAGCCTCTATTTCCGGTAACGCTCCGCGCAACAATTCAGGAGCCCACACGTGAACACCACACAGCAAACTGGTGGCCAGTCGCCGCTTACCGGCCAGGTCCTCTTCTATCAGCAGCCCCAGCCCCTGTCGCCGGAAGATCATGGCGGCCTCGGCGTCAAGCAGATTCCCGAGCCCTTCGGCTTCCTGCGCCAGGCGCACGCCGTGCCGGTCACGGTGACCGAATTCGGTCTCGCCGCCTCGTCCTATCCGATCATTTTCGTCGGCAATGACCGCACGCCCGTCGCCGTCATGGGTGTCCGCCAGGGCCAGAACCTGTTCGTCGATGAGCAGGGCCGCGTCGGCGAGGACCATTACGTCCCGGCTTTCGTGCGCCGCTATCCGTTCGTGTTCGCCGCGGACGACTCCTCCGACCGCCTTGTCCTGTGCGTTGACCGGGCTGCGCCCATGGTCTCCAACCAGCCGGAAGTGCCTTTCTTCGAAAATGGCCAGCCGTCCAAGTTCACCAATGATGCCGTTGAATTCTGCAAGGAATTCGAGCGCCAGCGCCGCGCCACGGCCGATTTCGTCAAGATGCTGATGGAACTCGACCTGATGGAACAGAAAACCGTCGCGTTCCAGCCACGCGACAACCAGGGCAACCCGATCGGCGACCAGCAGAAGATTGCCGATTACTACGCCATTTCCGAAGAGCGCCTGAACGCCCTTCCGGACGCCAAGTATCTTGAGCTGCGCAACAATGGCGCTGTGGGGGCCTGCTATGCCCACCTGGTCTCGCTGCTCAACTGGCCGAAAATCATCCAGCGCGCGGTTCGCCTGTCGCCGCCGGCACCGCTGAACGCCTGATCCGTTCAGATGGACAGTTTAAAGGGCGGCTCCTCGCAGGGCCGCCCTTTTTCTTTGTGGTGCAGGCCGCTCGCGGCGCGTTCACGAATGAGCGAGGTACTTCATTCCTGCGCCATTCGCAGGCATATGGTCGGCTGTCCCGATGAAAGCCTCCTGATGATCCGTCTTCTTGCCAGCCTGTTTATGACCGTTTTGCTCGGCGCGCTTGCGCCTGCCGCTGCTGCGCCTGTCGATGGCGGCCATGCCCGCGTCGAGCTGATTGCCGAACGCAGCGCTGTCATGCCCGGTGAAACCATCATGGCCGCCCTTAAAATGGAGATGGAGCCGGGCTGGCACGTCTATTGGCGCAATGCCGGTGATGCCGGCCTGCCGCCCCAACTCATCCATCGCGATACCAGCACGATACCCGGCGGCGCCATTGGCAGTTTCATCTGGCCCATCCCGGATCTCCTGCCCGTGGTCGAGGGCGAGATCATGGACTATGGCTACAGCGATCAGGTCATCCTGGCCTTCCCGCTGATGATCCCGGCAGACGCGTCCGGCCAGCTCCGGCTGGATGTCCTGGCTGACTACCTGATCTGCGAAGACATCTGCATACCCGAATCCGCCGAAGTCTCGCTCACGCTTGATGTCGGCGAACCGGTGCCAAACCCCTTGCATGGCACGATGATTTCCGACTGGATCGCTAGGGCGCCCACCGCCTTTGCCGGCGAAGCCCGGCTCGACACATCGGCTATGCCCTGGAAACTCAGCCTGCGCGCACCCGGCCTCACCCGCGACGCCGCATTGCGTTTCTTTCCCTTTGCTCACGACATCAGCCACCCGGCCGGACAGCCCGCCAGTTTCGGCGCGGATGGCGCAACCCTCTCCCTCACACCGGCCGGCCCCGACATCCCGAATGGCCCGCTCGAAGGCGTTCTGGTCATCGAACAGCCGGGCGGCACACGCGCAGGCTACGAACTCTCCGCCGCACACGGCGCCGCCTTCGGCAATACGGCCGGGCTTGCCGCAATCGGCTCCGGCAGGTCCGGGGCAGGGGGCAGCGCGGCGGGTCTCCTGACGCTCGCCTTTTTCGCCCTGATTGGTGGCCTCATCCTTAACCTCATGCCCTGCGTCCTGCCCGTCCTTTCGATCAAGGCCATGGGCATGGTCTCGGCGGCTGCCAGCGGCCACGCCAGTGAGCTGCGCAGCCATGGCCTCTGGTACACGGGCGGTGTGCTCGTCTCCTTCGCTGTCCTCGCCGGTGCCATCATCGCGGTGCGCGCGGCAACCGGTTCGGCCACGCTGGGCTTCCAGCTCCAGAATGCGCCGACCGTCGCCATTCTCGCCCTCATCATGTTTGCCATCGGCCTCTGGCTCATGGGCCTGTTCGAACTCGGCACGTCGATCCAGAACACCGGCAGCACCCTTGCCAGCCGCCAGGGCGCCGCCGGGGCCTTCTTCACGGGCGTACTGGCCGCTGTCGTCGGCGCGCCCTGCCTTGGTCCGTTCCTCGGCGCGGCGCTTGGCGCGGTGATGGGCCAGTCTGCTGCTGCCATACTCGTCGTCTTTCTCGCCATGGGCCTTGGCCTCGCGCTGCCTTTCCTCCTCCTCAGCTTCATGCCCGGCCTGCAGCGCCTGCTGCCCAAGCCCGGCAAGTGGATGGAAACCCTGAAGCAGTTCTTCGCCTTCCCGATGTTCCTGACAGCCGCCTGGCTGCTCTCGGTGCTCGGCGCACTCGCAGGCCATGGTGCCGTCGCATGGACCGTTGCCGGCGCGACCGCCATCGTCTTTGCCATCTGGCTCGCCCGGCGCGGCGGCAACTGGGCCCGTGTCGCGGCTGCAGCCGTTCTCGCCGCCAGCTTTGCCTATCCGGCCGTGCGCGCAGCCGCGCCCGGCGCCATCGAAGGCACGCCCACGGCCTATGCGGCCCGTTTCGAAACCGAAGCCTGGAGCCCGGAACGTGTCGCGGAACTGAACCGTGAAGGGCGCCCGGTCTTTGTCGACTTCACCGCCACATGGTGCGCCACCTGCCAGCTCAACAAGCTCACCACGCTGAAGACAGATGCCGTGCAGCAGGCCTTTGCCGACGCCAATGTTGCCTTCCTCGTAGCAGATTTTACCCGCAAGGACCCGGTCATCGCGGCCGAACTGAAGTATCGCGAGCGGGCCGGTGTGCCAATGTATCTCTGGTATCCCGCCGGTGCGAGCGAGCCGGACATTCTGCCGGAAATCCTGTCTAAAGACCTTGTGATTGGACTTCTCGGCCCGGGTTGAGCCAGACTGCCATCGGAGGGGAAGCAGCCAACAAGGAGACTGTTCATGTTCAGCCGCCGCAATCTTTCACTCGCCGCCGGCATGGCCGCCGCTGTCGCCCTGACGGCCGGCGCCTTGATTGCCTCGACCGCCGATGCCAGCCCGCTCGTCACGCCCGGCGAGGCTGTGCCCGGCTTCACCGGCACCAATTCCCATGGCCAGCCTGTGTCGCTGGCAGACTTTTCCGGCAAGACAATCGTCCTCGAATGGACCAATGACGGCTGCCCCTTCGTCCAGAAGCACTACGCCGCGCCGCCATCCAACATGCAGACGCTGCAGGCCGATGCCGCCGCAGATGATGTCGTCTGGCTCTCGGTCATCTCCTCGGCCCCCGGCAAGCAGGGCCATGTCACCGGCGATGAGGCGAACGCGCTGACCCACGACCGCAGCGCCGCGCCCGCCCATGTCCTGCTCGACACTGCAGGCCATATCGGCCGTCTCTATGGCGCCAAGACCACGCCGCATATGTACGTTATCCGCGCCGACGGCACGCTCGCCTATGAAGGCGCCATTGACTCCAAGCCGTCGTCCCGCGTCGATGATATTGAAAGTGCCACCAATTACGTCCGTGCCGCGCTCGACAGCGTCGCCGCCGGAGAGCCCGTCGCGGTTGCCACATCCAAGCCCTATGGCTGCTCGGTGAAATACTGACAGGCCAGATGACCCCAATGTCCCGTTGTTCCAAGCGCTCATCCTGAGCGAAGTCGAAGGACGGGCGCGGGCTTCCGATTCACGCCGCCCCTGGGCTCTCCTTCGACTTCGCTCAGGATGAGCCCCTCTTTCCTTGGGCGCCTTACACTCCCATCCCCGGCGTCAGGCTTGCCTTCATCCCCCTCCCATTTATGACAGGGGTGTCAGGTTAAGAGGATAGGCCATGAGTTCAGGTGCCGATGGGATCGTGCGCGACCAGCCAGCGGAAATGCCGTCCGAGGGCGGCCCGCTGCTGGAATACAAGGGCGCCGTGCCGCCGGCGCCTGACTGGTTCCAGCAGGCCGTCGCCACGCCCTATGAGACCCATTCCGTCGAAGTGAAGGGCGCTCAGGTCCGTTACCAGTGCTGGGGCCAGCGCGGACGTCCGGGCCTGCTGCTCGTGCACGGCAATGGCGCGCATGCTCATTGGTGGGATTTCATCGCCCCCTATTTTGCCGAGCACTATAATGTCGCCGCGGTCACCTTTTCGGGCATGGGCGACAGCGACTGGCGCGACACCTATGACATGGCCACCTTCGCCGCCGAGGAAATCGCCGTGGCCGAACATGCCGGCCTCTTCGATTCCGACGTGAAGCCCATCATCGTCGCCCATTCCTTTGGCGGCTTCGTCACGCTGGTCACAGGCGCAGAGCATGGCGACCGTTTCACCGGCATGGTCATCGTCGACAGCCCTGTGAACCCGCCCGAGCGCCCCCATCAGGGCCCGCCGCGCTCCGGCCGGCCCAACCGCGTCTATGACGATCTCGCCAGCGCGCTTGGCCGTTTCCGCCTCGCGCCGCCGCAGCTGTGCGAGAACCATTACGCGATGGACTATATCGCCCGGTGGAGCCTCAAGAAGGCCGATGGCGGCTTCACCTGGAAATTCGACCCGTCGATCTGGACCCATTTCAAGCCCAATGACGCCCCGGCGGACATGCTCAAGGCCGCCAGATGCCGTATCGCCATCATCCGCGGCGAGGAGAGCGATCTGATGCCCGATGATGTCGGCGACTACATGCGCAAGCTGCTCGGCCACCAGGTGCCGTTCATCTCCATCCCGCATGCCCGTCACCATGTCATGCTCGACCAGCCGCTCGCCTTCGTCTCGGCCCTCCGCACCCTGATGGCCGAATGGGACCATTCAGAGCCCCACCGCAGCATCTGACGGTCAGGTCCGGGCAGCCGCCACAAGCGCGCGGATCATCCAGCGCCGCACATCGTCGGCCTCCGCGTCGCCCACCTGCAGCACGTCGCGGAACACGATCCTCGCCTCGATGCCGAACACCAGCGCCAGCGCGGCCGTCAGCCGGGCAAGCTGGCGGGGTGCCATCTCTGCGCTGGCCGGCGCCAATGCGGCCTCGATCAGCTGCGTCCGCCGGTTCTGCCGCGGCGGGATGTCGTCATCCGCGCCGTCCGCGATGCTTCGCTCCAGCGACTTTGCCAGCATCAGCCGCAGTGGCATCTCGTTGGCGGCGAGCATGGACTTCATGACCTCGTCGATCCGGTCGAGGCGTGCCACGGGGTCGGGCGGGGACGCGTCGTCAAACACGTCATCCGGTTCCGGCAAAGTGAGGTCCAGCGGTGCCTCGATCAGCAGCGCATCCACATTGCCGAAATACCGGTAGGCCGTGGCGCGCGACACCAGCGCCTCCTCGGCCACTTCCTCAAGGGTCGGCTTGCGGCCCTGCTTCATCAGCCGTGTGGCCGCCCTGAGCAGTTCGCGCCGCGTGCGGCGTTTCTGGTTGGAGCGGATTGTCGCGTCGGCCTCGGTCATGCGGGTCCTAGTCTCAATCCTGCGGAAGTTGCTGGAGGATCGCGGCGAGATCGAGCCAGACATTCTCGCGCGCAATGGCGCCGTCGCGGGTGAATTCCATCACGTGCAGAAGGCGGAAGGCTAGCGGACGGCCACGGCCCTCCAGCCCGAACGGGCAGCCCGTGGCACGCCCGCGCCAGAGCGATTCGTCGACCAAGAAGTCCTCGCCATAATACCGGCGCAGGCTTTGCGCCTCGCCGTCCGACAGGTCGCCGAACAGCGTTTCGTAAAAGCTCCGCGCCTGCTCGCGGCCGTGGACAGGCCCGGTCGGCCAGCCGACCACGTCATGTTCGGCGTCCTCCGCCAGCGTCGCCAGCACGCCGTCAATATCGTCGCTTGCCTCGAAGCTGAAATGTTCGTCGATCGCCCGGTCCATCTGTTCCCGTGTAAGTGCCATCGCCCTGGTCCTTTCATTCGTCATACGAGCAATGACGCGGAAAGTAATGAGACAAAAATCTCATGTCAAGAAAATAGTCTTGTAACTGGATTCAATTCGTCCCAAAAAAAGACGGGCGCGAAGGCCCGCCTCTTCGTTCTCGATCCTGATGATGCCTAGTCTTTGAAGTTGAGCTCCTGCAACAGGCTTGTACCCATGACTTCGCGGAATTCCGCGCGGTCCAGGTTTTCGGATACGAGTTGCGCCGTCGATGCTTGAGCCCATGCACGGAAAGCTTCGCCTTGGGCTTCCCCCTCGGGTCCATTGGGAAGGCTTTCCATGACGGTGATCAGGTACATGTCCGGCTCGCCCGAGCGATTGTGATAGTTCGACAGAACCTTATAATCCTTGATCCAGCCTTTCGACTTCGCAAATTCCTGCGACGCTCTCCATCTGTCAGCCAGATGGTTTGCATAATACAGGCCGCCACCAGGTTTGATGTCAATTCCAGTGACTTCCCAGAAATCTCCGCTGGTGAGCGGGTATCCATCGTCCTGTGCAGAAGCTGCAGGTGCGACTGTGGCAGGCTCCTGTGCCATTGCCGATGTCGCGCATCCAGCCAGCGCGATTGATGCTGCTATTCCGGCGGTCTTCAGTGAACTCAGTATATGCATTGCGTCCTCCCATAACTTCTTGTGTGTGGAACAATTAACACAAGTTAACCATTTCGCCTATGGCGTTTCGTAAGTCGAAAGATTTCCCGTAACAGGTGTATCTTCATGCTGCGAAGCCAGACCGCAATTTCGTCCGCTGCCTGTCTGACAGGTGGGTCTCTTTCCAACCTGAAAGATATCTGTGGCAGGCTGTAAGGCATGACCCTGATGCCTTCCTCGCCCTTCCAGTCACTCATCCTCGTCACATGGCGCCGGGCAGACTATCTGGTGCTCGCCATGGTCTGCGCGCTCGGTCTCGGCCTGACGCCGTGTAAGCCTTTCCTTACGCGCCGTGTCCGTGCCCGGCTTGCGTCAGACCTGGCCCGCCTTGAGGCCCTCGTCCGCCGCCTGCTCGTGCTGAAGGTGCTGGAACGCCCGCTGCCGCCGGTTGCGCCCCCTAAGGCCAGCCATGGTCCGGTCAGTTGGCCGGGCAGGGGCCATTCCGGGGCCGCGCCGTCATCTTGCCATTCCCGCTTTCCGTCTTGACGAGGCCGCCCCGCGCGCCGCTGCAAAACAGCCGCCGCCGCGCCGCCCGTCCGGCCTCCTGCGCCCGCGCATCCTGTCGCTCGACCAGCCCTTGCCGCCGCCCGAGCCCTGGGAATATCCTCCGCGCGCCGATGACCTCGTCCCCAGCCAGCCGCTGGTGCGCCGTCTCGCCGCGCTCTGGAACGTGTTCGATGATCCGGCCACGCATATTGCCCGCATGGCGCGCCATATCGCCCGCTCGTGCGCCGCAAGGCCCTATCGCCTCGCGCCACTGCCCCCAGCGGCCCGCGCCCGCCATGTGCCACAGGACGAACGCGATGCCCTGGGCGAACTCGATCTCGAAGCCGCCCTCCAGCTCGCCGATCTCGACTCGTCCTGAGCAGGAACCAAAAACGTCAAACACATGCAATCCAGCCACCTCCCCCGCACACGGGGGAGGATAAGCGTGCTTCAAATCAGCCTAACGTCTCGCAACATTCAAATACGGGAACGCCGCCCCGCTACGACGCCCCGTCGCAGGTCTGTGTGCTGCGCTGGATGCCGATCTGCCCGACCTTGCCCGTGGCATTGTCGACTTCGAAATAGATGTTGCCATAGTCGTAGACGGTGACAGTCTCGCGGGTCACCACGCATTTCGGTTTGCCATAGGTACCGCGCGCAAATATTTGCTCGGATCCCATGGACACGCCCCTGTCGGTGAAGAAGCGGGGGTCATGCGCAATGATCCAGTAGACCTTGTCATCAGCCGCAACGGTCAGCCCGTCAAACGTGTAGGACGTGGCGTTCGTATGCGCGATCGGAATGGTCCGGCTCGGCTTTCCCTGCAGTGACAGCAGGCTGGACAAGGACATGCCCAGCTCCACATTGCTCACCCGCTGGCCAGGAACGATCTGGTTGTCCTTGAGATCGGGCGGTGCACTGGCGCACGCGCCAAGCGCCAGGAAAATCGCTGCTGAAAAAACTCTACGCGCCATGTTCATGGAGGGGCCTCCGGGCTTCATTCGAACTGTACAATGACGATCAGCTCACCCCATCCCTACCCATTTGTCGAGGCGCAGACTGCACGAATCCGTCACGGCAGGTCCAAATCCGGCACAATTTTTTGTAATATAAGCAATCGCCAAGCGCCCCTTATCCTCCCCCGCCCGCTCCGGCCGCATGTGCAGGCTGCTCAGACGGGAAACCGCGCCCCGAAGGCCTCGCCCGGCAAGCGGGCCACATTGGCGACGAAACTGACCGTGTGGTATGTGCCGCACAGCGCGAGGATTTCCAGCTGCTGCTCCAGCGTCCAGTCCGCCTCGAACCGCGTCAGCATCGCATCAGACAGGCCACCCGTCTCGCAAAGGTCATCAATCGCCTGGATCAGGCTGGCCTCCTGCGCGCTCCACAGCGCCACGTCCACGCCGGCGTCCCGCATTGCGGCCACCTGCGGCGGGGTCAGCTTCGCTGCCTTCGCAAAGATCGCGATGTGCACGCCCCATTCGTATTCGCAGTTCCGGTTTGCCGTCGTGCGCAGGATGACGATCGCGCGGATCCGCAGGGGCAGGGGGCTGTCCCGGTCAAGCAGGTTCGGCACCGCCTTCTTCAGGAAGCGCAGACTGTTGGCAAAGGTGCGGAACAGGCTCAGCACATAGCCGTCCTGGGCCGGATAGTGGGCCAGCGCCTCGGCGATGTCCGTTGGGTAGGGTTCTTTCAACGGTCTCAGGGAATTGGCCATGATCGGGTCTTTCTGCTACAAAATAGGTAGCAACCATATACGCTACAATATATGTAGCATCAAGGAGGAATGAGTTTCATGGCCAAACGTCCTGGCACGCCTGTCCGCGGCTCGGCCTCAGGCCGGCCGATCATGGTCCTGCTCGATGTGCTCGGCCAGCGCTGGACCTTGCGTATTCTCTGGGAATTGCGGGACGGCACGGCCACCTTCCGCGCCCTGCGCACCCGGTGTGACGACCTCTCGCCCACAGTGCTCAACACCCGTCTCAAGACCCTGCGGGACCTTGGCTTTGTCGGCCTGGACGATGGCGGCTACAGCCTCACGGAAAAGGGCCGCGAACTCGGCCAGCGCCTCGGCGAGCTAGACGTATGGGCCCGTGACTGGGCCCGCACCACAAGGGATCAAGCCGAATAATCAAATACCGGCCAGCGCTCCGTGATTGCGCCGTCCTCATAGACGGCAATGTCCCCGAATTGCAGGAACACGGCCTCGCTCTGGTGCGGCCTCAGGAACACGAATTCGTCCGGGCTGATCTGCAGGTCCGGCCCGCCATTCAGCATTTCCTGGTTGGAGGATCGCCCGAACGTCTTGTTGTATTGCAGGCCCGGCGGGTCCACCGGGTCGGCCAGCCAGTTGCCGCCATAGATGAACACGGTCCTTGACGCATTCGGGTTCCACGCTTTCGTCGCGCCATCGGCAAATTCGAGGCCGGGCATCTGCGTCACCGGCAGCGACTTGATCACCGGCGTCGCGATGAAGCTCGCCGGCACATGCGGTTCCAGCAGTTCGGTGTCGAAATGCGTCGGCTTGACGAGGCAGGATCCGGCCGACACTTCGCTGGCGATATCCGTGTCCTGATAATTGCGATAGGTCGGGCTGCCTGCCGCATTGCGCGTGATGCCCGCCATCGCGTCCGCGCCGAGCACTTCGCCCGCCTGCGCCAGCGCCGCCGCATAGCCGGCGCGCACGCCCTTGATCGCCCGGTCGCGCCAGCCCATCGCCGTCGGCAGCGAGGCAATGTGCGGATCATATCCCATGAAGCCTGCGAAGGTTAGGCGCGGGTTCGCCCTGATCGCCTCCAGCATGGCCTTCAGGTCCGCCCCCGCCACCATGCCGCCCCGGTGCAGGCCCACGTCCAGTTCCACATTCACCGCCATGTCGCGGCCCATCTCATCCGCCAGCGACGCATATTGCGCCAGCCGCTCCGGCGTATCGACCAGCCATTGTACATTGTCCGCCGCGCCGGAAGCCTCCAGCGGCAATTGCTCGAAATAATGCCGCGCCGCCATCACGGGCAGGGGCTTGCCCAAGAGCTGGCTTGCCTCCGGCATGGCCTGCGAAATCTCCAGCAGCATGGGCAGGTTGAACGTCATCAGCCGGTCCGTACCCGTCCGTTTGCGGACATGATCGATCAGGCCCAGCGAGGGCAGCGACTTCGCCACGATCCGGTAGCCCATGCCCGGCGGCAGGAAGCCTTTCAGCGTGTCGATATTCGCATTCAGCCGCGCCTTGTCCACAACCATGGTCGGCACCGCAATGCCCGCTGCGATCAGCGCCTTCTGCACGTCCAGGAAATACGCGTCGCGCGGCCCGCTCTTGTCTCCGGGTTTCATCATCAGCACGGTTACTCCAGCAAGGGCGGCGCCGCCCAGGATTATATTGCGGCGGGAAAGCTCAATCATCGAAATCTTCCCCGAACAGGTGGGCAAGGTGCGGGTTCAGGAACTTGCCCGCCGGGTCCAGTTCACGGCGCAGGGCCAGGAAATCACCGAATTTCGGGTACAGGGCCGTCAGTTCGTCCTTGCCCAGCGAATGATGCTTGCCCCAGTGCGGCCGCCCGCCATTCGCCCGGTGGATGGGTTCGATATCGGAGAAGAAATAGTCATACGGCTCATCCACGGCGGCATGGATCGCAATCGACATGCGCGGGCCGTCATTGAACGGGCTCAGCCAGGCATCGTCCGGCGCGATGAAACGCACTTCCATCGGGAAGAACACGTCCTTGCGCTTCTCCAGCCTGGCGATGACCTCGCGCAGGCCTTTCAGCCCGTTTGCGCGCGGCAGGTGGTATTCCATCTCGTTGAACTTGATCGGCCGTGTCGTCGCCAGCAATTTGTAGGAACTGTCGCTGACATCCTCCACCACGCCGCGCGGCAGGGCCGCGCCAATGATCTTGCGGCGCAGCCAGGGCGACCAGCCCATGGAATCGCGCAGGGCTTTGAGGTCTTCCAGCGTGGAATCATCCTCGCTTTCGCCCTTTCCCGTCACCGGCCCTTCGTGCAGGTCATGGCTGATCCCGGCAGCCATGCCCGTATGCGGGAAATAGTAGAATTCGAAATTGCGGTGCTGGCTGGCCAGCGCCTCGGCCTGTTCCATCAGCGTCTCGATCCGCTCGACCCAGACCTTCCGGCGCAGGTTGAACATGGCCACCGTGCGCAGCGTGTATTGCGTCATCACGCCCAGCGCGCCCAGCGACACGCGCCCGGCCGCAAACAGGTCCGGATGGCTGCCGCGCGTCACGTCCAGAATACCGCCATTCGCGGTCACGATACGGAACGCCTCGATATGGTCATGCAGCGCGGTCAGCGTTTCGCCCGTGCCATGCGTCGCCGTCGAGAAACTCCCCGCCAGCGTCTGCACGTCGACATCCGGCAGGTTCGGCAGCGCCCGGCCTGCATTGGCCAGTTCGGTCGCCATCTGGAACAGGCGCGTGCCCGCGCCAAACGTGGCAAGGCCGGTCCCGGCATCAAGTGACTGCAGGCCTGCCAGGCGGCTCACATCCACCATCATGCCTTCGCTGGGTACAAGGCCGGAAAACGAGTGGCCGCTGCCACAGGGGCGCACACGCCCATTCGTGCCGGCGATCAGCTGGCGGAGTTCGTCCTCGCTGGCAGGCAGGCGCATCGCCTGCGGCGTTGCCCGCTCCACGCCGGACCAGTTCATCCAGCTTTCCTCGCCCGCAGGCGCTTCGGGATAATCCGGGTCATAGCCTGGCCGCGTGAAGTCCCGCGCGCCCCATGACAGGTGGCGTGTGGCGGGAATCGCCGCGCCGCCTGCAATCACCGCGCCGCCCGCCAGCATCATTGTTCGTCGTGAAACCGCCATGTCCTCTCCCCTCATTTTTAAGGTGAGTGGACACGGGGTGCGTGGGCCATGTCAATACATGACGTCCCCGTCAGGAATCAGGCAGGGCGCTCTTGAGGGCGCTCTCAAGGGAATTCAGCGCATAGGTGCGCGTCGCCCCTGCCGGCATCTGCTGGTAATAGCCGCGGGCCTCGTCGAACAGGGGCTGCGCCGCGCCGGCCTGGCCGGCATTGGCGCTGGCAACCGCCTCCATGTGCAGGTTGCGGCCGATCTCGAACGGTGTCGCCTCACCCGCCATCGCGGCGCGCGCATCGCGATAGGCCACCGCGCCGCGCTCTGTGTTACCCACTGTATAGAGGTATTCGGCAAAGCGCTGCATCAGGTCGATCCGGTCATGGCGCGTCCGGGCGGCGGCCACGGCCTGCGTCCACATGATCTCCGCGCTCGGGTCGCCGCTCATCGCGATGGCATCAGCGATCAGCGCATATTCCACCGCCGCGGCCTTGATCCCGGACTTTGCCAGCACATCCCGGGCGAGGGTCGCCAGCGCCACGACCTGGCGCACGGTCGCATTCACCCGCGTATTGTAGAGCGTAAGATCAGTCGTGCCCTTCTGCTCCACCCGGTAGACCTGGATCTGGGTGCTGAGCTCGGCAATCTTCACGCACAGGCTGTTGACCGTGTTGCGGGCCTGGACGCGGTTTTCATTCGCCTTGGACGCCGAGGCCGACACGTTCGCGATGACTGCCGCAATCAGCGCAAAGGCCGATATGCCAATCGTGGCGAAATCGCTCACGCCCAGCCCTGTCAGTATATCCCAGTCGGCCATCCGCTCATCCCGCGCAGATCAAATGTGCGCCAGTCTGCACCTGCCGGGGCAGGGGAGCAACGGCGATCGGGGCGAATCAGCCCGCGAAGGCCTTCTCGATCACGAATTCAGCTGGCGCGGCATTGGAGCCTTCGGTTAGGCCGGCGGCGATCATCAGGGCCTTGACGTCCTGGATCATCTCCATCGAGCCGCAGATCATCGCCCGGTCGGTTTCCGGATTGAGTGGAGGCACGCCAAGATCGGCAAACAGCTTGCCGGTCTCGATCAGCGTGGTGATCCGGCCCATGCAGGCATAGGGTTCGCGGGTCGTGCTGGCATAGAGGCGCAGCTTGCCCTCGACCATTTCGCCGACCAGCGGGTCATTGACAAGGTCGTTCACGAGGTTGCGGGAATAGGTGAGTTCGGCCACGTCGCGGCACGTATGCGTGACGATCACCTCGTTATAGCGCTCATACGTCTCCGGGTCGCGGATCAGGCTCGCGAAAGGCGCAAAACCCGTCCCGGTCGAGAACATGTAGAGCCGCTTGCCGGGGGTCAGCGCATCCAGCACCAGCGTGCCGGTCGGTTTCTTGCCGAGCAGCACCTTGTCGCCCGGCTGGATGGATTGCAGGCGTGATGTCAGCGGGCCGTCCGGCACCTTGATCGAATAGAATTCCAGTTCCTCGTCCCAGGCGGGCGAGGCGATGGAATAGGCGCGCAGCAGCGGCTTGCCGTCTTCCTTGGGCAGGCCGATCATCACGAACTCGCCGGTGCGGAAGCGGAAGCTCTGCGGCCGCGTGATGCGGAAGCGGAACAGCCGGTCGGTATAGTGCTCGACGCTGAGGACGGTTTCCTCGGTCGGGGCGTTCGGGTTCACTTTCGGTGCAGGCACTGCAGCGGCGGCGGATGCATCAGCGGACATGGGCGGGCCTCTTTGCGGGGGGCGGCTATTCAGGTTCAGCCCGCAAATGACCCTTCGCGCCTGCAAAAGCAAGGCGGCAGATTGGCACTTTAGTTTTGCTGAACAGTCGCGGCCTCAACCATTGCGGGCCAGTCGGACACCCAGTGGATATCTGCATCCCGGATCGAATGGGCACCATTCAGCTCATAGATATTCTCGTAGCCATAGCCATAGAGATTGATGAACGTCGGCACATTCAGCGCCAGTTCCATGCGTTTCAGCATGACCGGCGCGACATTGTCGCTGAAATTATTGTTGCAGTAGATCAGGATACGGGTGGACTTGTCGCCCAGAACCTTGGCCAGTTTATCGTCGGTGAAATCGGAGAAGTTCAGGTTCACTGCGCCGTCAATATGGCCCATGTGGAAGGCCTCCGAACTGCGCGTATCCAGAAGAATTGTTCCGGGTTCGGCTTTCATCGCATTGAAGGTCTCAAGGTCGACAAGGCGCGACTGGCGATAGGCAGCGATCTCCCCGCTCAGGCCAAGAAATCCGTCATAGTCGATTTGCGCCTCGGGTGTTTCCTGCGCCTCGGCGCTCGCCAGCAGGCCACAGCCGATAAAGGCCGCAATGGTCAAAAGTCCGAGTATCGCATTCCGCTTCACGCCCACGGGAAGTCTCCTTCATTTCCCCAGTTCTGTGAATCATCGCTCGCAAATAAGGCAGGAATAGGGAGGACTCATGAAGCTTGATGACGCGGACACGCGCATTTTTGTCCAGGCGGGGATTACAGGTTGCATCCGCGAAGCCGGACCGTGGAAATCATCTTTGTGACACTGATAAAACAGGGCGGCGGAATCGTCGCGAAAAGTGGCTCGGGAATTAAGTCTTCGGCCAATATTGGCCTCTGCAATTCAGCTTTTGCCAACGTGTGTTGTGTTACGCCCACTACAGGAACAGGGTTTGCCATGCGTTTTGAATCTGCCTCGATCATGTACACGCCAGCGCTTCAATCGTTCGATCGATTCGGCGACATTGCCGACTATTTCCGGCAGCACACAGACGTCACATTGTGCGCGATCGTCGATGCCGGGATGCGACCGATCGGTTGCGTGTCGGCTGCCGAATTCAAGAACCTCCTGGCGTCGCCTTTCGGCTTTTCCCTGCACCAGAAGAAGCTGGCCGACGCGCTCATGCAGCCCGGCGTCATCGTCGTGAGCATGCGCGAAAAAGTCTCCGAGGCTCTTGGCCAGCTTCACGATAATGAAGCGATCCTGCGGGACGGGCTGGTCGTTGTCGATGATGCGGGGCGCTATGTCGGGACGATGAGCGGGCTATGCGTATTCCGCACGATGAACGCTCTGCATGCAGACATGCTGGCCAGTCTCAAGCGGGAGGTCGCCGAGCGCAAGGAAGCCGAAGGCAAGATCAAGCGGCTGGCTGATTCCGATCCCCTGACCGACATCCTGAACCGGCGGGCCTTTGTCCGCGAGGTCAACCAACACATCCTGGACCGCTTGCCATTTGCGTGCGCCTTTATCGACCTGGATCGTTTCAAGCAGCTCAACGACCGGTACGGCCATGCTGTCGGTGACGAAGTCCTTCGCGTCGTTGCGCGGCGGCTGACCAGACATCCAGAAATCAGTGATGCAGCGCGCCTCGGCGGCGACGAGTTTGCCTTCGTCATCCGTCAGGCCAGTGATGCGTCCACACTCGCAGACTTCATCGAGTCTGTGCATGCCGACCTGACAGATGGGATAGACACTTCCGTCGGGCGTGTCTTTGTCGGCGCTTCGATTGGCTATTCGGTCCACCTGGTCGACACGAATGAAAGTTCAGCGATGCTGCATGCTGCCGACAAGGCCATGTTGCGCGTCAAATCGCAGGGTGGCGGAGTTTCCCGATTCGATCCGGCTCTGGATGCAACAGGCGAGGACGGGCATGCCATCGAGCTCGCCCTAAGTGCGGCTATTGCGACCGGACGGCTTCAACCGGCTTTCCAGCCCATCTGGGATGTGCGGGCATCGAGAATCGTCGGATACGAGATGCTCGCACGCTGGCCAGACAGCGGACTAAGTTCAGATCCTTCACCCGGCCAGTTCATCCCGATCGCAGAACGGCTCGGCCTGATCGATCCGCTGTTCTGGACATTGGCGGACAAGGCGATCAGTTCTCTCGGAAAAGACGATCATTTTCTGGCGATGAACATTTCGCCGTCCCAGTTGACGTCTGATCATTTTGCAACGCGGCTTGAGAAACTGCTGAACCGTTACGGCGTGGATCCGGCCCGGATCGAACTGGAAGTCACCGAACATGTCTTTTTCGGCAATCTTGAACGCAGCCTGGCCGTGCTGAAACCTGTCCGGCAGCTCGGCGTTTCATTGGCGCTCGACGATTTCGGGACAGGTTATTCCTCGCTCTCGCTGATTGACCAGTTGCCTTTCAGCAAGATCAAGATCGACCAGTCGTTCGTCCGCGGGCGTGGGCAGAGTTTTGTGCGCGGCAAGGTTCTCCAGGCCACAATCGCACTCTGTCGGGAGGTCGGCATAACAAGTTGCACAGAAGGGATCGAAACAGCCGACGACCTGGCCCTTGTGGCCGATCTCGGCTGCGACCAGGCGCAGGGATACTTCATTGGCAGGCCGAGCTGGTTGCGCGATGGCGGGCAGATCCCGAGCCGCGCCCTCTCCGCCTGACGGTCCCTGCCCTGCCGCCAACCGCGCGCGGCCTGAACCCGCGCCGGCGCGAAACCCCTGCGCTCCTGGCGCGTTGCATAGAGTGCCCGTATTGGAAGGCGCACAATGCATGAGATTCTTGCCACGTCCTTTGATACACACCTCCCGCTTGCGGTGATCCTGCTGCGCTTGCTGGTGGCGTGCGGCCTGGGTCTTGTCATAGGCATAGACCGGGAGGCCCGTGACCGCCCGGCCGGGCTGCGCACCCACATGCTGACGGCGCTGGCGGCCGCGGTCTTCACGATCATCGCGATTGAAATGATTGAGACCTTCGGGGCCGGCGGCCGTCAGACCCAGCTTGACCCGATCCGCGTCGTGGAGGCTGTGACCGCCGGTGTCGCCTTCCTTGCGGCCGGAACCATCCTACAGTCCCGTGGCTCAGTGAGGGGCCTGACGACTGGGGCGGGGATGTGGCTTGCCGGCGCCGTCGGGCTGGCCAGCGGTGCGGGATACCTGACCGTCGCCATCCTTGGCAGCCTGCTTGCCATTATCGTCCTGCTGCCTGTACGTCTTCTCGAAAGCCGTTTATTCGGCAAACCGCCGATTGGAAATGAAGGGAACGAGGATGACAGCTAAGCCGCCGCGTTTCGAATTCCGCTGCTGGCCGAATGCCTTTGACACGCATGCCCGGCGCCTCGAAAGCCGGCTGGCATTCGGGGACACGGAAGCGCGGACAGACATCTATCTCCTCGCTCCCGGCCGTACCGACCTGATGCCCAAGCTGCGAGGCGGCACGGTGCTGGAGCTGAAAGCGCGGCTGGGCGTACGGGGCCTGCTGGAGCGCTGGCATCCGGTTTTCAGTGATCCGTTTCCCTTGGCTGCGCCGTCCCTGACCCTGCTGGCAGGTCTGTTTCCCGATATTGATACCTCGGCCTGCGCCAGCCCCGATTCCCTGCGCGAGGCCCTGGCCGGGGCAGCCGACATCCGTCATGTCGACAAGATCCGGCGCAAGCACATGGCAAACGGCCTGCGCGCCGAAATCACCCGGGCGGAATGTGACGGACGCGCCCATGCCTCGCTCGCCTTCGAATGTGAGGATGCCGGCCAGCTTGACGGGGAAATCCATGCCCTCGGTCTCGCCGGGCTGGCCAATTGCAATTACGGGGCGGCGCTCCGCGACCCGATCCTGTTCGGCGGCCTCCCGTCCTGACCCGGCCTAGTCGGCGGCAAGTACCGGCAAACCAAGTGCTGCTTCCACGGACGACCAGTCAACGAGCTTGAAATTCTGGTCCCGTTCCGGTTTCGGATTGCCATCGTCCTGCACCACGAGCAGGCCGCGCGGATAGCCGGGCAGGGCGCCCGAAAACACATCCGTGTGCGTGACCTTGTCGATACCGGCTTGCGTATTGGCGGTCAGCGTGAACACGCCCATCACTGCATGTGGTGCCTGACGCTCGTACACAACATAGCGATCGGCTGCCTGCGCGGAGGCGACGATCCAGCCCTTGCCGTCTTGGCCGCGCCAGATGGAGACGCCTTCGACATCGGCGACCAGTCCATTATTGGCGGCGATCGTGTCTATTTCGGCAGGAGCCGAAGCGGCATCCTTGTAGGCAAGGCTCCAGACACCATGGCCCTCTTCGCCGATCACCAGCGTGCCGTTGACCTCATCGAACACGCACCCTTCCAGCTGCGTGGCCAGTATCGCGCTGCGCGCCAGCGTGCCCGTGAAACCGTCTTCTTCGCCGTTCAGCTGCCAGAGTTCGACCGTTCCGTCCTTGTAGGTGACACCCGCAAGCCCCGCGCCCTCATCCAGCCCGAGGCAGATGCCATAGGGTTCGGTCTTGCCGGTCGGCACATCATTGACGTGCTTCACTTCGCCTGTGGTGCGGTCAATCGAGAAGACCGAAATGCCCTGCGTGTCGTTGCTGGCAACGGCGATGTCATGGGCCGAACCGGGTACCTCGCGCACGTCGACATTGTTGATCGGCCCGATCGGCAGGCGCTGGCGCTCGGAGCCGTCGAGGGCGTGCACGACCAGGCCTTCCTGTTTGTTCGTACCAAGAGTAAGCGATTGCGCGGGGTCAGCGGGATGGCGCCACACAGCCGGATCATCAGCCGCATCACCCGTTGCCCCAGCCGGAGCGGTTTCCGCGGTCACCATGACGGGCACGGTTGGCACTGGCGCAACAGTGGCGCAGGCGGCAAGCAGGATGGCGGAAGCACCGGCGAGGACGAGGCGGGCAAAGGATATGTCTGTCTCCATCTGGGACTGTATCCGCGTTTGGCTTTCCCGGGGACTGCGTCGGCCAGCCAGCCGCATATTTGCGACGTTAGGATGACGCTCGCCGCCGGATAAAGCGGCACCAGACCTGCGACCTCAGGCCACGGGGAAACGGCCCATGCGTTCTTCCCAGTGGCGGCGGCAGAGCGAGATATAAGTCGTCTTCTCGATCGACACCTGGTCGCCTTCGGTCAACGCCTTGCCGTCCGGCCCGAGGCGCACGACCATCGTGGCCTTGCTGCCGCAGTCGCAGATCGTGCGGATTTCGCGCAGGTTGTCGGCAATCGCCAGCAGGGCGGCAGATCCCTCGAACAGCTCGCCCCGGAAATCGGTGCGCAGGCCAAAGGCCAGCACCGGCACGCGCAGATGATCGCTCACCCGCGCCAGCTGCCAGACCTGTTCCTTGGTCAGGAACTGCGCCTCGTCCACGAAGACCGCATCGAGGCGCCCCCTGTCCATCGCCGCCTGCACCAGGGCGAACAGGTCCACATCGCGCGAATAAAGCACCGCCTCGGCACTGATGCCGATGCGCGACGAGATATGCCCGTCTTTCGTCCCGCCATAGAGTTCAGACGTCAGCAACAGCACATCCATGCCCCGCTCACGGTAATTGTGCGCCGCCTGCAACAGGATCGTCGACTTGCCGGCATTCATCGCTGCATAGGAAAAATAGAGCTTGGCCATCAATTCCTCCGCCACCTCGTTCCGGAGCGCTCACCCTGAGCGAAGTCGAAGGGCGGGCGCGGGCTTGGTCCAGCATGCCTGAGAGGAGGCTCATCCTGAGCGAAGTCGAAGGACGAGCCTCCTCGTAACAGTCTCTATTCCAGCTTCTTCGCAATGCCTTCACGGCGCGGGTCCGCCGCGCCTTCAAGGCCACTGTCACGCACGACAATCACATGCAGGCCCGAATTCTCACCCGTGCGCTCTTCAACCGTATAGCCCATGTTGCGAAGCGTCTCGGCCGATTCCGGGCCGCCTTCGCGGTCCACTTCAACGCCCACCGTGTCGCCGCGTGCGATGATGTTCGGCCGGTCGACCGCTTCCTGCGCCGTCAGGCCCCATTCTAGGACGCCGACAAGCGTCTTCGCGACATAGGCGACGATCGAATTGCCGCCCGGCGAGCCGGTCACCATGAACAGGTCACCCTCCGCATCGAAAACCAGTGTCGGCGACATCGAGCTGCGCGGGCGTTTTCCGGCCGCCGGGGCGTTCGCCACCGGCTGGCCGCCCGCTGTCGGTGCCCGTGAGAAGTCCGTCAGCTGGTTGTTCAGCAGGAAGCCGTGCGTCATGCGTGACGAGCCGAAGGCGGCCTCCACGGTCGCCGTCATCGCCACTGCATTGCCGTCCGTGTCGATGATCGAAATGTGCGTCGTGCCGGGCTGGTGCTCGGTCTTGTCCTGGCCCCACATGCCGATCATCGGGTCACGGCCGAGCGCCACGCCGGGATCGCCCGGTGTCGCATGGGCCTCCGGTGCGAAGGCCTCGGTCGCGCGCACTTTCAGGTAATCAGGATTGATCAGGTCGGCGGCCGGAACCGTGACATGGTCCGCGTCAGCGACATAATGATCGCGGTCGGCATAGGCGAGGCGCTGCGCGTCGACGAAAATCCGCAGATAATAGTCTTCCGAAACGCGCATGTTCGGACCGGGCTTCATCTGGTCGTACAGTCCCATGATCGCGTTCTGCGTGATGCCTCCCGAGCTTGGCGGCGGGGCCGAACAGATCCTGTAGCCGGTCGGCAGCGTGCCGCAGAGGGCCGGCCGCTTCTGGACGGTGTAATTGGACAGGTCTTCCAGCGTCATGTTGCCGCCTTCGGGCCCCTCATTGGTGGCGGCAACGATGCCAGCGGCAATATCGCCCTTGTAGAAGGCGCTCGGGCCCTCAGCGGCAATGGCTTTCAGCGTCGCGGTATAATCCGGGTTGTCGCGCACGAAGCCGACCGGCAGCGGATTGCCGTCCGGATAGAAATAGGCGGCCGTGACAGGATTGTCGTCCAGCCGGATAAAGCTGCGCAACCGTTCAGAGGCCAGCGTCTCGGCCAGTTTCGGCGAAACGGGAAAGCCTTCTTCTGCCAGCTTGATGGCCGGCGCGAAATTAGCCGCCCAGTCGCCGGTTCCGGCCGCGTCATGCGCTGTCTTGTAAAGGGCCACCTGGCCCGGCACGCCGACAGAACGGCCCGATTGCCAGGCATCGATGAAGCCCATGACCTCGCCGTCCTTGATGAAATGCTCCGGCGTGGTGGAGGCCGGTGCCATTTCGCGGCCGTCAAAAACGGTCAGCTCGTCGCGGGCGCGGTCGTAATAGACCAAGAAGGCGCCGCCCCCGATGCCGGAGCTTTCCGGTTCGACAAGGCCCAGAACCGCATGGACGGCGATGGCCGCATCAATCGCGTTACCGCCATTGCGCATCACTTCGAGGCCCGCCTCGACCGCCAGCGGATTGGCCGCGGCCACCATGGCGCCCTTGGTCCAGCTGAGATCGCCCAGCGGCGGGCTCAGCGCCTCAGCCTCCTCGGCGGCTTTGCGCGCGGCGTCAGCCGTTGCTGTTGTCGTGTCCTTGGCGGGCGCGCAGGCGGCCAAAGCCATCCCTGCCAGGGCCATGAATGGCAGTGTCAGGGAGCGGGAAGATGAGGAGTAGCAGCGAAACATGAAAAACCCTTTGCTTGGCGCGGTGTCCGGCTGACCTTATGAGACTGGTACGCGAATGGAAAGACAAGGGCAGACATGATGGCCAGACCGGGTGCGAAGAACCTGATTACAGACGTCTCCGGCATTAAGGTTGGGCAGGCTGAAGACATTTCGGTGCGCACGGGGGCAACGGTGATTCTCGCTGACAAGCCGCTTGTCGCGGCCGTCTGTGTCGCAGGCGGTGGGCCCGGCACACGCGAGACAGACCTGCTGGCGGGCGGCACCCTGGTCGATGCGGTGGATGCGATTGTCCTCTCGGGCGGCAGCGCCTTTGGCCTTGCCGCGGCTGATGGCGTGGCGGCTGGTCTCAAACAGGCGGGGCGCGGGTTCGGCCTGATCGACCTGCCAACCGTGCCCAAGTCACCCATCGTACCCTCGGCCATCCTCTATGACCTTGCCAATGGCGGCAACAAGGACTGGGGCGACACCTCGCCCTACGCGGCGCTCGGACGCAAGGCATATGATACCGCCTCCCACACGTTCAGGCTGGGCCGGGCCGGGGCCGGGTTCGGCGCGGCTGCCGGGGCCCACCTCGGTGGTACCGGTTCGGCCAGTATCATCACAAAGGACAAGTTCACGATTGGCGCCATCGCGGCGGTCAATTGCTATGGTTCTGTCTACATGCCCGGCACGGAGACCTTCTGGGCCTGGCCGTACGAGATCGACGGCGAGTTTGGCGGCGTGCGCCCGCCAGCCGATTTTGCAATGGACCCGGAAGACTGGGGCGCCGCCAAGATGAACCCGGCCCTCGGCCAGAACACGACAATCGCCTGCATTGCCACCGATGCGAACCTGACGCCCGATCAGGCCAAGCGGGTCGCGCAGATGGCGCTGTCGGGCTTTTCCCGCGCGATCCGGCCTGTCTTTGCGCCCTTTGACGGGGACGCCGTCTTCGTGCTGGCGACGGGCAAGCGTGCATTGCCCGAGGCGGCGCCGGCAGCGGTCGCACGAATCGGCGAACTTGCCGCCAGCACTTTGGCGCGCGCGATTGCACGGGGCGTGTATACTGCAGGCAAGGCCAAGGGGGGAACCGCATGAGATCATTCACCAAATGGGGCTTCGCGTTCGGGACGCTGGCGTTCGCCACAGCCTGTGTCGTCGCGGGCCGCGATGCCGATCCGGCAGACTGGCCCGGCATGGCGTCGATGCAATCGGTGCAGGGGCGCTCGATCTATCACGAGTGCGGCGCCACGATGATTGCCGAAAGCTGGGCCATCACCGCAGCCCATTGTGTCGAGACGGCCCGTATCGAGGGTGGCCGCCGTGCCATACAATACGTGCCGGATGAAGACGGCCGTCTGGTGCGCTTTGGCCCGATCACTGTCACCGTCGGCGCAGGTGACCTGCGCCGGGTGGCAAAGGATTCCGTTTTCCTCGTCAAGGGCATCACCGTGCATCCGGGCTACACGCGCGGCTATCCTGAACGGGGCCACGACCTGGCGCTCCTGAACATTGACGGCAGATGGAAGGGGCCGGTCGCCCGGCTGGACGGCCTCACGGGCGACGCAGCTGCGATGGCCGAGCCCTGGTCGTCATTGCTGGTCGCCGGCTATGGCAAGTCAGGCGAGCAGGCGGCGGGACAGGAAGCGGTCAGCCGCAGCGGGCGCCACCTCAGCGCGCCGATGATGGTGCTGCAGGAAGGCGACGTGCCCGAAGTCGACCCTGAAACCTGCAAGGCCCAGATCGAAACCCTCATCGAAACCTATGACTACGGCGCGGAATATGACGGCGTGACCGTTTCGCCGGAATGGCAGATGTGTGCGGGGACAGGCTATTCGGACTCCTGCCAGGGCGACAGCGGCGGCCCGCTGGTGCAGCGCGGCGCGGAGGAGCCGCCGGTCCAGGTGGGTGTTGTCAGCTGGGGCCTCGGGTGTGGCCGTGCAGAGAGCCCGGGCGTCTACATGCGCGTCGCCGCCTATGCCGACTGGATATCCGCCACCACCGGCATCGCGCCCCTCACACCCCCCTGACGCCGCCCCTCACACCCGCATTGGAACAGTGTCAAAGTGGGCGTATGGTCGGGGTGTGAGGGACAAGACATGACGAAACAGGCCCGGCAACGCACTTACCTGATCCTGAAAACCGCCATTCTGCTTGCGTGTGCCGTCTGGCTGTCCGCCGCGCCCGCCACGGCAAGGCAGATCATCGGCGGCAATGATGCCAATGCTGACAACTGGCCCGGCATCGCCTCCCTGCAGTCAATACAGGGCAGCGCGCTCTTTCATGAGTGCGGGGCGACGATGATCAGCGACACCTGGGCCCTGACGGCGGCCCATTGCGTTGAAGCCGCCCGCGTCGATACGGCTGGCCGGGCTGTCCAGTACATCCCAGATGCGGATGGAAACCTGGTGCGTTTCGGGCCGCTGATCCTGGTCATCGGCAACAGCGACCTGCGCCGCATGGCCGCCGGATCGGTCTTTCCGGTCAACCGGATCGAAATGCATCCCGACTACCAGCCCGGACGCCCGGAGGCCGGCTCCGACATCGCGCTCCTGCGCATCTCCGGACAATGGGAGGGGCCCGTCGCCACCCTGCAGGCCCTGCCGGGCGCCGATGAAGACGAGTCCGAATTTTATGTTGCGGGCTACGGCAACAGGGAAGAGGACAGCATGGGTGAACGCGCCGTCAGCCGCACCGGCCGCCACCTCAGCGCCCCCTCGATGCGCCTCTCCGAGGGCCGGGTGCCGCCGGTCAGCAACGCCTTATGCAGGGCGCAGATCCAGCGTCTTATCCACGCGTACGGGCTGGAAGAATCCCATGCCGGTGTCACGGTGAATGCAGCCTCCCAGATATGTGCCGGCGACGGTTTCATCGATTCCTGCCAGGGCGACAGCGGCGGCCCGCTCGTGCGTTATGGCCATACGGGCCAGCCTGTGCAGGTTGGCCTTGTCAGCTGGGGTCTCGGATGCGGCCGGGCCGAAAGCCCCGGAATCTATACGAGAATCAGCGCTTTTTCAGACTGGATCCGTACCACGGTGGATGAACCGGGCGCCTCCCAACTGCCCTGAGCCCATTTTTACCCAAAAACCCGTGTCACACAGGCTTGCAAGCGCGGAAACCTGCCTGTATGTGTCCGCCTTCTTTGGGTAGGCACCCGTAGCTCAGCTGGATAGAGCACCAGACTACGAATCTGGGGGTCGGGCGTTCGAATCGCTCCGGGTGCACCATGGGAAACAAGGGGTTAGACGAAAACATCGCTTCTTCGAATTTCGCCGTGCCCACACATTGCCCACAAAAATTAGTGTTCGCGAACGCCTGATCTGGCTTCGGCAGTGTTGGTGAACGTGTTGCCTTCGATGAATGACACCAGCGTTGCGCGGCGATATCTGATCGCTCTGCCGACTTTCACGAAGTGCGGGCCAAGGCCTTGTCCTCCCATCCGCCATTTCGCGAGTGTCTGAAGTTTCACGTTGAGCAGGGCGGCGGCCTCTTCCGGGGCGAAGAGCTGGTCAGGGTCGCCCGGACCAGGATGGGTGCCGCCTGGGTTCACTGCCGCCTGTCCTGCATCGATACAAAATCGTCCTCACTGAACACCGCATCCGCCAGTGCCTCGCCGAGCTGTGGTCGCCCTCCAACAAGTCGAAACTGGAATCGATGGAGTCTCGTGACACAGTGACTGTTCTTGGGAGAAGCGATGGCAGATCAGCCTTTATGGCTGTCTCAGAACAATACTTTCTCCAGCTTGGCCACTTCGGCAGCGCGGACCTCGCGTGAGAGTGTGTCGAGATTTTGCTGACGCCACCTTACAGCAGGAAGATCGGCCACTCCGGGCAAGCCGAGCAGAGACCAGTCGGCTTCGCCGCGTTTAAATGAAATCAGGAATTTGCGATGCGCCTCGGGCATAGCGCCCACTATTATGGCGATGATTCTCTCGCGGGCGGTGATGAGTTCGGCGAGGTCGACGGGTGCGTCAGTCATGCCTTCAAATCCACGCACGAATTCGCCCTCAATGTCCTTGCGGATCGGGGAAAGGACTTCGTGCATGGGACGATTGTGGCTAAGCATGTAGGCGACGAATGCAGCGCGAAGCGCGTCATTCACACCCTCGTTGGCCAAAAGGTCGCGGACATCAAATAGGTCCCGCGGATGCTGCCGATCAAGCGCGGCGACAATCTTGCCCGCGTACAAATCAGCGAATGAAACGACTTGTGTTTCTGCATAGCCGAACTCTGCTTCGACAAACGCCGAAACGCTCATTGTGACGGGCTCATAGACGCAGCCGCGCGAGACCGGCGTGACTTCGATCTTGATCCGCGTGCCGCCCTCTTCGACAAGCACTTTGGTGACTATCCCTAAGCCCTGCGGGCGATGAAGTGCGATCCGTGCGCCTGGAATGCCTGCGGCGATGCGCTCGCCAATGCGGGTCATTGCCTCATCGATTGCTTTGAGCGAGGCCGCGCGTGGCTCCACTGGAAGGTAAGTCAGGTCAATATCCACGGAGAGGCGCGGCATGTCGCGAACGAAGAGATTAATGGCGGTCCCACCCTTGAGAGCGAAGGCAGTCTCCTCGGCCACATAGGGAAGCGTACGGATGAGGAGCGTAACTTGTTGCCGGTAGGTATCACTGTAGGCCATCGAGATCCTCCGGCACGGTGATGTGATAACGGCGATTGAGTTTGCCGCCTTTCACCAGAACGCGATTTCCTGTTCCGAGATCGAAGCTCTCTGGGTCGAGCTGGTTCATCCAACGATGGTGATGGCGTTCCGCGAAAAAGAAAAAGAGCCGTTTCACTTTCACACTGTGGCAATCGCCGAGCAGTTCTTTGAGGCGGCGCGGGCTGAGGCTGGAGAGGCCCTCCATCAGTTTATCGACCTGATGAAAACTTTCGTTATTCGGCAGCTCATCCAGCAGTTCGAGAACGGCGCGCTCGGGTGTGGATACGGTGAGCGGCGAGCTCAGATGTCCCCATTCAATCTGCCTGAAACTGCCATGGATGGGATCGTTTCCGAAGAGCCGCTTGCCGGTGTGGTGGATGAACCGCACGCCAAGATCCAAATCCTTGAGCCAGGTCGGTGGAGCTTCTGGCCCGTAGAGGTGAACCTCGCGGACCTCGCGCGAGAGGTAATGTCCCATGCCTTGCAACTCGAGCGCGGTTCGGCCGCCGACCACCAGGAGCTTGCTCAAGGGTGCCTGGAGGGAGATAATGACCTGCTGCCAGGTGAGTTTGGTTTTAGTCGGGCGGCGGTAGACGCGCCGTGCTGGCTTCTCCAGCCAGCCCGCCGCAACGTATTGGCTGCACAGCGATGTGGAATAGCCCTTCTGACGCAGCCATGCGGCATCGACGACCAGCCCTTCAGGGAGATCGTGAAAGAGCTGGTTTAGCTTTCCATCATTTTGCGCAGTCATACTTAGCTAAATATCATTTTTTCAAACTTCAATCAAGTTTACCTTTAAGCTGTTTTTACGCAGTGAGACTGCGCTAAATGGGAAAATTGCAAACTGACTTGCGACTGACGTTGCCAGACTGATCTGTCAGGAACTGAGCTAAATTCGCCGGTCTCGCCCGCATGGTGGGCAATTCGTTTGGCTTGTTGTCATTCGTCCAGGGGAAAGTCGCGCAGATCGCATTCTTTGGCATCCATGAGGCCGCACCTCCCGATCGGCTTTAGGCTCATCTCTGGCGGCGTAGCCCATGGATTTGAGGACAGTTTCCAAGTTTGCCCACAAATCAACCGAACAACAGTCCAGTTCGATCAATGGCAGTCAAATTTGAAAACGCGAAAAGGTAGTAAAAACAAACCTAAATAGGGAATTTATGCGCTTTCCGTAGTTGTTGCAAAGTTGGTTTGGGCGAACTACGAATCTGGGGGTCGGGCATTCGAATCGCTCCGGGTGCACCATGGGAAATCAAGGCATTGGCGAAGCGCGGCTGTATGATTTTACAGCGTTTTCTGCATGCGTCGCGGATAGGTCTTGTAAAATCAGCGCACTCCAGCACCCGAAATGCGTGTGCATCCGCAGCGCGCTTGATCCAGTTGCGCTCCATGACTGCCTTGTTGCCGGCACTAAGTGTCAATCGGCCAAGCATCGCGCAAAGCGCGAACCAATTCGACGGTGCAAAGCAGTTCCGGAACCTGACGGAAGGGTGAAATGGACAGGTCAGCCTGCCCGCCATCTGGCTAAGGGGCGTCGGGCAAGACGGACCCCAGGCCTTCCAGGGGTATCGGGATGGCCTCCGGAGCAGGCTCTGAATGCGTTGCAGGCGCCGTAAGGAAGGCATTGCCGACCGATTGCGACGCTTGCGAGACTGTGCGCCCGCGACCGATTTCCTGCACGGCCACAGCCGGGTCAAAATTGCCGGCATGTGCTCTTTTCGGCGCGAAAAGTGTCATCTCTGCGTCTGTCCCGCATGCGCGGCACGTGTCTTTGGGGGCAGGCAAGGCGCTCGGTCCGCAGCGTTCCACATTGTCCGGCTCGGCGGAACAGGGATCGTCGGAATTGAGAATGGGCTGTGAATATCCGGCTGATATGCTGTCTGTCTCGCTGACCTGCGCAACGCTCATCGCGGCAGTGCCGCCGGGTGCATTCAGCTCATCGGAGCCCACCTGGTCCGCACCGGTCCTGGCGTCGGGCGGGCCGGGCTGATCATTGTATTGTTCCGGAACCGGGGGAGCGGCCTCATCTGGTGTTGCGGCCGGATCCATACTGAACGCCTGACGCAGATCCGTCGTGAACGTAGTAGTGCATGCCATGGTGCCAAGAAGAAGCATCACTGGCGCCAGATAGCGAAAGGCGCGACGGGAGGGTGGTCTGACTGTTCCGCTCAAAACGCCGTCTCCAGAACGTGATTGGTTAAAAAAGTGCCCCGAACCGGCGAACCGGTTCGGGGCGAAATGCTTACTGTGTGATCGAGGCGGAGTTGCCCGCACCCGTCTGCGTGATCGAACCGATCGCGTTTCCGGCGGCCTTCTGCATGATGGCGGCCATATTGCCGTCGCCACCACTCTGCGAGATCAATGCAAGGTTGCCATTGGTGGACTGCTCAATGGATGCCGTATTGCTCTCACCGCTGAGCTGGTAAATGGAGCCGACATTGTCGTGCCCACTCTGCGTGATCTCCGCGGTCAGGTAACGGCCGCTTGGCTGTTCGACTGAGGCGGTGTTGCCATTGCCGGACTGCGTGATCGTTGCGTCTGCATCGCCGGCCTGCTGCACGATCGACGCATCATTGTCATCCCCGGTCTGGGTGATCGTGCCTTCGACACGGAAGCCCGACTGGTTGATGCTGGCCATGTTGAAGGCAGCCCCGTCGATCTGGTTGATCGTCGATGTATTGGTCTTGCCGTCCTGCTCGACGCTGGCGAAGTTGTCGCTGCCAATCTGCGTGATGTAGGAGTTCAGGTTGAGATCAGGGAATGCCCGGCCTTCCTGGCTGATGCTCGCCTCATTGTCGCTGCCGACCTGGTTGGTTGAGGCAAAGACGTTATTGTCAGGCCCGCCGACGACTGCGCCTGCATCATTGTCCGACTGGACGATTGTAGACACGTTGCCGGATCCGTCCTGGATGACATCAGCGGAGAAGTTCATGCTGCCGTCCCGGTTGAACGTCTGGGTCACGGACGCATCGCTTGCGCCATCCTGGACAACGGTTGCCAGCATGCTGGTGGCCCCGTCAGCCGCAATCGACTGGGTGACATCGGCCGATGCGCCATTGTCCTGCGTGACGGTGGCGGTGACCCCCGAGGAGGCATTGCCGATGATCGACTGGCTGACAGTCGCCGAGGAGCCGCCGTTCTGGTTCAGCGTCGCGAGCACGGCGCCGGAGTTTGTCGCGGAATTGTTGTCCGCCGATGTATTGTCAACCGACTGACCGACGAGGGCATCGGAGCCGCCATCCTGCGTGACATTGGCCGTGAGGCCGACCGCGCGCGGGCCGTTTGCCGTCTGAGTGACGTCAGACGTTGATGCGCCCGCCTGATCGACGCGTGCGAACAGGTTGTTGGCATTGCCGACAACAGCCGTCTGTCCGATTGTCGATGTCGATCCTTCGGTCTGGGTCACGTTGGCACGCAGTGTGCCGGTGAAGCCCGGACCCTCACCGGACTGAACGACGACCGAGTCGTTTGCGTCGCCCGTCTGTGTGACATTGGCCTCCTGATTGAAGCCGCCGCCGAGGTTTTCCTGCGCGACGCTTGACAGGTTGTCATTGCCGGTTTGCAGCACCCGCGCTTCGGGATCGTAGCCGGGGATGCCGACCGTACCGTTTGCGGACGTATCAGCCTGAGTAATGGTCGACGCGTTGTTGAAACCATCCTGGACGTTTTCGGCGCGCGCGCTGATGCCATCCTGTTCGATTGTCGACGAGTTGTCGTCGCCCAGCTGATCGATAATGGCAAGGTCGCCATTGCCATCCTGATCAACACTGGCCGAGTTGAACGTGCCAACCTGGGTGACAGTTGCCGTGTCGCCGGTTCCGTCCTGCGCGACGACTGTGCTGTTATCGCTGCCCGTTTGGGAGACCGAGGCCAGTTCGCCGCCTTGATCGTCATCGAGACCCTGGGCGACTGTCGCTTCGTTGCCCGAACCGCCTATTTGCGTGACGTCTGCCGTCTGTGCTTCAGTGCCTGCTGTCGCCTGGTCGATGTCGACGGAATTGGGCGCCGATCCAGCGGCCGTGTCTGCAAACTGGGTCACCGTGGCGATGTTGCCGACGGCGGCGCCGGTTGCGCTGGTCTGGTCTACTTCTGCCGAGTTGGCGGCGATCACGAAGTTGTCGATGCCGGCGGGCGTGTGTCCCTGAAGCACGGTGGCATCGTTCTCGTCACCGGTCTGATTGACCGTCGCAAGGTTCTCGTTACTCGCGAGCCCGGTCGGTGTCAGCGAAGCATCAATCGTCTGGTCAACCGAGGCCGTGTTGTTCAGGCCATTCTGGTTAACGACGGCTTCTTCAGAAAATGCGGTGCCCCCGAAGCAAATCGCCGCGATGGCGGCTGAGGCTAAAAGTTTCGTGCGCATGATTGTTCTCCTGTTCATTGCACTTCTTGTTTGCCCATCCGATTTCGAATGGGTTGTTCTGAAGGCCAATCTGGGTGTTCCCCAACCTGGCTTCTGTCACACCCCCGCCGTCACCCAGCCAAGGCATGTCCGTGTGAGACGCGGGCCGTCAGGGGCCCGTCTGCGTCACCGAAATGGCACCGCATCCGGCTGCAAGGACGCAGCCCGTCTGATTAATCGTGTACTGAAGGGCTGTTCCGGTCTGGGCGAGAATGGCCGAGAGGCCGATGCCGTCCTGCTGGATGGTGCCCTTGTTGGCTGTTCCGGTCTGATCGATGGATGCCGAATTATCCGCACCGGCCTGTTCGATCAGGGCCTCATTGGAGGTGCCGTCCTGGCTGATTGAGGCCGTATTGCCACCGACCGGCAGAGTGCGCGGATCGACCCGCTGGCGAATAGCTGCAGCATTGGCTGTCCCGAGCTGGGAGAGCTGCGCCGAGTTGTAATAGTCGGATCCGAAATCATTGCTCTGCGAAATGGACGCGCTGTTGAAGTCGCCTTCAATCCGGGTCGTGGCCGTATTGTTTGCCGGACCGCTATTGCCCTGCTGAAGGATATCGAACTGGTTTGCATCACCGGTAACTTCGACACTGGCGCGGGATGCCTCACCCGTCTGCTCGACACGGTTGGCACCGTCGGCCGCCTTGTTCAGCTGGCCGAGGATGTAGATGTCTGCCTCAAGGCTGCGGCCAGCCTGAAGGACATCGACCTTGTTTTCCGCCCCTATCTGTTCGACGCGCGCCCGGGCCACATCCGAGATCTGGTCGATCATCGCAAAGGAGTGATGTCCGACTCCATCGGCGTCTGCTCCGGGCGCCAGACACGCCACAAGTACACCCGCACCCAAACGATAGAGCCCGGCTGTGCGAGGTTTGGCGGCCTTGCCTGGTCTGTTGATATCCGAGTGCCGTATTCCGCGCACGCTGCGCCTCCTGAGTTGCGGCCTTCGATTGAAGGCACTAAAGACTCAGGGTCAGCCACTATGGCTGGCCCCGGGGGAGAAGCTGATACGAGCGCCAACTTGATGCCGGCTTCTCCCCCACCCATCCGGCAAGTGCCGGACAATTATGGCTCAGTTTGACCAGCCCGCCTGGGACAGGTCCTGAGCCTTGATCTGATCGCTACCGCGTTGCTGCCTTCTCCTTCGCCTCATCCAGGAATTCCTTTGGTACGCCTTTCATGGCGTCCTTCGAAAAATCGCTCTTGTAGTTCTCATCGAAAAAGCGGATCGCCGTTTCGCCTTTGCCCTCGTCGGCAAATTTCCAGAGCCCCGTTTTGGCGCCCTGCACGACGAGCCCGTAGACTGCCTTCTCAAGCGCCTGCCGTACCGCAAGGTGACGGGGCTGGTTCAGCGTTATGCCGGCCTCCGCTTCGAGCAACTCGCGATAGGCCACATACTTGAACGCATTGCCCTGCCACGCGACGGAGGCAACCCGCTGCTCGGTCGACACTGACAGTAGGACCTCGCCTGTCTTTACGCTAACTGCGCGCAGGTAAACCGACACAGAGTCTTCGCGGTATTGCGTACTGGCGCCGATGCCCAGGTATTGCGCGCCTGCGCCACCCGTCTGCGTATTTGTATCGTAACCCGTGATCGCGCCTTCAATCAGGATACCTGCAAACAGGAGCGCAGGGAGCGCGTGGGAGTCCTGTGCCGACTCGCCGAGATAGCGCTGGCGCATCTCCAGAATGATCTGGCGCTCCTTGAGAAGATTGTCGAGTTTCTCGCGTTCGATCACGGTAAACCATGACCTGTCACCCGCATCGTGCAACGCCTTGATGAGGATCGGGGTCGCCCCTTGTGTCACGGCGCGCGAGAGTGTCTGGACCGAATCGCTGGATTTGAAGGCGCCGGTCTCATCATTCACGCCGTAAACGGCCACTGGAATCTGCTCCAGCGGCTTGGGTAGCCAAAGCAACGCGTATTCTGTCTGCGTTGTCGGATTCAGCACGGGTTGCGTCATCTTCTGCTCTAACTTGGGCGGCGTTGCGCACGACACCATGAACGCGGCAAGGCTAAACGCCGCCAGTCGCCAAATACCATTGTTCCACAGGGACAGGCTGCCGGGTTCCAACGCCATCGGCCCGGTGCCTGTATGGCCTCCTTTCGCCTTCTTCACCCGCCACCTGTCGTGAAGATCGGAACAACGATTTCTGTCGTCGTTCCGGTCGTTGCGTCAAAGATGTTGAGGGTGATGGAATCGAGGCCGCGGGTGAATTCGATCGTCTGGTCACCAAACACGATGCGGCCATAGTCCTGCGGGTCATCACCGAAGATGGCGTTGGCCACCTGCGACGCCAATCCCGACAAGAGACGGCTCTGAAGCTGACGAATGAACAGGTCCGCCTGAGGATTGCTTGCATTGTCTCCGGACGATGGAGCTTCGGTCTTGTCCTGAGCATTGGCGACAGCCAGCAGGTGCGCCGAATTGAACGGGTTTCCACCGAAAGACGGATTCACTGGCGTATAGACCAGCTCCTGAGCCTGGGCGCCAACGCTGACAAAGGCAGCTATGCAACCCGACATCATTAGCCACCTCGCATGGCGGAACATTTTCATGATCGTTTCCCCTTTCTACTATATTTTCCCGACTCATCCGGACACGGCGATGCGGCTTTGCTCGGCGGTTCAGATCCTCTCTTCGCGCCATCTCTTTCCATTCAAGCTGAGGCGACCAGCCCGCAGCAGCTGCACGTTGTGCAGGGATACATTGCCAGTAGCGATCGCTCGCGCGGCTGATCGAATGTCGAACGAGGCCGCCAACACGTTTCCTTCCAATCCAAAGCGCGACGCACCATCCAGTGATACGTCAAGAATATCCATTCGCGCTTCTGACACCAAAACCTGGCTCGTTCCGGCCTGCACAAACCGCGAGTCTCCGTCCAGCCTGTCGGACAAGAGCCTGGCAGTCCCGCCAAGCCGCGCGTCGACACCATTGGTTACGGTATTGAGACTGATGACGCCGCCTTGGGTCGCATCAATGACCGCCCGGACGACCCTGCCAACACGTACCTGGGCGCTTCCTGTCGTGCGTAAATCAAACTCGCCGTTCACCGCATCGGCGTCCAGCGCGGAACACCCGCCGACAATGGCATCCAACCTGCCAATTTCACCGATGCTCACGTCTCCGGCTCGGACCGAAAGTTGGATCCGGGAGGAAAGAGGTGCTGCGATTACGATCTCGGGCAATGCGGATACCAGTATGGGGGGGCCGTTGTTGACGGAGACGTGCAATACGCCGTTCTTGCGCACGCAGTTCATGGATCCTGGGGGTGCGGTACCGTGAATATGTATTTCGTCATCATCTGAATGCTCGATTTCGAACCCGTATATGTCTGACGTCCCCTGGGTTGCAGACACGATCTCAAGTTTCGACGTGGCACTTTGGACGACACGGATCGTTCCGATATAGTCCGAGATCGACACGAAGTGGTGCATTGCGTCCCCCGGTGGCGTCCGAGCCTCGGCTCTCATGCCGAGGCCCAGCGCGAGTCCTGCAATCACCAGTGCAGCCGCCAGGCGCCTGCTCCAGCCATTCGCCCCCAAATTGAGAATGCAGGTCATGACACTCAGCCATTTTCAACCAACGGCCGCCCCACGCGGCCATTTTATACATTAACGAAGCGTTAAAAACGAAAACTCGTCATCCCCCATTTGGGGGAGGCTAGTTGAACTTATTCTTTCTGTTGCATTTATTCGCCGGAGTTCGCGTCCGCCCCGTCTGCGGCGCCTTTGCCTCACACGATTTATAGCTTAGCCGGGAATGCGAAGCGCGACAGCTTGGTCACAACTTCCGCCTGACGACGGCTCTCTGTTTTCAGCATGATCGATTTGAGCATGGTCTTGACCGTACTCGGAGCGACGTGCCGAAACCGGGCAATTTCCTTGACGTTGTCACCCGTGAAAAGGCGCTCGGCGATCGAACATTCTGCCTCCGTGAATCCAAATGCTTCCATCAGAAGGCCTGGATCAAGCTCCCGCTTCTGGAATATAGGCTCAAGGAAAAGGATGGCTTCACCAGACCGATTGGCGCTATCATTCGTCTTCGTGACAGGGGTGATGATGCAGATGTATCCATCTTCAGGGCGCAGCCGCGACAAGGCAAACCGTCCACCGATTATTCCATTCGGTGGCCGCACAGCCATGGCTAGCTGGCGATTGGCATCGTCCGACATGAGATCAAGTTGGCCAAACCGGTCAATGCGAACGATGCCTGCTGACAAAAGACTTTCAAATGCTTTAGACCGGTCGAGCAATGTGCCATCTTTGCGTAGGATTGCTACGCGCGCGCTCGCTCCGAATGCTGACACAATGGCTTCGTTTCTGGAGCCGAACATGCGTGCTGCGATATCCAGGACCGGGCGCGCCGCGTCCACGACGAGATTGAGCGTTTCTGTTCGCGAATCCGAGATCGGTCCGTGTTCATAAGGCTGCGCAACAGCAAGGGCTGCAAACGATCGATGGTCCCTTTCGAGTACGACGCCGGCAAAATGGCCGACCTTCGCTGGAATCAGGAATTCCTGGTAGGCTTGATCCCGCGCGATTTCCTCAGGGGTTATGAAATCCTGCTCGCGCCATATGACGCCGACGGGCATGTCAGGTAGTAGTTTGGCGCGTGGATTGATTGGCCAGTACTGACTTTCAAGCCTGAAAAGTTCGGGATCATGTGTGCCGACGATCGTCGACTGAAGAATGTTTTTGCCATCACCTACGAAAATGATCTGCGCTGTCGGCGCATCGCAGAACGAAGTCAAATATTCCATGGCGAAGGGCAGGGCCGCCGGGTCCGAAATGCCTTCCAGAAGCAGATTCTGAAACTTGTATATAGGACTGTTCGAACTCACGATTGCCCCCGGACAGACCGAGATGCAGGCCGCCCACGCCATTCTACTTAACGTTTATCATTTATGGAAACCGTGTTCACGTCAAGGTAATTTCTTTGCCCCTCCGGGTTGTGGCTGGCGCAAGCTTTTCTGCGCCAGCTGCTTCAGGTTCCTGATGACGTACCATCGTGCCTATGGCACGTTCGGCCAGATGGCGCCGTTCGGACAACGGCAAAAAAATGCGAAACGGCGAGTTTCCAAATCCGGGCAGGAAAACATGGCGGCAATCTCCCTTTCACGCATCGTCTCGCACTGGACGGCCATCCAGCCGGACCGCGTGGCCCTCGACCATCTTGGTGACCGCCGCACCTGGGCAGAGCTGGAGGCCCGCACCAACCGGCTGGCGCGGGCCTATGCGGCGCTGGGCGTGAAGGCGGATGATTTCGTGACAATCGCGCTTCCGAACGGATGCGAGTTCATCGAGGCCTGTCTTGCCGCCTGGAAGCTGGGTGCCACGCCACAGCCGATTTCTGCGAGACTGCCCAAGTTCGAACGCGACCAGATCATTGAACTTGGCAAGCCGGCTTTGGTTGTCGGGGTCGAAGCGGATGAATACGCGCCAACGCCCTGCCTGCAGCAGGGGTTCGAGCCGGATGCGAGCCTGCCGGATTCCCAGTTGCCCGAGCGGACGGCAGCCTCTTTCAAGGCGATGACATCGGGTGGTTCGACGGGACGCCCGAAACTGATCGTATCCAAATTGCCCGCCGCCTGGGACCCGGACGCGCCCTACCTTGAGATTGTCAATCAGGGGACGATGCTGATCCCAGGCCCGCTCTATCATAACGGTCCCTTTCTCTGGGCCATGATCGCGCTGTTCAAAGGGTGCACGATCGTCATCACCACACGGTTCGACGCCGAACAAGTGCTCGAGCGGATCGACACGATGGGGGTCGACATCGTCTACCTGGTGCCAACCATGATGCGACGCATCTGGGCGCTGCCGGAGGCTGTGCGGACGAAATATGATGTCTCCAGCCTCCGGGCGGTCTGGCATCTTGCAGCGCCTTGTCCTGCCTGGCTGAAGGAGGCCTTCATCGAGTGGCTGGGGGCCGAAGTGATATGGGAACTCTATGGCGGAACCGAAGGCCAGGGGTCGACCACGATCCAGGGGACGGACTGGCTTGAACATCGCGGCTCGGTGGGGCGGCCGGTGGAGACCTGCGAAATGAAGATCGTCGGCGAGGCGGGCGAAACATTGCCGCCGGGCGAAGTGGGCGAAGTCTACATGCGCCCGCTGGCGGGCCCGGGCACGACCTACACATACCTGGGCGCTGAAGCCAAGATTATCGACGGCGGCTGGGAGAGCCTTGGCGATCTCGGCTGGATGGACGCCGATGGCTTTCTGTATCTCTCCGACCGGCTGTCCGACATGATCCTGTCAGGCGGCGCCAACATCTATCCGGCGGAAGTGGAGGCCGCACTCGACGCGTTTCCCGGTGTGCGCTCGTCTGCCGTGATCGGCCTGCCGGATGAGGATCTGGGCGCGCGCCTTCATGCCATTGTGGATTTTCCCGCAGGCGCACCGGATGAACCGGGCCTGTTGGCGCATCTTGCAGAGCGGCTGGTGCGCTACAAGATTCCGCGATCATTCGAATGGGTCAGCGAACCCCTGCGCGACGATGCCGGCAAGGTGCGGCGCAAGGCGTTGCGCGAGGCGCGGCTTGGCCAGCCGGAAACGGCGACATGAGCTATCCTGAGAGGACGTGCATGATGTGCAGGGTTCACATCGGCATGGTTGCAGCAGGCTTCGTGATGCTGTCGGCCTGTGCGTCGGCGCCTCTGCACGAATCTGTTGCGGATGACGGGCGCGCCGTCGTGTTTGAGGCAGAACGGGCCTTTGCAGTCGCTGCGCAAACGGAGGGCGCAAAGCAGGGCTTCCTGTCGGTGCTGTCAGATGATTCCATCGTGTTTACCGGATCAGGTGTCGTTTCGGGAATCGCACGCTATTCGGCGGCGCCTGAAAGCCGTTTCAGCCTGGCGTGGTGGCCTGTCGAAGGCGAGGGCGCTGCCTCGGATGATCTTTTCTTTTCGACCGGGCCATATGTCTTGGCATCCGACGGACAGGATCGCGGCTTTGGCCAATACCTGTCGGTCTGGCAACGGCAGGCGGACGGATCAATCCGCCTGCTGGCGGATCACGGCATCAGCCTGCCCGCTGACCTGGTCGGCCCGCAGCATGCGGCATTTTCCGGTCTTTTCACGGACGCCTGGGCGGCGCGCAGGCCTGCGCTTGCAGCCTGTGAAGGCACGCTCGAGGCGGCTGATGCTGCCCTGAATGCAGTCACGTCTCCTTCGGCTTCGGCCATTCTCCTGCGCAATGACCAGGTCAGCACAGTCGGCACGGTCTCCGGCGCACAGCGGCGGTTCCAGATGCGCCGGGCCGCCACGGCGGCCTCCGGCGACCTTGGCATGACGGCCGGTGAAGGGAAGGCGAATGAAGCGGGTGGAGTGGTGCCCACCTATCTGCGAATCTGGACCCGGTCGGGTTGCAAATGGCAGGTCCTTATCGACCTCGAAAGCGGGTAGGCTCAGGGCACCACCTCACGCCGTCGCGTGTAGAGGATGAGCAGGGCGACGAGGCCGATACTGGTGCCCTGGCTGGAGAAGAGTTCCAGCATTCCGGCAAAGAACCAGCTGGGAATGGCGGCGCGGGCCTGCGTCTCGATCAGGATGTCGCCGCTGCCCTTGCCGAGCAGTTCTGCATTGGCTGCTTCGATCTTGGCCTGCAGGTCGTCGCGGCGGCGGGCGAGGCCAAGCTCGTTCTGGGCGTCGCGATAGGGCTTCTGCTCTGTGCGGCCGACACGTTCAACTTCTGAAATATAGGCTTCCAGTCCTTCCACGGATCGTGTCTCCGGGGGAATACCGGAGAGTTGCACGCGCCAGTCACTCAATTGCTGCTCCAGCAGGCCGCGGTTTGATCCGGCGGTGGTGATCTCGGCCTGTGAAGCCTGGTTGTTGGCCGCGATGTACATTTGCGTGCCGAGGATGCTGGTGCCGGCGCCGGCCAGCGCAAACAGTAGGGCGCGGACGCCTTCCTTCATGCGCTTGTTGGCGGTGTGCCAGTAGAAGAAGGTGAAGCCGCCGAACGAGATGATCGCGGCGATAACCCCCGTCCAGCCCCAGATTCCGGCCTGCAGCGGGTCTGTCACCGAGCTGGAGAAGGCCTGGTAATTGGCAAAACCCGACAGCGCTGCCGCGCTGAGGCCTGCGCCAAGAAAGACCAGCGCGAGCAGGGTGATGATGAGGCGCTCACCGAGGTTACGGTGGGGGCGGGGAGGGGGTGGTGCGGGTGGAGGGACGCGGTCGTCAGGGTGGAGGTGGTGCACTTTCGACTGGGCAGACAGGACAGCGTTTCGCTCGACGCGATTCTTGACGCCGTATTCGTCCTTCACCGCCATCTGCGTGTTGAGGGGCAGCATCAGGGCGTTGCCCGGGTCTTCGCGTTCCGGCAAGTCGTTCAACAGGCTCGCAAGTTTTGCGAGGCCGCCCTGGTTGCCGCAGTTCACGCAATGAAACGTTTTCGGTTCGACATACAGCGTCAGGCTGTTGTCGCCCAATTCCACGCATTCCGTTGTCAGCGGGCATTGGCTCCTGATCTCGCCATCGTCCTGGCTGGCATCATGATCGAGGCCCAGCTTCCGCACGATCTCATTCAGGAGAAGCTCGTCGCTTCTTTCACTCATGAACTGGAGGTCCCCGCACTATGCCTGACGGGCGCATTTATCCGAATCCGCACGCGCGCGTCACCCCTGCTCATCACACATGTGTCAGGGGTGCGGATTTGTGCTTCCCGTCAGCGGTGACCGCCCTTAAGTAAGTGTTAATCGGCCCGGCCTGAGAATGCCTTGCAGAACGCACCGGCCCGCCGGCCGATTTGGAGACAACACCTATGATACCTCGTTCGCTGGCCATCCCGAAAACGTGGAAAACCTTCAATCCGGCAAGTTTCTTTTCCGCCTTCGGTTACCCGGCACTTGGCATTGCATTGTTCACCACGATTGTGATCCTCGGGATCGCGCTCAGCGAGTTGACGCTGCACTGGTGGTATTTCCCGCTGGCCTTTGGTGTGACCGCGTTGTCGGTCTTCTTGTGCAATGCCGGTATTGGCCCGCTTCACCGTATCCTGCAGCACCGGGCGGGTGAGCTGAACGCCCCGGCGCAGTTCATCACCATGCTGAACCTGGTTGTTGCGATGCAGGGCAATGTGAAGGACTGGGTGAACTACCATTCCCAGCATCACCGCTTTGCCGATACACCCGGCGACCCTCACAACCCGTTTGAGTCCAAGCGCTGGGCATGGGTCGGCTGGATCCTCTGGCGCGACAGGAAAGACATGGAGCGTCCCATCGCCATGTGGCTGAAGGACCAGCCCGTGATTGTCTGGATGGACCGGTTCTACAATGAGCTGAGCCTGGTCGTGCACCTGCTGATTCCGGCCGTGATCTACCTGATCGTCTGGGCGGTGGGCGGATCGCTCGTGTTGACGGCGATCATCCATGCCAGCGTTGTCATTGGCCGTGCGATCCAGTTCCACGCCACCGTGTATGGCATCAACGTGCTGGGCCACCTGAAAACGCCGATATGGGCCGATCACCTGATGGCGCTTCTGACCGGTGGTGAGGCCTTCCATGACCATCACCATGCCGCTCCGCAAAGCGCCCTTCACCGCCCGCGCAAGGGCATCTGGAACCGTATCGTGGATTACAATGGCACGATCCTGCTCGCCTTCGAGAAGATCGGCTGGGTCAAGAACCTGAAGATTGCACCGCAATTTGCCTGACGCTTTCGCGGCCGCCTGACGAAAAAGCCCGCCTTGCAAAAGGCGGGCTTTTTCTTGGCTTCGGCACAGGTCGGCCACAGGCGCGCCCTAATCTTCGGTAATGTTTGCCTCATCAAAGGCTGGGGAGCCGATAGAACTGGGAAGGGACGTCCTGATGAAATCCACACTCCTCTCACTCGCCATGACTGGCCTCAGCCTCGCCATGGTCCTGCCCGCGGCCGCCAAGCCGGCGCCTGCTCCCACCGCCGGGTCGATCCACTCCTATATCCTGCTGGACCGTACCGGTTCGATGAGCGGCATCTGGGACGAAGCCCTCGGATCCGTGAACGCCTATGCCGCCAGCGTGGGTGAAGCCGAAGAAGGCGAGATCGAAGGCGCCGACATCAAGACCGCCGTGACGCTTGCCGTATTCGACTATCAGGAATCCCTGCAGTTCGATGTCCTGCGCAAGGCCGTTCCGGCGGAAGACTGGACCGACGTTACCAATGACGAAGCCAATCCGCGCGGGATGACTCCCCTGTTCGATGCCATCGGCCGGGTCATCTCGCTGGCCGAAGCCGACAAGCCGGAAAAGGCCGTTATCGTGATCATGACAGACGGCCATGAGAATTCGTCAAAGGAAATCACCCGCGACGGCGCCAAGGCCGCACTTGACCGGGCCAAGGCAAATGGCTGGGAAGTCGTCTTCCTGGGCGCCGAGTTTGCAAGCTTCGGCGACGCGGACGCGGTCGGCATGAGCGCCTCCAAGACCATGGCTGTCGGCCAGGGCCGCATGCAGGATTCCATGTCGGCACTTGCCAAGAAGTCCCGCGCCTATGGCAAGGGCGAAGAGGCCGAGATCGTGTTTGACGAGGCTGACCGCGCCGCCGCCGATGAAGAAGGCGTGAAAGAACGCAAAGGCCAGTAAAAGGATTCGGGGCGGTCCAACCTTCCCGTCACCCGCCCTGAGGATGAAAGCCCGTTCTGCCCGAGCGGGCTTTCTGATTCCCGGGGTACACAAGCAAGGAAAAGCCCGCCCGGATCGCTCCGGACGGGCTTTGTTCATTGCCGTGCCGAAGGACTCAGCGCGGTGCCATGCGGATCGCGCCGTCGAGGCGGACGTCTTCACCGTTGAAGTATGCGTTGCGGCACATTTCCGTTGCGAGCGAGGCATATTCTTCCGGATTGCCGAGGCGGGCCGGGTGCGGCACCTGCGCGCCGAGGGCCTGTTTCACGGGCTCTGGCGCCGCAGCCAGCAGCGGCGTGTTGAAGATGCCCGGCAGGATCGTGTTGACGCGGATGAATTCGCGGCTGAGGTCGCGGGCGATCGGCAGGGTCATGCCGACAACGCCGCCCTTGGAGGCGGAATAGGCCGCCTGGCCGATCTGGCCATCTTCAGCGGCCACCGAGGCCGTGTTGACGATTGCGCCGCGCTCGCCGTCGATCGGGTCCAGCGTCATCATGCCGGCCGCCGATTTCGCGATGCAGCGGAACGTGCCAACAAGGTTGATCTGGATAATCAGGTTGAACTTGTCGAGCGGGAAGTGGCTGATCTCGCCCGTGTTCTTGTCGCGGCTGGCGGTCTTGATGGCGTTGCCCGTGCCGGCGCAATTGATAAGGATCCGCTCCTGGCCGATGGCCGCGCGCGATTTTGCGAAGCCGGCATCGACCGAGGCGTCATCGGTGACGTTGACATTGCAGAAGACGCCGCCAAGCTCTTTGGCGAGTGCTTCGCCTTTTTCGGCGTTGAGGTCAAAAAGGGCGACCTTCACGCCATGGCTGGCAAGCATTTTGGCGGTTGCGGCACCAAGGCCGGATGCGCCACCTGTAATGACGGCTGAAATGCTGGAATCGAGTTTCATGGGGCACTGCCCTCCCTGGTTTTCGTAAACTGAGACCCGTGTCTATAATGGTCTGAGGAGTTCGCAATGACTGACGCAGCGGAAATTATTCAAACCATCCGGGGACCTGACGGAACCTATCTGCCAAAAAGTATTGAGCGGAACGAGCGTCTGGCGCGCGGGGTCATCCCCAAGCTGATGCGCGTGATTGGCCGGGTGCCGTTCGCCGATGATCTCGTTTCGGCCTGGTATGCGGCGCGCGATCCGCTGACGCCGGTGAAGGCGAAGGCCGTCCTGTTCGCTGCGGTGGCCTATTTTGTCATGCCGGCTGACGCCCTGCCTGACGTGATTGTCGGGCTCGGCTTTACCGATGACGCCACGGTGCTGGCGACGGCGCTGGGCGTGGTCGGCATGTATGTGAAAGAGCGCCACCGCCGCTTGGCCCGGCGCCTGTTGCAGCTGCCGGAGCCGGTCAAGGATAACAGCTAGGCACATGACCGGGGGGGACATCACACTTCTGGGCGCCTTGGCGCTGGGCCTGCTTTACGGCGTGGCCTTCTGCTATCGCGGCAAGGGGATGATCGGCCTGGCCGTGAAAACCGGGTCGACGGCCCTGCTGGCCGTCTGGGCCTACATAGCCGGTGGCCCTGTCCTGCTGGTAGCCGCCCTGGCGCTCAGCTCCGCCGGGGATGCCTTCCTGGCGCTGGAAGGCGAGCGCTGGCTTAAGCCCGGCATGGCAGCTTTCTTCATGGCGCATGTTGCCTATGTGGCGCTGTTCTGGGGGCTGGCAGCGGAAGAGCGCACGCTCCTCGTCCTGGCGGCGCAGGTGATCCTCGTGTTTGGCGGGGTATTCTTCGTGCGCTGGCTGTCGCCGTATCTGGGGGACATGCGGGTGCCGGTCTTTGCCTATGCAGCCGTTATTCTCGTGATGGGCGCAGCTGCCCTGCGGCTCGATACGGCCTACTGGCTGGTGACGCTCGGAGCGGTCATGTTCATTGCGTCCGACACGATCCTGTCACTGCAGCTGTTCCGCAAGCCGGCGGAACAGCCTGCAGGAATTGCATCCTCGCTTGCGGTCTGGTTCCTCTATTTCGGCGGGCAGGCCCTGATTGCGTGGGGCCTGGTTTATGGGCAGGCGGCCTAGCGCGGCCTGTCGCCGTCCACCGTGGCGCGGCGCATGTGGCGGCGGTGGCCGTGATAGTCGTTGAGGGCATAGTGCCAGACGCAGCGATTATCCCACATCGTCACATCGCCGGCCTGCCAGCGGACGCGGCAGGTATTGCGCTCTTCCTTTGACACATCGAACAGGTAGTTCAGCAGAGGACGGCTTTCCCTGCGGCTCCAGCCGGCAAAGCGCAGCGTGAAGGCGGGATTGACAAAGAGGCCCTTGCGGCCGGTTTCCGGATGGGTGCGGATGACGGGATGCTCGTATTCCGGCGCGTCCGGGGCAGCGGTCGCGTCCATCGACTGGCGCACGGCGGCGGAATAGCCGTCTGCGCCGTATTCCTTGCTGGCGGTATGCACGGCGGTCATGCCTGCGAGGGTTTTCTGCAGGCCGGGGGAGAGGCGGTCATAGGCGGCCTGCTGGTCGGCGAACAGCGTGTCGCCGCCATAGGGCGGCACTTCGAGCGCATGCAGGATGGAGCCGAGGGCCGGTTCCTCCAGAAAGCTCATATCGGAATGCCAGCCGCCTCCGAAATTGGTCTTTTCGTCCTTCTCCTTGATGATCTCGAGCAGTTCCGGATGGCCCTCCATGCCCTTCACATAGGGATGAATGTTCAGCGTGCCGAAGCGGTGGGCGAAGGCCTTGTGCTGGTCCGGCGTCAGGCCGTTCTGGCCGCGCAGGACGATGACCTTGTGGTCAAGGAAGGCCTGGTGGATGGCGTCGAATTCCGAATTCGACAGGTCCCTTGTCAGGTCCACGCCGTGGATTTCTGCGCCGAGTGTGCCGGTGAGGGGCTGGATGGTCATGCTCATGGCGCAAGTGAACCATTCGCGCGAGGGCAGTGCAAGAATGTCATTTGCACGGCCACGCGAAATATGAGACAGACGCGGCGGGCCACATGCCCCCAACGGCATGCAGCCTATCTGTGAGGATAGGAGTAAAACAGATGACCAATGTCGCCAAACCGGGCGTGCTGCCAGCATGCCCGCATTTTTCTTCCGGCCCGACTGCAAAGCGTCCCGGATTTTCCCTTCAAAAACTCGAAACCGCTGCTCTTGGCCGCTCGCACCGTTCCGGCGATGCGAAGAAGAAGCTGAAGGCCGCTATCGACCGCTCCAAGGCGATCCTCGGCATTCCCGACGATTACCGCGTTGCCATCGTGCCTGCGTCCGATACCGGCGCGGTCGAGATGTGCATGTGGTCCATGCTAGGCGCAAAACCCGTCGATGTCTTCGCCTGGGAAAGCTTCGGTCAGGACTGGGTCACGGACGCGACCAAGCAATTGAAGCTGGCTGACTGCAAGACCTATGGCGCCGACTATGGCGCGCTGCCCGACTTCACGCAGGCCCGCGACGACGCCGACATTATTTTCACCTGGAACGGTACGACATCCGGCGTGCGCGTTGCCAATGCCGACTGGATCAAGCCGAACCCCGACCGCGTTGTGATCTGCGATGCGACCTCTGCCGCCTTCGCGCAGGACATTGAGTGGGAAAAGCTCGATGTGGTCACCTATAGCTGGCAGAAATGCCTTGGCGGGGAAGCGGCCCATGGCATGCTGATCCTGTCGCCGAACGCTGTGAAGCGTCTCGAAACTTACACGCCGGACCGGGCGCTGCCGAAACTCTTCCGCATGACCAAGGGCGGCAAGCTGGACGAGGCCCTGTTCGAGGGCGCGACGATCAACACGCCGTCGATGCTGTGCGTTGAAGACTATCTCCAGGCGCTCGACTGGTGCGAAAGCCTGGGCGGCTGGAAGGGGCTTCAGAAGCGTTCTGATGAGAGCCTCGGCATCCTGACTGACTGGGTCGGCAAGACCGACTGGGTCGATTTCCTGTGTGCGGACGCATCCGTTCGCTCGAACACGGGCGTGACGTTCAAGATCGTCGATCCGCGCGTTGCGGGCATGGACGAGGATGGCCAGCGCGATTTCGTCAAGCGCATGATGAAGCGCCTCGAAAAGGAAAACGCCTGCTTCGACGCGGCCGGCTATGCCAAGGCCCCTCCGGGACTGCGCATCTGGTGCGGCGGATCGGTGGAACCATCGAACGTGGCCGCCCTGACGCCGTGGCTCGACTGGGCCTTCGCTGAAGAAGCCGCGGGCCTCTAGCGCCTGTCATCCCGGAACCGCCTGCGGCGGTATCCGGGACCGTCTCCCCAAAATGCACAAGATCCCTGATCGCCTGCGGCGTCCGGGATGACACAACCCTCAAGGAATATGCAAATGCCCAAAGTCCTTATCGGAGACAAACTCTCCCCCGCCGCCGTGGAGATTTTCCACGCCCGCGGCATCGAAACCGTGACCAAGGTCGGTCTGAGCGCGGAAGACCTGATCAAGGAAATCCCTGGCTATGACGGCCTTGTCGTCCGTTCGGCCTGCAAGCCGAACGCCGATGTGATCGCTGCCGCCGACAACCTCAAAGTCATCGGCCGGGCTGGTATCGGCGTTGACAATATCGACATCAAGGCGGCGACCGCCAAGGGCGTCGTGGTGATGAACACGCCTTTCGGCAACGCGATCACCACGGCGGAGCATGCCATTGCGATGATGTTCGCAGCGGCCCGTCAGATCCCCGCCGCCAATGCCGAAACGCAGGCCGGCAAATGGCCGAAATCCGGCTATATGGGTATCGAGGTCAGCTACAAGACGCTCGGCCTGATCGGCTGCGGCAATATCGGCAGCCGGGTCGCGGAACGCGCCATCGGCCTGAAGATGAAAGTCGTGGCTTACGATCCGTTCCTCACCGAGGAGCGGGCCATTGAGCTTGGCGTCGAGAAGGTGGAACTGGACGCGCTGTTGCAGCGTGCAGATGTCATCACGCTGCATGTGCCGCTGACCGACCAGACCCGTAACGTGCTGTCGCGTGAGAACCTTGCGAAGACTAAAAAGGGCCTGATCCTGGTCAACTGCGCGCGCGGCGGACTGGTCGACGAGGAGGCTGTCGCCGAGATGCTGGAAAGCGGGCACCTGGCCGGAGCAGCCTTCGACGTGTTCGCGGTCGAGCCTGCCAAGGAAAACGTGCTGTTTGGCAAGCCGAACTTCGTTGCCACGCCGCACCTTGGCGCCGCGACAAATGAAGCCCAGGAAAATGTGGCGCTTCAGGTGGCTGAACAGATGTCGGATTACCTCCTCTCTGGCGCCGTGACCAACGCCCTCAACATGCCGTCGATCACGGCGGAAGAAGCCCCGCGCATCAAGCCGTTTGCAGGCCTTGCCGAAAAGCTCGGCTCGTTTGCCGGCCAGATCTCGGACTTCGGCTATGATGAAGTCGTCATCGAGTATGAAGGCGAGGTGGCAGATCTCAACCGCAAGCCGCTGACGGCGGCATTGCTGGCCGGCCTGCTGCGCGCCTCGCGCGGCGATGTGAACATGGTGTCGGCCCCGGCGATCCTCGCTGATAGCGGCGTGAAGCTGACCGAGACCAAGACCGAGGCGAGCCCGGTCTATGACAGCCTGATCCGCGTCAAGGTGAAGACCAAGGCGACCAAGAATGCGCCGGAAGGCGGCTGGCGGACGCTAGCGGGCACGATCATTGCCGGCCAGCCGCGTATCGTGGAAGTGAAGGGCATGGCGCTGGAAGGCGATTTCTCGCCAGTCACACTTTACGTCAACAATCTCGACAAGCCGGGCTTTATCGGCGCGCTGGGCCAGATGCTGGGCGAAGCAAAGGTGAATATCGCGACCTTCCATCTTGGCCGTACATCTGCAGGCGGCGAGGCGATTGCGCTGATCGGGATCGATTCGGTTCCTGCTGATGCGCTGATGGACAAGCTCGGGACGCTGCCGCAGGTGCGTTACGCCAAGGTGCTGACCTTCTAGGGCGTCTCGGGCTGAATAAAGCGAATGCCGTCAGGACGGGCTGTCAGTGAAACGGCCCGTCCTCCACTGGAGGTAGCGAGACGCAGACGCTTGCCGTGGCGAGGATCGCTTCGACCTTGAAACGGCTGAACAGTTCGGCAAGCGTGTCGCAGAAACCACCCTGCGCCGGGTTCGTGGCGGGGCGTGAAGGAACCGTCTTGACGGCAACGGGTTTAAGCCCTTGGTCACTCTGGACACGCCTAATTGGGGAATCGCTCATGTATCGCACTGGTCTTAGTCTTCTCGCCGTCTTTGCAATGGCGGGAACAGCCTTCGCCGACATTCTGGACGAGGCTCGCATCGGGGTCATGCAGCACAATGTGTGCGTGACCGACTGTAACAATGCCGACAAGGAAGACGGCCCGAATATCAGCGCCGAACTGGTGTTCAGTTCGCCGGACTTCCTGTCGGTCGTCCTCGCGCCGCGGCCCTATGTGATGGGTAGTCTCAATACTTCGGGCAATACGAGCTATGGCGCGGCAGGACTGATCTGGAATTTCAGCCTGACCGAGCGGCTGTCTTTCGAGCCGGGCGTGGGATACGCGCTGCATGACGGCGCTCTCCACAGCCCGTTTCCCCAGGGCGATCCGCAAGGCGACGCGTTCACGTCCAATCATGTCCTGCTCGGCTCGAAAGACCTGTTCCGGACCTCGCTGGCCCTCAATTATGCGATCAGTGACAGGTGGGGCGCGCAGGCGCTGTATGAACACCTGAGCCACGGTCAGATACTCGGCAATGGGCGCAACCAGGGGCTCGACAATGTGGGCTTGCGGGTGACTTACGCGCTGGGGAACTAGGCGGCAGGGTGCATTGGCGTTGCGACACCCCTTGCACTGAGACCGGTTCCTGACACTCTCTCCTGAAAATACAATCAGGAGGAAGTTATGCCAGACAAGCATGTTGTAGTGATCGGCGCGGGCCTTGGCGGCCTGACGGCTGCGATCAAGCTGCAGGAAGCCGGATACGATTTCACACTGCTGGAACAAGGCGACCGTGTCGGCGGCACATGGGCGGCGAACACGTATCCTGGGTGTGCCTGCGACGTTCAGGTGGCGCTCTACCAGCTCTCCTTCGCCCAATCCATGGTCTGGACACGGCTCTATCCGTTGCAGGCCGAGATCCAGGCCTATGCCGAGGAAATCACCGATCGCTTCCAGTTGCGCCCCAATCTCCACCTGAATGAAGGTGCCGCCAGCGCGGTCTGGAGTGACGCAGACAAGACGTGGACGGTGACCACGACCAAGGGGCGCGTGATTGAAGCGGATGCGGTGATTGGCGCCCTCGGCCAGCTCAACCGTCCATTCTGGCCCGAAATTCCCGGCCTCGACACGTTCAAGGGGCCGAAAATGCATTCGGCTGCCTGGGATCATTCTGTTGATTTCAAAGGCAAGCGCGTGGGTGTCATAGGCTCGGCGGCCAGCGCCGTTCAACTGATCCCGCAGGTTGCGCTCGAAGCGTCCAATGTTGGCGTATTCCAGCGCTCGGCCAACTGGATGATCCCGCGCAATGACCGGGAAATCACGCCGGAAGAAATGGCGCTGATGTTCACGATACCGGAAAAGGCCGCCGAATTCGCAGCAATCAACCGCAAGATCATCTACGAGAATGCCGACTATTTCTTCTGGCAGGCCTTCCAGTGGACACCCGAAGGGCGGGCCTTCTTCACGCGCCAGGCGACCGACCACCTCAACGCACAGGTCCCCGATCCTGAGCTGCGCAAGAAGCTGACGCCGGACTATCCGGTTGGCTGCCGACGCATTCTTATCGCGGATGATTTCTATCCGACGCTGATGCGCGACAATGTCGACCTGATTACCGACCCGATCGCGGAAATCGTGCCTGAGGGCATTCGCACCGGGGATGGCGAACTGCATGAGTATGACATCCTCGTCTTCGCGACCGGGTTCGAGACAACCGGCTGGCACTGGTCGGTCGACGTTGTGGGGCAGGGGGGCGTTTCGATTGAAGAGGCGTGGTCTGATGGACCCGAAGCCTATCTCGGCATCACGGTTGCGGGTTTTCCGAACTTCTTTGTGCTCTACGGCCCCAACACCAATCTCGGGCACAATTCGATCACCTTCATGCTCGAACGCCAGGTCGAATACACGATGGAGGCCCTGCACAAGCTGGAAGAGGCAGGCGCGGCGGCCATGGCCCCCAACAGGGCCGTCCAGGACAGGTTCAACAAGGACCTGCAGGACCGTCTCGGCAAGACAGTCTGGGCCGATCCGGCCTGCAACAGCTGGTACAAGACCGAAGGCGGCCGGATTACCCAGAACTGGGCCGATCACACCCGTGCCTATGCCGATGCCGTGGCCGCGGTCGATCTCAAGGACTTCGATCTCGTCAAGTAGGTCTGAAAGTCTGCAAAACACGCGCGAAAGCAGCGTCTGGCCCCTTGCTTTTCGGGCCAGACTCCTGCCCTTGTCGCGGCGGCTGAACACGGGAGCAGAGCATGTCAGGTGTCGTCGTCGTAGGTGCCCAATGGGGCGATGAAGGAAAAGGCAAGATTGTCGACTGGCTGTCGAGCCGGGCCGATGTCGTCGTGCGTTTCCAGGGCGGGCACAATGCCGGCCATACGCTGGTCATCGACGGCAAGGTGTTCAAGCTGGCGCTTCTGCCCTCGGGCCTTGTCCGCGGCGGCAAGCTGTCGGTCATCGGCAATGGCGTGGTGGTTGACCCCTGGCACATGCTGACGGAAATCGACGGCATCCGGGCGCAGGGTGTCGAGGTGACGCCCGAGAACCTGATCCTGGCAGACAATGCGTCGCTGATCCTGCCCTGGCACAAGGACATTGATGCGGCCCGCGAAGGGGCGCTTGGCGCGGCGCAGATTGGCACGACCAAGCGAGGCATCGGCCCGGCCTATGAAGACCGCGTCGGGCGCCGGGCGATCCGCGTGGCGGATCTGGCTGATCCGGCCGCCCTCGACATGAAAATCGAACGCCTGCTCGCGCATCACCGTCCGCTTCGGATCGGCCTCGACCTGCCTGAGCCAGACGGCGTGCAACTGAAGGCGGATCTTCTGAAGATCGCGCCGCAGATCCTCGCCTATGCGCAGCCCGTGTGGAAACTGCTCGACGAACAGGTCCGGCGTGGCCGCCGCATCCTCTTCGAAGGGGCCCAGGGGGTCATGCTCGACGTGGATCATGGCACCTATCCCTTTGTCACCTCGTCGAATGTGGTTGCCGGGAACGCTTCCGCCGGTTCGGGTGTCGGCCCCGGGGCAATCTCCTATGTGCTGGGCCTTGCGAAGGCCTATACGACCCGCGTCGGCGCCGGGCCGTTTCCGACCGAACTCCATGATGAAATCGGCGAACGCCTGGGCCGGATTGGCCGCGAAGTCGGCGTCAATACCGGCCGGGCGCGCCGTTGCGGCTGGTTTGACAGTGTCATGGTGCGCCAGGCCTGCGCCACGAGCGGCGTAACGGGGCTGGCACTGACCAAGCTGGACGTGCTGGATGGTTTCGACGAGATCAAGGTCTGCGTTGCCTATCGCCTGAATGGCAAGGAAATCGACTATTACCCGGCCGGGCTGACCGATCAGGCAGCGGTGGAGCCGGTGTATGAAACCATTCCCGGATGGCAGGGATCGACGGCCGGTGCGCGCAGCTGGGCAGATCTTCCGGCTGAAGCGGTCAAATATGTCCGCCGGCTCGAAGAGCTGGTCGGGAAACCCTGCGCCCTGGTCTCGACATCGCCTGAGCGGGAAGACGTGATCCTGATGCGGGACCCGTTCGAAGCCTGATCCAGCGAAAGTCCCTTGTTGCAACGGACAGTCCCGGCAGGTTAGCTGGCGGCAGCGAAACCTTGCGAGGCCTGTCATGATGCGGTTCAGAATTGTCGTTGCAGCCATGGCCTGTGCGCTTGTGGCGGCCTGCGCCTTCGGGTCGTACGAGGCCCTGATCCCGGCTGACGCGGTTGTACTGCCGCTCGGCACGGCGTCGGTCGCAGAGACCTACAATCAGAGCGCCGACGACCCGGCGCGCTGGGACAGGGTGACGGAGAATGACGTTCCCGAGGCATACGCCATTCGCCAGGAAGGGTACGGCTACTGGCTGGATGAGGAATTATGGCTGGTCTTCGCGCGGCTGGACGGTTCGACGGATGAATACCTGATGCAGGTTGCGCTCCCCGACGAAGCGATCGAGGGCGGCTATGTGTACAGCTATGGCGTTGGAAAACTGGCCGGCGACAAGTTGTTTGTGAAATTCCCCGATTGCGACGACCTGTCGATCGATTCGATGAATGAACTCGGCCTCGACGCTGAATGCGCGATCACAGCATATGCTGACCTCAAGCAGGTGATTGCGGAGACGAAGGATGCTGTCGGCTATTCGACCTATTACCAGTTGCGCTGATCAGCGCATACGCAGACTCCCTTAGTGACTTGAGGCAACCAAATTGGCCTGATGGGCGTTAGTCATGATGCCTCAGGAGCACCCACGCCATGTCAAACACACCCCATGAACTTGCCGAAGAATTTCCGGAATCAGCCGCCAGGATCCATGAACTCAAAGTATCGAACCCGCATTTTGCGCGTCTGGCGGACGAGTATCATGATGTGAACCGGCACATTCACCGGCACGAGTCAGGCATTCAGCCGGCCAGCGAGACCCATGAGACCGAGCTGCGCAAGCGCCGGATCCTGCTCAAGGATGAAATCTACGCCATGCTGAAATCCTGAACAGGAGACAAGGCTTCCCGGCGATCATTCTTCGGTGGAAAATGTACACTCCGCCGCACCGCTCGCGTAAGAGATCTTAAATTCTATAGTGAATAGGGTCTTTCAGGAATTGCCCTGAAAGACCCTAGCGCATGACGCATACTGCACCTCATTCCGGCGTTCCGGTCGGGCCGCACGGCCGTGCCGGGGTGGCTGACCTGGTGCGTCGGCCAGGAATCGCCCATATCCTGCTGACACTTGCCGCCTGTTTGATCATTACGGGCGCAGCACAGCTGACGCGCGGTACCGGTGACATCGCGGCCATTTGGCCTGTCAATGCGACCCTCCTGGCCGTGATGCTGAAGTGGCCGCGTGCGCAATGGCCGTCGCTGTTTGGCTGCCTGTTCCTCGGCAGCCTGCTGGCCAATTTGATCATGGGTGATCCGTGGCTGCGCTGCGTCATCCTCAGCGCCGCAAATTGCGTTGAAGTTCTCATTGTTGCGTTGATGCTCTGCCGGAAATCCAGACCCGACATTATTCGCAAGTCCGGCATCATGAAGCTGTTTGCCGCTACGCTGGTTGCTTGCAGCGTGTCGACACCGATCGCGCTTGCCGGGCTCGCGGTAACAGGCGCGGCCTTGGCAGGGCAGGCGCCCCTGCTCTGGTTCTTCAGCCACATGCTTGGCCTGCTTCTTTTTGCACCGCTTCTCTGGGCGCTCATGGCGAAGCGTGAGTCTTCAGGTGTGAAAGCTGGCTGGAAGTCTTTCCTGGAAGCCTTGCTGGTGGTCGTCGTGACGACGGGCGTTTTCGCGCAGTCGATCTATCCGCTGCTTTTCCTGGTGCCGCCGGTGCTTGTGCCGCTGACGTTCCGTCACGGCGCGCGCGGGGCAGCGGTCGCACTGCTGGCAGTGACCGTGATCTCGATTGGGTTCACTTATGCCGGCAGGGGGCCGACCGTGCTGGCAGATGGGGGATTTGTCCTTCACATGCTTGTGCTTCAGGCCTTCCTGGCAGCAAACTTCTACGTGGCGCTCTCGCTCGGCGCGTCCGTAGCGGAGCGTCGCCGCCTGACCCTGCGTGCGCGGTATGCAAACCGAAGGTTCCTGAAACGCATGGCCCGTGAAAAGGAATTTCTGGCGCAGGCGGAGTTGGCTGAAGCCATTTCACAGGTTGGCCACTGGACATTGCGTTCGGACATCGGCGCCGTCTTCTGGTCACCTGAAGTGTACCGCATTCATGGCGTGACACCCGAAACCTTTAACCCGACACTGGGCGATGCGCTGGACTTCTACTGCGAGGATGATCGCGAACGGGTCTCAAACCTGATCAAGGAACGTCTGGAAACCGGCGAGGACTGGGATACTGAGGCCACAATCATCCGCCGGTCTGATGGCAGCCGGCGGCGCGTCAGGTCGATTGCCAAGTGCAACCTCGGACCATCGGGCAAGGTTGAGAACATCTTTGGCGTGTTCAAGGACATCACTCAGGAGCACGAACTCTACGAAGCGCTCGCGACGCAGGAAGAACAATATCGGCTGCTTGCGGAGCATTCGACGGATATTGTGCTCAAGTTCGGCGCCGACGGGATCATCAGCTATGCGTCGCCGTCTGCGTCCATCATCACGCCGCCGGAAAAGGCGGTTGGCATGCGGCCAGTCGATTTTGTCGTTCCGGAAGACCGGGAGTTCGCGATCGCCGTGACGCGCGCGCTTTTTACGGGCGAAGACATTGACCCTTCCGTGGCCCGCGAATACCGGGTGCGTCTCAAGGACGGGTCCGTCATCTGGCTTGAAGGACGCCCGCAGGTCATTCGTGATAAACTGGGCAAGCCGGTTGAAGTCGTCTCGTCCTATCGGGATGTCAGCGAGCGGCATGAACGGGAAAAGGCCCTCGCAGAGGCGCGGCTGCTGGCCGAGGCGGCGGCTGTGGCAAGGTCGGAATTCCTGTCGAACATGAGCCATGAAATCCGTACACCGCTGAACGGTGTCATGGGTTTTGCTGACATGCTGAAGACAACACCCCTGTCGGATGATCAGGCCGCCTATGTCCAGCGGATCGTGTCGGCGAGCCGCTCTCTGCTGGGGATCGTCAACGACGTGCTTGATTTTTCCAAGATCGATGCGGGACGCATGGATGTTGAAATGCGCCCGTTTGACCTGCGTGCGGTGATCGACGAGGTTGTGAGCCTTGTCTCGGCGGCGCGGCCCAATCCGCGTGTGCGGATTTCCTATCAGGTGGCGGAGGATGTGGCGGCGCTAGTGGTCGGCGATGAAACGCGTGTCCGTCAGATACTGACGAATATTGTCGGCAATGCAGCGAAATTCACCGAAGCCGGTCACGTCCGGCTGGATGCAAGACTGAAGTCAGGACGGCTGTGCGTGATCGTGGCTGATACCGGCCCGGGCATTCCGGCTGACAAGCTGGACCATGTCTTTACCGGGTTTTCGCAGGCCGACAGCTCGATCACACGCCGTTTCGGGGGGACGGGTCTGGGCCTGTCGATCAGCCGCTCACTGGCCAAACTCATGGACGGCGATCTCAAACTGATCAGCGCGCCAGGCGAGGGAACGAACGCAATACTGACGTTGCCCTACTTCCCGGAACGCCGCTCGGAAACAGCCGATGCATCCGGCATGGTACCGGACCGCAGGGTGCCCGCCGGATCACGGATCATGGTTGTCGATGATGTGGAAATGAACCGGGCACTGGTCGAGGCCGGACTGGCGGCGTCGGGACATCATGTGACGAGCTTTGCCTCGGCGGCCGGCGCCATTCAGGCGCTGGTTGAAGGCGCGATGTTTGACGTCATACTGATGGACATCCAGATGCCCGATATGGACGGGATGACCGCGACACGGTGTATCCGCCAAATGACAGGCGCGGCGAGCCGTATTCCGATTGTCGCGCTGACAGCCAATGCGATGGCCAGCCAGGCAGAAGAATGCCGGGCGGCCGGCATGGATGCGCATTTCCCGAAGCCGATTGACATGAAAGCATTGAATGACCTGATCGCGCAGTTGCTGCACGAGAAGGGCCAAGAGGATGCCCTCCGGTCGGCCAAGGCAGACGCGGCCATCGCGCGGCTGAAAGACGAGTGCCGCCAGGACATCATGGACCTGCCGGGCAAGCTGGGCGCGCTGTTGCGGATAGCGGACCCGGACATGCGGGCAAAGGCGATTGCTGCGCTCGCCCACTCCGTTGCGGGCACGGCCGGCAATTTCGGCTTCAGCGCTGTCTCGGATGCCGCCTTCCGGCTCGAGGCGGTGACCAAGGAGATCATTGCCGGCGCGCCGGTGAAGGCTTCACTGGAAGAGGCCGTGGGTTACTTCATCCGCATAGCCGAACAGCAGGCTGCCTGAGGCCTGTGTCCGCAGGCTTCATGAATCTGGATCGCCAGGGTCCTCGTCGGTGTCCCGGTCGGCCCGGGTATAGCTGGCCGCCTCCGGGTTGCTGCCGAGGATGATTTTGTCGCTGCCCTTGAAATGATCGACGGTTATGTCGCGTTCCGGCGCATGCGGGCCCTTGCCGGGCAGCATCTGGGTCCGCCGGTGCCGGGCCGCTGTTTCGATCTGATCGGCTTCGGCAGGCGACGTGTGAGGGCGTGCTTCTCGGTCGAGTGTCTTGCGCGGCATATCCGGTTCTCCTTTTGCCGGATCAACGGATGCTGCGATAGATCGTTCCCGGGAGGCGGGACCGGGATGTGCGGCGCGGGGGAGGGTGGACGCCGCCACCCGCGCCTGGATTGCCTAGCCGTTCAGACCTGGCCCGTTACTTCCAGCACATCTTCGACCGTGCGCAGGCCGGGTTTGGGGCTGGTGACGAGGACGGCCATGTTGCCGGGCAGGTGCTTGTTGTCGAGCATCTTGTCGTGGGCCGCCGGGATCTGGTCCCAGGGGAAGACTTCCGACATGCCGGGATCAATCCGCCGGTTGATGACCAGCTGGTTGGCCGCACTTGCCTGCTTGAGGTGGGCAAAGTGGCTACCCTGCACGCGCTTCTGGCGCATCCAGAGGAAGCGGGCATCCATGGTGAGGTTGAAGCCGGACGTGCCGGCGCAGATGACGACCATGCCGCCGCGCTTCACCACGAAGACTGAGACGGGGAAGGTGCTCTCGCCGGGATGTTCGAACACGATGTCGACATCCTGCTTGTTGGTGAATTCCCAGATGGCTTTGCCGAACTTGCGCGACTCTTTCATATAGTCGCTGAATTCCGGCCCGTTCACTGTGGGCAGCTGGCCCCAGCAATTGAAATCCTTCCGGTTGAGCACACCCTTGGCGCCGAGGCCGAGCACGTGGTCTTTCTTGTCGTCGGAACTGACCACGCCGATCGCATTGGCGCCTGTCACCGCGCAGAGCTGCACCCCGAAGCTGCCGAGGCCGCCCGAGGCGCCCCAGACGAGCACATTGTCGGCCGGTTTCACGATGTGCGGACGGTGGCCGAACAGCATGCGATAGGCTGTCGCCAGCGTCAGCATGTAGCAGGCGCTTTCTTCCCATGTGAGGTGCTTCGGGCGCGGCATGCACTGGCGCGCCTGCACGCGACAGAACTGGGCGAAGGACCCGTCCGGCGTCTCATAGCCCCAGATGCGCTGGGAGGGGGAGAACATCGGGTCGCCGCCATTGCACTCCTCGTCGTCGCCATCATCCTGGTTGCAGTGGATAACGACTTCATCGCCGGGCTTTACGCGGGTGACCTTGCGGCCGACAGCCCAGACGATGCCCGCAGCGTCGGAGCCGGCAATGTGATAGTCCTGCTTGTGGATGTCGAAGGGCGAAATCGGCTCGCCCAGACCGGCCCAGATGCCATTATAGTTGACGCCTGCAGCCATCACGAGGACGAGCACTTCGTCGGAGTCGATGTCCGGCACGGGAACCTGTTCGAGCTGCATTGCGGTCGACGGACGACCGTGGCGCTCGCGGCGGATGGCCCACGCATGCATGAATTTCGGCACATGGAATTCCGGAGGAATCTCGCCCAGCGCGTAAATGTCTTTCTGTTCTCTGCCCATAATTGAAATACCAATCCTCCAAAATCAGGTCAGGGGGCTGTATGCGCACAATTATTGCGTGTCTTCACAAAGCCCCCGGGTCGCGGCACCTTGGCGTCACGTTCGCGAGGATGCAAGGCATTTGTTGCGGCGCACAATAACGCAACCGTAACAGCGTGACAAAAATGACAATATGCACCATGGCCTACCTCAACGGCGCCTTCTGTTCTGCAGCGGATGCTAGGATATCTCCCTTTGACCGGGGCTTCCTGTTTGCCCATGCCGCCTATGAGGTGACGGCCGTTTATGGCGGTCACCTGGTGGATTTCGGGGGTCATATCGCGCGGCTCGGCCGCACACTGGCCGGGATTGGCATCCCAAACCCCCTGTCGGGCGACGGGTGGGGCAAGGTCCACCGCGACCTGATCGCGTTCAACGACCTGGGCGAAGGCCTGATTTACCTGCAGGTGACGGCCGGGTCCTACGGCCTGCGCGATTTTGCCGGGCCGGAGGAGTTTGAGCCAACCGTGTTCCTCTATGCCGATGCACGGCCGCTGATCGGCACTGCGGCGCGCGACGGGGTCAAGGTCATCTTCCTGGAGGATACGCGCTGGAAGCGGCGCGACATGAAGACGACGCAGCTGTTGTCGCAGGCGCTGGCCTATCGCGCGGCCCGGGAGGCGGGGGCCGATACGGCCTTCATGGTGGAGGACGGCCGGGTGACGGAAGCGGCCTCGGCCAATGCCTGGATCGTCGATGATGCGGGGCATCTGGTGACGCGCGACCTGTCGCCTTCCATCCTGCCGGGGATCACGCGGGCGGGTGTGCTCGACCTGCTGGAGGGATCGGGCATTCGTCTCGTGGAGCGTGCCTTCACACCGGATGAGGCCCAGCAGGCGAAGGAGGCGTTCACGACGTCGGCGGGGGCGATGATCGCGCCGGTTGTTGCGATTGACGGCAAGCCGGTGGCCGATGGTCGGCCGGGGCCGGTGACGCGGCAGATCCAGAGGCTGTATTATCAGGCGATGGGGGCAGACGTGGCCGCTGTTGATGCTGTGGACGGCGTGCCCCACCCAGCTCTGCTGAGCTGGTAATGTGAAGGTATCCACACCGCCAACATTAGGAGCACGCCTATGACGAAGATTATCACAGTTATTGGATTGGATTTGGCCAA